>JAEEGL010112997.1_pt1 | contig 10172 bp, 1 predicted proteins | sample 9134231 | NCBI WGS metagenome assembly JAEEGL01 (sample SAMN16246548, study PRJNA631951) | gut metagenome | biome: gut microbiome; feature: rumen; material: fiber-attached | host: Bos | place: Iran: Karaj | collected 2018-10
GTCGGCTTCTATAAAGTGACGAAGGAAGGTGGTGTGACGATTGGCGCTAACCGTTGCTACCTGCCGATTAAGAATAAGGAAGCAGCAGGCACTCGCAGCGTGAGCTCAGGCCAGAATCAGATAGCCTTCGAAGAGGCTGGTGAGGTGATTGGTATTCCTTTGCTGAGAGGCATTGGAGATGACAATGGTGGTACGACGAACCTCACCCCGGCCCTCTCCAAAGGCGAGGGAGAATGGTATACCCTCCAAGGCCAGCGCGTCGCCAAGCCTGCTAAGGGTCTTTACATCAGGAATGGTAAAAAGGTCGTGATAAAGTAACATGTACTTTATCTATAGAAAAATCCCGAAATGTTTGGACGTTTCGGGATTTTTACTTATCTTTGTCACCAAAATAACTAAAAATTTGAATTTCATGGAAAAGAAACTATTGGTGTTATTGATTGCTTTGCTCTCACAATTGTGTGGCTGGGCTGATGTATATACAGATCCGACAACAAACATTGTTTATACCTATGTGAAGGGAAGTGGGGAAGCATCTATCGAATCGACAACGAATACGGAATCTAGTGGACCTACATCAGAACCTACACCAACACCCACACCAACACCCACACCTGTTGATGGAGGTGTGAAGACTACTCAAGTAGTATCGGGTGATATTTCTGTTCTGGAAAAATTTACTGTAGATGATGAAATGTATGTGGTGACTAAGATTGGGAAAAATGCTTTCTGTGGTTGTTCTGATCTGACATCTGTCACCTTGCCTGCCAGCATCAAAAGTATTGAGGATTATGCGTTTTGTGATTGTGCGGGAATTCAAGAATTCTCAGGTGAAGGTATTACTGTCATTGGGGAGAACGCTTTTTCAAATTGCACAGGTCTCAAGACAATCAATCTCCCTCAATGTATAAATATTGATACACGTGCATTTGATGGATGCACTAGTGTTGAATCTGTCGTCCTTGGCTGTTGTACTATCAAATCAGAAGCTTTTCGAGGATGTAGCAAATTGGCTTCCGTAGTAATGGCCAGTGGTACGAATGAGGCAATAATAGAACAAGGAGCGTTTTCAATGTGTGCAGACCTCTCTTCCATCACATTTGGTGAAGGATTAGTTTCTATTAGTAAAGGGGTCTTTAAAAATTGTGATAAACTTACTAGTGTTGCTTTTCCCCAGAGTTTGGTTAGCATTGGAAACGAGGCTTTTTCCGGATGTATAGGATTGCAAACCATTACCATCGAAGATGCAACTGTCTCAATAGGAGATTATGCTTTCTCTAAATGTGAAAGTCTGAAGGAAGTTGATTTCGGAAAGAAAACCATAGCAATTGGAGAAAGTGCATTTGCTTATTGTAAGCAGTTAGAGTCAATCGTAATTCCCGGATCCGTAACAGATATTGGAAATACAGCATTTTATGGGTGTGTGAATCTCTCATCCGTCACTATATGCGAAGGTGTTGTGTCTATAGGTAATGGGGCATTCAGTCATTGTAAAAGTTTGTCCATATTAGCTATTGGAAAGGGGGTTGAATTGATTGGAGAACATGCCTTTGCAGCATGTAAGAGTCTTATATCAGTAAAGATTCCTGAGGGAGTCACAGAAATCGGTGAAGAAGCATTTTCTGGGTGCAGTTATTTGGAATCCGTCGAACTGCCAGATGATCTGGTAACAATTCCATATCGATTGTTTTACGATTGTACGAGTCTCAGATCTTTAAATATCCCTATCAACTTAGCTCATATCGAAGAAGGAGCTTTTATAGGCTGTGCGATGACATCTATTACAATTCCGGCAAATATAGAAAGCATTGGGAAGTCTGCTTTTTCTAGTGAAGACTTGATACGTGTGGAATCGGAGATTATGGAACCATTTGAGATAGAAGTTGGTGTATTTTCGGATAAGACGTACGAGAAAGGAACGCTTGTTGTGCCAGCAGGTACTGTTGAGAAATATCAGTCGCAGGTGGGATGGCGTGATTTTAAGGAAATCGTGGCTGTTGGATCAGAACCACAGACTGCTTTTTCTTTGGATGTGAGTCAGGAAGGAACACTTGGTGAACAAGTTACAGCGCTAAATGCTGCAAAGATCAGGAAACTGACAGTGAAGGGACGGCTAAATGGTACAGATATCAAATTTCTACGCTCAGAGAATGTTGGATTAGATTGTCTTGACTCCTTGGATTTGAGAGATGTTACGTTGGTGCCAGGTGGTGAATCTTATTATACGTATGTGATTCCTGGTGGTGATGGTGACTATTGGAGCAATACTACCTATTATATTTATTTGTCGGATCACGAAGAAAAAACGCATCTTCAGACAACTGCTGTGGGATGGGGCACCCAAAGTATGTACAAGTGGGAAAGTGATGCGTTGCCTTATGCATTCTATGGACGAGCTATTAAATACATTGCACTGCCAAACTCTCTATCCCGTTTAGGAGAAAAGATTCTGGCAAGTCAATGCTTGGAAGGTGCTGTGGTTTCGAATCAGGTAACGGAAATATCTGATGGCGCATTCTTCAGATGTGGCAAATTACGGCATATTGAAGGACTTGATTTTACAAGTGTAAAAACCATAGGCGACGAGGCTTTTAAGGAGTGTAGAGAGCTAAAGCTTGGATCAATGGAAATGAATAATGCTGTGACTATTGGTAATGAGGCTTTCAGAGATTGTGAAAAAATTGAGAAACTTGTTTTCTCTGAAAAACTACACTCTGTTGGTGTTTGTGCTTTTGCCGGTTGCTCCTCACTCTATTCTATCAGCTATGACCCAGATGCCCCAACACTATATGGAATAGATTCTTTCGATGATTGGTGGATGGATACGTTACCTATAGAGGATGGTATCGTCTATATGGGACATTGTGCTATGCGCCTTGAGAAAGGAAAAGCGACTCCTTCAACTATTAAGTTCAAGGATGGAACCCTATGTGTTGCTCATCATTTTTCTTCGAGTATTGAGTGTAAGTATGTACGACAAATCGATTTACCGAAAACAATGAAGCGTATTGGCGACCATGCTTTCAATGATAATTTTTATGGTGGAGGCGATGAGCATTCTACAATCATTAAATCGCTTGCATTGCCTGATGGACTTATACAAATTGGATCGTATGCTTTCAGTGAGAGCGAGGAACTACTTGATTTGGAGATACCAGAGTCTGTTGAAATCATCGGAGATAGAGCATTTTCTGATTGTAAGAAACTAAGGGAGCTTTCCCTGAATGGTCGAACAGTTGGCAAGGGGGCTTTCTTGGGATGTGATAGTCTGAGAAACGTCACTGTTGGCTCAAAGGTAAATTTGTTGGATGAAGGTGCTTTTCAGTCTTGCGATAGTTTGGAAATAGTGACATTCGTGCAGAGACCGACTTCAGAAAAACTTACCTTTGGCGATTCTGTATTCATGTTTGATAAGAATTTGGGGTCTATTGAATTGCCTGAAGGAACCGATTTTATTGGAAGTTCGGCATTTTCTAGTTGTAATAAACTGAATGTTCTGACCATTCCTTCCACTGTTGTAGGTTTGGGTTCTACTATTTACCTTGGCGAAACGATTATCTCAAAGATTCAGATACCATTCCCTATAGGCGACGATACGTTCGATAAACATGGTAATTTAGATAAACGCACGCTTATTGTTCCTAATGGGACAAGATCTTTATATTCTGAAACAGATGGTTGGATGCTGTTTAAAAACATTGTTGAGGTGGAAACAGAAAGAATTCCTATCAATATAAGCTCGGCCAAGCAGGTGACCTATATGAGTGATAAGGATCTGGACTTTACGGGTTATCCTGATTTGAAGGCTTATGTGGCTACGGGCTATGACAAGGCTTCTGGTACGATTTGGTTGACTCGTGTGAAAGAAGTTCCTGCCAATACTGGCTTCCTGCTGATGGGCGAGGCTGATACCTATGAGATACCAGTAAAGGCTGGTGGATTATCTGCTTATTATCAGAACATGTTCAAGGGAACGATCGAGGGCACGACCATCCAGACGACAGAGGGTGATTATACGAACTACTATCTCTCGAATGGTGATGCTGGCGTAGGTTTCTACAAAGTTCAAGGTAGTGTAGAGCTGAAGCCTAATCGTGCTTATCTGTCTGTACCTACCGAGATTCCTGCCGTTGGTGCTGCAGGTAGTACCGAGACGATCAAGGTTAGCAGTGCAGGTCAGGTACCGTATTATAACACTGCGAGTCTTGACTTCAGCAGTTTGGATGCTCAGGGCGTGAAGGCATACACTGCTACTGGTTATGACTACACCTCAGGCACCATCTGGCTGACTCGCGTAAAGCAAGTACCTGCTGAGACTGGAATTCTGATCATGGCGCCTCAAGGCGAATATCCAGTACCTACCGCCTCAGTTGCTTCAGTCTATGCCAATATGTTCAAGGGAACGCTGACAGGCACAACTATCCAGACTCATGAGACGATAGCTGGTGAGGACTACATCAACTATTACTTGTCGAGTGGTGATGCTGGTGTTGGTTTCTACAAAGTGACGAAGGAAGGTGGTGTGGCGATTGGCGCAAACCGTTGCTACCTGCCTATAAAGAATAAGGAAGCAGCAGGCACTCGCAGTGCCAACTCAGACCTGAATCAGATTGCCTTCGAAGAAGCTGGCGAGGTGATTGGTATTCCTCTGCTGAGGGGCATTAGTGGCGATGATGATGGCACGACGAGCATCAAGAACCTCACCCTGGCCCTCTCCAAAGGCGAGGGAGAATGGTATACTCTCCAAGGCCAGCGCGTCGCTAAGCCAGGCAAGGGGCTCTATATCAGGAATGGTAAAAAGGTCGTGATTAAGTAATCAATAAAATTCCCGAAATGTTTGGAAGTTTCGGGAATTATGTTTATTTTTGTCGGCACATTAACTTAAAACAATCAGTGTTATGAGGAGATTTTTAGTAATAGCATTTATCGCGGTTTTTTCAAATTCAGTCATTAAAGCAGAAGATCCCATGGATATCTACGATTTGTTTGAATTTAGTGTCTGGAAAGGGTATGCTACTATAAAGGCCAAAGATAAAAGTATGGCGGGAAAAATAATCATTCCTGATTCCATAATAATAGACGGGTTATCGTATCCTGTCAGGGAAATATCTGGAAATTCTTTCGCTAATTGTGATAATATTACAGAAATCGTCATTCCTAAGACGGTTGGTGTTATATGGCCTAAAGCTCTTTATTGTAAAAATATTCAAAAAATTACGGTTGACAAAGAGAATCTCTGGCATAAGGATATAGATGGTGTTTTGTTCAGAAAAGATGGCAAGACCCTTGAATCTTATCCATGTGGCAGAAGTGATGAAGAATATACCATTCCAGATGGTGTGGAAATCATTGACGAATCAGCTTTCTATCACAATGAGATACTAAAAACCATTTCTATACCGAGTTCTGTGATATCTATTGGTGACCATGCGTTTTCGAGTTGTTTGTCTCTTCAGGCTGTTAATATGAATATCTTCTATCCCTTAGATTTGGATTTATTAAAAATTGGACTTCACAGAAACTATTTACCCGATCTTGTATTGTTTGTTCCCAAAGGAAGTATTGAATACTATCAGAATTTAGAAGAATGGTGGTATAATGTGACTATACAAGAAAAAGACATGGGCGAGACAGATACAAATCCTTTTATATTTTCGGTTGTAAATGAACAAGAAGCCTCCGTAAAAGCGAGGTGCACCTCCGTCGGAGGTACCATAGATATTCCAGAGAAAGTAGAGATAGATGGAAAGGAATATCCAGTCACAAGAATCTTAAATAATGCTTTTGAGGGGTGTATGCACATCAAAGATGTTATTCTTCCAAAGACTCTTAATGTCATAGAGTATTCCGCTTTTAATGAATGTAATTCTCTAGCTTCTGTAACCTTAAAAACCACATATCCGCTGGCCTTCGATTTCGCAGCTTTTCCCCCCTCTAGAGATGATGTTATGACGATATATGTACCAGAAGGGGCTTCTGATAAATACAAAGCGACAGAATACTGGTCAAAATACCATGACATACAAGAGAAGGTCATGGAAGATATAGACACAGATCCATTCGCATATATTGTTGACAATGTCAAAGCTTCGATTGGTGCAAAATATAAGAATATTATTGGGAAATATGAGATTCCAGAAACTATAGAGATCGAAGGGACTGTTTATCCCGTTACACAAATTAGAACAAGTGCATTTGGGGAATGTAGCTATATCACGGAAATAACAATTCCCAAATCCATCAATTGGATTAATAACTATTTCATTTATGGATGCTCTTCTCTTTCATCAATCATCCTGAAGGATTTTTGGGGAAGTGCAGGAATGGGAAATATAACTTTTAGTGGAGCTGACATTGATAATATCACATTATACATCCCAACGGGCAGCTTGGATATTTATCGTGATCATGATGACTGGAGCAAGTTTAACAATATCCAGGAGGTGGATATGGAAGGCATTGACAAGGATCCATTAATCTATACAATAGACAATGATGAAGTAACCATAACCACAAGAAGTAAAGCAGAATATGTCATCAAGGGGAAATTTGAAGTCCCAGAAAGTGTTAGTATAGACGGCAAGACATACCCAGTAACGCGGATTGGTTCTGATGCTTTTAAGTATTGTGACAAACTTACTGAACTTTGTATACCCAAGACCATCACAAGCATGCCAACAACGTTTGGTTATTGTGTACAACTGGAAAAGATTTCTGTGGCAGAGGAGAATGAGACATACAAGAGTGTGGATGGTGTCCTATTTTCTGCAGATGGAAAAACGCTCTATCTCTATCCATGTGCAAAAGCGGATGAAGAATACGAAATACCAGATGGCGTAACTACCATCGGGACCTTTTCTGGTAATACGATCATCAAAAGTGTCACAATACCTGCCACGCTTCAGACACTGTCGGGTTACGCTTTCAAGGATTGTAATTCACTATCTTCGTTAATCCTAAAGATATTCTACCCCATATCAACAAGTGCGTTTACAGACGATATTTACGAAAATGTGACATTGTACGTCCCCCAAGGGAGTCTTGAACTCTATCGGGATATGCCATATTGGAAAGATTTCAAAGACATTCAGGAAATGGAGATGGATGGTATTGACAGTAACCCGTTCTTTTTCTCAATTAAGAATGATACTGAAGCAGTCGTTGAACCAAGATACAAGTTACTATTAGGAAAGGTAGATATTCCGGAAGAAGTGGAGATCAATGGCAAAACATACACTGTTACTACCATCAAGTCTTTCAGTGGATGTAACAAAATCACAGAAATCAAGATCCCCAAGTCTGTTAATACCATATCTACCTATTGGGCTTTTTCGGGATGTGACAATCTGGAAAGATTCAGTGTCGATGAAGGAAACATGACTTTTAAGACCATTGAGGGGATTTTGTATACCTATGACGGAAATACACTTTTCTTCTATCCTCCAGGAAAAACTGAAAAGGAATACGAGGTACCAGAAGGAGTAACAAGTGTATGGTCTATCTGTAGCAATAAGAATCTTCAGAAGATTATTATTCCAAATTCCGTTAGATCATTAGGCTTGATATATGAATGTACTTCATTGACCTCTATGATATTGAAGATATATTATCCGCTAGCTATCAGTTATCAAACATTTTCTGATGACATATTTCAGAATGCAACCCTGACCGTTCCTTCAGGAAGTATAGGGTTGTATAAAGATGCTAATTATTGGAATAAATTTATTAATATCCAGGAGGAAGAAATGAGTGATGTGACCTCAGATCCTTTGGAATATATCATAGAAAATGAGAGTGAAGTATCTGTAAAGGCCAGAAATACAAGTATTTCTGGAAAAATTATTATTCCTCAAACAGTAACTATTGATGGTATTACATATACCATAACTAAAATGGCAAAAGAAGCCTTTGTGGACTGTAAAGAAATCACGGAGATTGTCGTCCCTAAAACCGTCACAGTTATAACTGGTATCTCTAATTGTGAAAAATTAGAGAGAATAACTGTTGAAGAAGGAAATCAAAACTATCAGTCTATAGATGGAATATTGTTCAACTCCGACGGAAAAGAACTGCTGTTATATCCTCTGGGTCTCACTAATGAGGCATATACCATACCAGAAGGGGTAGAGCTTATAAGGCAATTCTCAAATAATAATCTGAAAGCTGTTGTAATACCTAATTCTGTTAAAACGATCTACTCCCTTGGCTCTAAAAGTCTTGAAACAATTACAATTCCCAATTCTGTTACGCAAATTGGTGAGTACGCATTCTCCAGTTGTATTTCACTTTCATCTGTAATTGTAAGACAGGCGAATCCATTACTTATTGGGGAAAAAGTGTTTCCAGAGCAGACGTATAATAATGCAACACTTTTTGTACCACGAAACAGAAGCAAATATTTCAAGGGGGCTATTTGTTGGAAAAATTTTGTTCATATGGAAGAAATGGACATGCCAGATGTTATCATCAGTGACAGTCCTTTTGCCAATGTGGAAGAAAACCAGATTGTCATGGGCTATTACACCACCGACGAGTTTGCTCCAAATGGTAAAGGATTAGGTGGTTCTGGCGTGGGAACATATAAGGCATGTGTAGGTTTTAGTAGTGCAAAGATAAAGGCTTTTGTCGGAAATCAGATTACATGTGTCAGGTTTGCATTGGTAGATACTAAAATCACCGACGTTAATCTGTGGATAAGTACGTCTCGTGAAGGTGAGCCTCTGTACAAACAGGCTGTTGACGTTGTTGTGGCAGGGTGGAACGAGATTAAACTTGATAAGGCTTTTAACATAACAGATGACAACCTTTTCGTGGGAATCAGCTATCAACAGCAAGATAATGAGACATATCCTATTTCATGTGTTGAGTCTGTTTCGGAAGAAGGTGCAGGTTATCTGTATGTCCCGGATAGTGGATGGTTTGACCTTGCCAGTTATGGCTGCTTGAGTATTCAATGTCTGGTTGAAGGCGATAAAATACCGCAATATGATCTTCATGCCATAAGAACATCAATCATACGAGGAATTGGTGAGAAATATCTCAAACCAGATGAGACGGAAGGTGATTGGTGTACCCTCATTCTCAGAAACTGGGGAAAATGTGCAATTGACGAATATGAGGTAAGATGTGAAATTGATGGAAAGTATATAAAGACTGTGAAAGATGGTCCTATAAGTGGATCTGGATGCCTGCAAGATTATAACATGACGCATACCAGTGTCTCAGACTTCATGCCTGACAATCTGCCTGCTGGTAAGCACACCGTAACGCTAATGATTGAGTCGATAAATGGAGAGACTCCATTATTCCCTGACGATGATACGGCTTCGGAAGTTATTCTGACCTATGCACATGATATTGGTAGGCAGAAACTTCTTATGCAGCATTACACTGGAACTTGGTGCCCAAATAGCGCATATTTTGATACACTGTTAGAGAAAACCATGGATGAGAATGACGATATTGTAAGGGTCTCATCCCACTATGACGACCCGCTTACCTGTGAAGCAGGAGAAGCCTATAATGTCTTTACATCAATATATCCTCGAACATATATTGACAGATATGCTCAAGAAGGAGCTAATGGTCTTGATCCGAGTTTAGAAGAAAGGCGGGCTAGGCTGATTCCGTCTTTTGCGAATGTAAATATATCCGCATCTTATACCCCTTCAATTAGGGAATTGCATATTAAAGTCTATGGCATAAAGAATGAGGATTTTGATGCCTTGATTGGAAATACGAATTTAACAGTGTTATTGACAGAGGATCATGTGGTATCCCCACAAAGAGATGCAGATAATGGACCTATCAATGACTATATACATAATGGCGTGTTACGTACAAATGTCTCTGCCATTTGGGGAGATCCTTTAACATGGAATGGGGAACAATATGAGATGAACTATACCATAACACTGGATGATGGTTGGGAAAAAGACAATATGAAGATCGTGGCTTTCTTGGGTAAGCCATTTACTGGTAATAATTATGATGAGCTTCATGTGGTTAATTGTAATGACTTTGCTGTAAAAGATGCGGTATTAGAAGATATACCAACAACCCCAATTACCATCGGCAAGAGCGGCAAGGCGTCTTATTGCGGTGATAAGTCGCTGGATTTCAGCGGCTCTAACGAAATCAAGGCCTATGTTGCTACAGGCTTTGACGAGACA
>JAEEGL010331098.1_pt1 | contig 10172 bp, 9 predicted proteins | sample 9134231 | NCBI WGS metagenome assembly JAEEGL01 (sample SAMN16246548, study PRJNA631951) | gut metagenome | biome: gut microbiome; feature: rumen; material: fiber-attached | host: Bos | place: Iran: Karaj | collected 2018-10
AAGTATGATTTAAACAATTCGTCTATGGAAGCTCAATGTAAAAGTTTTTATAATAATTATCCAAAAATGATTGATTCATATAATAAAATGCTTGAAGAATATAACAATGTAATTAGTAAATATAATACATATGCATCAAAAAATAAGAAAAAGAAAGTAGTAACTTATGAATTCAATCTAAATAATGGAGCAAAAATAATAGAAGAAATAAAATAGGAGGTAATAATAATGAAAAAAAGAAACATTGATATATATAAAATATTATCAATATTTACACTTTTTTTCATACCATTATTAGTCTCTTTTTTTGTTATAATAATGAATAATTATGAAAAGTTTTCATCTTTATTCAAAACAATAATTATCGTATTGTTATTTGCTTTTATAACTGTTTTTGCAGTTTCTTTTTTGAAACTTGTTAAACAAAAAAGAGTATTCAATAGAAAACATTTATTTAAAAAAGTAGAATTAATATTACTTGTTTTTGTTTACATTTTTGAAATTGGGACAGTAATTAATTATGTATATTATGATAATGATTTTAAAACATGGTTAATCACTTCAAGTTCTGGTTCAATAAATTATAAAGATTTAGCTGGAATGATTTATAGTAAATATACTGTTGAAGAAATAGTTGGAGAAAAAGAAGAAGTAGAACCAGAAGTGTTAGATTTCAATGTAGATTATAATTATAAACTTTATGATAATAAATATGAGAAACAAATATTAGAACGTAAAGAAGGACAACTTTATAAAATAATTAAAATTAAAGGTAAAACAAGTGCAACTGGTAGTAATTATGTTGGATATTTAGCTGTAATATATGATCCATCACATGTTAAACTTGCAAAGAGTAGTGGTGCTGGTACATTTGAAGGATCATATGGAGAAAGACTTACTAATATTGCTAAAAAGAATAATGCTTTAGTTGCTATTAATGCAGGAGGATTCTATGATCCTAACTGGAATAGTAATGGTGGAATACCTCATGGTGATGTATTTATTGATGGAAAACTTGATTCTACTTTTAAAAGAGCAGAGTTAGGTGGAGGAATAATAGGTTTCACAAAAGACAACAAATTAGTCTTAAAAAAGATGACAACAGAAGAAGCTGTTAAGATGGGAATTAGAGATGCAGTAGATTGGGGACCATTTTTAATAGTTAATGGTAAAAATAATTTCCCATATGATACATATTGGGAATGTGGAAGAACTGCAATAGCTCAAAGAAAAGATGGAATTGTTTTGATGTTAGTAATTGATAATTTACAAAGTCATTCTAAAGGAGCAAGTTATAAAGATTTATGTGATATCTTACTTAGATATGGAGCATATAATGCTGCTAATTTAGATGGTGGAACATCAACGTCTATGGCTGAAAATGGAGAATTTGTTAACAAACCATACAATGGAAATCAACCAACATTTAGAGGACTTCCAAATGCATTTATTGTTGTAAAATAATTTGGCTGCTTAGAAGTTAACTTCACCTAAGTCGTGAGTTACCATAATAGCAGTCTTTTTTTCTTCTTTAATAATTTTGTATAAATCATTTGAAAGTGAAAGCCTTGTTTGATAATCAAGAGACGATAAAGGTTCATCTAATAATAATAAATCAGGATCAATAGCAAGAGTTCTTATTAATGCAACTCTTTGCTTCATACCACCTGAAAGTGAAGATGGATATTTATACTTAAAATCTTTTAATCCATACTTGTCTAAAAGAGAAATTACTTTCTCTTTTTTTTCATTAGTTATTTCTCCATTTACTTCAAGTCCCAATAAACAATTATCTAATATAGTTCTCCAAGGAAATAGAGAATCTTTTTGAAGCATATAACCAATTTTAAAATTATTTTTGTTTAAATAAATATTTCCTTCACTTTTATTTTCTAATCCAGCTAAGATAGATAATAGAGTAGATTTACCACAACCAGATGTTCCTACTATTGAGATAAACTCATTTTCATAAATGTCAAAAGAAATATCTTCAATAGCAAGTGTTTCACTATTATCATCATGATAGTATTTCTTTAAATTTTTTATTTCTAATATTTTTTTCATTTTGAATATATTAATTCTTCAAATGGTACTTTTTTATCTAATTCTTTGGCATTTATCATGATATCTTGCAAATGATTAAATGAATCTTTTTCAAACTTAGTAGTCTTTGGCCATACATCTTGTTTTTTATATCTATCAATAACTTTTATTAAATCTTCTTCTTTTGTATCTGGAAAGAATGATTTGATACATTTAGCTATTTCTTTACTATCATTATTATGTACAAAGTCTAAACCTTTTTGTAATGCTTTCTTAAACTTTTCTATTACATCTTTATTTTCATTTATATAACTAATTCTTGCACTATAAGATGTATAAGGAACATTTCCTCCTAGTTCTCCAATACTTGCAACTACGTATCCTAAACCTTGATTTTCTACATCAGTAGCATTTGGCTCAAATAATGTAACATAGTCACCAGTACCACCTATAAAAGCACCTTGCATAGCAGAAAAAGCAATACTTGTATCAATAGTTAAATCTTTTTTACTAATTCCATGCTCTTTAAGTGCCCATTCTAGTGTCATTTCAGGCATACCACCTTTTCTTCCACCAATAACATATTTTCCTTTTAAATCTTCTAATTTAAAATTATCATTTTTCGTTCTTGATACTAGAAAACTTCCATCTTTTTGAGTTAATTGAGCAAAAGTCTTTAAATAATCTTTTTCACCACCATTATATACATATATAGTAGCTTCACTACCAGAAAAACCAATATCAACATCATTAGATAATACAGCAGCAATAACTTTATCAGCACCACTAGTTAGAGTAAGATCAATATCGATACCTTCTTCTTCAAAATATCCATTTCCAATTGCAACATATTGAGGTGCATAAAAGATACTATGAGCAACTTCTGCAACTCTTACTTTTACCAAATCATTATCTTCTTTATTATTAATCTTAAACATAGTAAGTATAACAATTAAAAAGATAAATATAATTCCAAATATTTTTATTTTATTTAATTTCATAAATCCTCCTTTATTCTTTGTATTATATGCTCATGATTATCTTAGTGTGAATTATATTAATAAGTAAAAGATTGTCTATTAATGTATATTTATATAAGTTAATTCTTTTTATTTGGTTTATATATGGTAAGATTAGAGTAGAGTGAGATATATAATGAATATAAAAAAGGAGAAATAGTATGTTTAACTTCTTAAAAAAAATATTTAAAAAGAAAGATAATCAAGATAATAAAAAAGGACGTATAAGTGAATGGTCTTATCAAAGATTTTGTGGATTCTATGGAGATAGAATACTTCCTGATCCACAATTTAATGATAAAATAGCAAAAATAATTGATTGTGTTAATAATAAAAAAATTGAAAGTATTTATGAAATAGCTAATGAATCATCTTGTACTTTTGAAGAATGTGTTATGAAAATAAAATATTTAAAGAATAAAAGAATTATCGGAGATTATTATATTGATTATATTAATAGAGTTTTAAAACCATGTATTCCTGAAGATATGCAAATATTGGAAAAATATTATACAATGCTTTATTTCAATCACTATAGTATTGATGAAATGGCAAGACAAGTGCCAAATTTTCATAATAAACCTATAACAATAATACGTGAAGATGTATATAAAGATATTAAATATTTATATGAAAAATGTATTTTAAATGGTATAAAATTAGATGAAGAATCTCAAAATATAATCTATTATACTATTGAAAAACATACTAGAGCTGAAAAGTACTTAACAGTTAATTGCTCTAAATGTGGGGCCCTTGTTGATGTTTCAAGAGGTGGTAATGGAAGATGTGATTACTGTGGTTCAATAGAAGAAGATAATGGAGAACACTAATTTATGGGTAATAAGTTAGCAACTATTGTTGCTATGCTAATAGCACTTTTATTATTATCAAAATGTGATTATTTTCAATCTGGATCACCTGAATTAAAAAAACAAGCACTTGAGTATTTCACTCAAAAATATAATATTGATAAAAGTGATATTAAAGTAGAAAAAAATATGTTATATGATAAAACAAAACACTGTATAGATTCTTGTGGAGATAATACATTACGTATAAAATATAAAGATGAAGAATATGTAATACATTACGATCGTTACAAAGAGATATTTGGAGACAACTATCAACTTAAAGAAATATATAGTGAACTTGTAAAATTTTTAAATGATAAATTTAGTTATGCTAATATGATTAAAGTAGATAATTATGAAGCAGACATAACTGGAAATTCAATTAAGTATGAAGGTAATATAGAAGAATACTATAAGAAGTTAACTAATCTTAGATATACATATGTAAAAATATGGCTTAAAGCAGATGACAAAGATACAGCAAAAGAACTAAATAATAAATATTCAAAGGAAATATGTAATATTCTTAATAAAATGGGATTGAGTTATACAATTGGAATATCAAATAAATATGATGATAATGAGTATTCTGCCCATTATTATTATCATTCATATAGAGATGTTGTATATTTCTACGATAGAGTAGATAATCATAGAAAGCAATATAGTAGAGAAGTACCATATCCTATAGAAAATTAAAAATCATTCTAATAAAGAATGATTTTTTTTATGTTATTACATATATTTAATTGAGGTGAATTAGTGGAGAACACATACATTGTTAAAAAGGGTGATACCTTATATGGCATAGCTAAAAAGTTTAATACTTCAGTTCAATCTATTAAAGAATTAAATAATCTTAAAACAAATATCATAAATATAGGAGATACTTTAATATTAAAAAAAGATAATGACATAAATCCAATGGAATGCATAGTGTATACGGTAAAAAAAGGAGATAATCTTTATAATATATCAAAAAAATATAATACAGATATTGATTCTATAAAAAGATACAATAACTTAAAAAGTAATATTTTAAATATTGGAGATAAACTAGTTATTCCTTGTAATGTAGTAAATGATTATAAAAATAATAATGAAAATTATATTTCGTATACAGTAGAAAAAAATGATACGATTTATTCTATTGCAAATAAATTTGGAACAACTGTAGAGAAAATAAAAAAAGATAATGATTTAACAAATAATAATATATCTGTAGGTCAAATATTAATAGTAGATGATAGAAATAATATTTCATCTGTTAAAGAATGTTTTGGTAATGGTGAATATAATATTGATAGCTTAACTTATATTGTTCAAAAAGGTGATACTTTGTATTCAATTGCCAATAAATATGGAATAAGTGTTGATAGTTTGAAAAAAATAAATAATTTGAGTTCTAATAATCTTACTATTGGAGATAAATTATCTATTCCAAATAATATGATTAATATATATGTCGTTAAGAAAGGTGATAGTCTTTTTAGTATAGCTAAAAAGTTTAATACTAGTGTTGATTCAATTAAAAGAAAGAATAATCTGACCAGCAATTTAATAAGTATTGGTCAAGAATTAAAAATATAGGAGGGAAATATTGGAATACTATTACGATAGTGAAGAATTTAAAGATAGTTCTATATATAAAAATTTTATTAACATAAATGATAGCAAGGGAATTTTAAAAATAGAAGCATCTACTGCTAGTGGAGCATATCCTCTAGTAGGCGTATCAATAGAAATATCAAAGATGCTTGATGGTAATAAAATAATTTTTTATGAAGGTAAAACAAATGATTCAGGAATTATAGAAAGCATTATATTACCTACAAGGAGCATAAAAGGAGAAATAAATGAAGCATCAGATATCTTATTTACTACATATGATTTGAATGCTAATTATGAAGAATTTAATGTAAGTAAAAGATATGATGTTTCGATATTTGATAATGTAAAAGTAATTCAACCAGTTGTATTTGCAATTGATGAATTAGTTGATGGTGAAAAAAATGGAAAACAGAGTTAATTATCCAATTATACCTACAAATATAGTTGTTCATTTAGGTGCACCTGATGAAGCTGCTAGAAATATTACAGTACCATTTACAACATATATTAAGAATGTAGCATCTAATGAAGTCTATCCGACATGGCCTGCTGCTGCTATAGAAGCTAATATTTTAGCTATTATTTCTTTTACCTTGAATAGAATTTACAATGAATGGTATCCATCAAGAGGCTACAGCTTTAACATTACATCATCACCAAAATATGATCAAACATTTATCGAAGATAAAGAATATTTTGATGTAATATCTAAGAAAGTAGATGAAATATTTAATAATTACATATATCGAGAAGGACAAATACAACCATTATATGCAGAATATTGTGATGGAAAAGTTACTACTTGTAATGGATTATCACAATGGGGGAGTGTAACTCTTGCAAGAAATGGGAAAAGTGCAATTGATATATTAAAAAATTATTATGGAAATGATATAAGAATATTTAAAGATGCTCAAGTAGGAGAAATATCTATGACATATCCAGGTTATGTATTAGAACTTGGAGAAGCTGGAGACCAAGTAAAAATAATTCAAAGTGAATTAAATAGAATATCTAATAATTATCCAGCTATACCTAAAATAGATAAAGTAAATGGTTACTTTGGAGTAGATACAGAACAATCAGTAAAAAAATTTCAAGAAGTATTTAACTTATCTCAAACAGGAAAAGTAGATTATTCTACTTGGTATAAAATAAAATACATTTATAATGCTGTTAAAAGATTAAATGATTTATATTCAGAAGGTATTTCAGAAAATGAATCATTAGTAACATTTGTAAGTAAATTAGTATATGGTGATACCGGTCTATTAGTAAAAGGATTACATTATTACTTAAATACTATTGCATTCTTTGATAGAGAATTACCTCTTTTAGAAGTAAATGGAGTTTATAATGATAATACTAAAAGCATGGTTATGAATTTTCAAAGGAAATATAATCTTCCAGTAACAGGAGAAGTAGATGCTAAAACATGGACTAAAATAAAAGAAGTATATTTTAATACTTTAGAAAATATTCCAAGTGAATATGTACAATATAGGGATGAATTTTATCCTGGAAGAGTTATGTCTATAGGTATGAGTGGCGATGACGTTAAGAAACTTCAAAATTATTTATATATAATTTGTGAAAAATATAAAAATATTCCAGGTGTTAGAGTAACTGGCATATTTGATGATTTAACAGAAAAGTCAGTATATGTTTTACAGAAAAAATTTAATATTGAAGAAAGTGGTGTAGTAGGACCAACGTTTTGGAATGATTTAGTATCTTATGTAAAAGAATAGTATGATATAATATCCTTGAAAGAGGTGTATTATGCAAAAAGATAATAAAACATATGATATTAAAAAAGTAGTAAGTGTAACAAAAGAAGAATTAAAAAATGGTACTTCTAAAGAAATAACTTTAAAAACTGGTGAAGTACTTGATATAGATATACCTCGTAATACGTCTCCTGGAGAAGTTATTACATTAAAAGGATTAGGTAAGAAAAAAGAAAATGGAAGACGTGGAAACCTTAATATAGTAATAGCAGAAGTAAAAGAAAAAGAAGGTATTAAAGTAAACGTTAGAGTAAAAGAAAAGGAAATAAAAGAAGAAAAACATGTATGTCAAAACTGTGGTAATGAACTTAATGAAAATGATATTTTCTGTAATAAATGTGGAACTAAAGTAGAAATAATTAAAAAGAAAATAATAAAAACTAATAAATGTTTATCATGTGGAAATAAATTAGGTGAAAATGATTTGTTCTGCCAAAAGTGTGGTTCTAGAAGAGGAGAAGATAAGGCAGAATGTAAAGGTGAAAATTTCTTTAATCCTAATGTTTTAAATTATGACTGTGTAGTATTTATTAATTCTCAAGAAGCTGAAATGGGATGTTATAAAAAAGTTAAAATAAGACCATATAAATCTATCATGATACCTATAAAAAAGGGAGTAGAAAATGAAGAAATAATACATGTTAATATTAATGAATCTATTATAAGAACACTTGTTATTGTATCTGATTTTCCTAAAAGCACACTTGATATGATAAATGGTAGATTAAGTGATGTTGAAGTATCTTTAACAAAAAATGAACAAATACAACTTTTTGCACTTAAAGCAATTTCTAGAAATCAAAAAGTTTATAACTATAAAGTACCTCGCTACAATACTAGAAAAGCAATTGTATATGTAAGAGGAGATGAAAATGTTCCTGGGTTTAAATGTGTTGTTACAAAAGAAGACTTTTCATATTATTTAACTATTTTATTTGGAATTATATTATGCTTTGTATATATATGGTTTATGGTTGAAAGAGTAGATCAAATAAATGATACTGCATCATTTTTCAAAGTTTTAGGTGAAGGGATTGGATATTATTTAATTTTTTATCTTCTTCAATATGCAGTGGGAAATAAGAGATGGAAATAGAAAGATTAATAAATTTCTTTCTTTTTTTATGATATAATTCTATGTGATTAGAGGTGTTATATGAACTTAGATTTTTTAAATAAAGAACAAAAAGAAGCAGTTTTAAGTACAGAAGGACCACTTCTAATTCTAGCAGGAGCAGGAAGTGGAAAAACAAGAGTACTAACTACTAAGATTGCTTATTTAATAGAAGAATGTGGAGTAAGTCCATATAGTATTTTAGCTATTACTTTTACAAATAAAGCGGCAAATGAAATGCGTGAAAGAATATTTAATCTTGTTGGTATAAAAGCTAAAGGTGCCCAAATATCAACATTTCATTCTTTTGGAGTAAGAATATTAACAGAGCATTATGAAAAACTTGGATATGAAAAAAGTTTTACAATAATGGATAGCGATGATAGTTTATCTATAATAAAGAAAATATTAAAAAGTAAAGGATTAGATCCTAAAAGTTATAATCCAAATGCAATTAGAAATCAAATAAGTGGTTGTAAGAATGAAATGATTAGCTACAATGAATATGAAAAATATGCAATTGGAGACTATGAAAAAATAGTATATGAAGTATTTAAAGAATATGAAGTTACATTAAAAGAAAATAATGCAGTTGATTTTGATGATTTATTACTTCTTCCAATTAAATTATTTAAAGAACATAGTGAAGTATTAAAAGAATATCAAGAAAGATTTCAATATATTTTAATCGATGAATATCAAGATACAAATGAAACACAATATATTCTTTCTAAATTGATTGCTAAAAAATATAAAAACATATGTTGTGTAGGAGATGTAGACCAATCAATATATAGCTTTAGAGGAGCAAATTATAGAAATATATTAAATTTTGAAAAAGATTATCCAGATGCAGTAGTAATTAAGTTAGAACAGAACTACAGATCTACAACTAATATTCTTGATGCTGCTAATGATGTTATTAAGCATAATAAAGATCGTAAAGAAAAAAATCTTTGGTCTAATAAAGGTAAAGGAGATTTAATTACTTATTATCGAGCTTTTAATGGAATAGATGAAGCTCAATATGTTTCAAGAGAAATAAAAAAATTAATTAATGAAGGAATAGAATATCAAAATATTGCAGTATTATATAGAACTAATGCTCAATCACATACTTTAGAAGAAGAATTGTTAAAAGATTCTATTCCATATAAAATAGTTGGAGGAGTTGGATTCTATTCAAGACGTGAAATAAAAGACGTTTTAGCATACCTTCGTCTTATTTATAATACTAAAGATAATATTAGTCTTTTGAGAATTATTAATGTGCCTAAAAGAGGAATAGGCAACAAGACTGTTAGTAATTTGATAGAGAAAGCAAATAGGGAAGGCAAGTCTATATATGATGTAATAGATAGTGGAAAAGAATTAAGTTTTAAAGAATTAATTGAAAAATTAAAAGAACAAAGTGAATCACTTACTTTAACTGAATTGGTTGATAGAATATTAGATGTTACAGGTATTAAAAAAGAATATGAGGATGAAAATAGTCTTGATGCTGATATCAGATTAGAAAACTTAGAAGAATTAAAAACTGTTACTAGAACATTTGAAGAAAGAGAGGGGATTGTATCTCTTGAAGACTTCTTACTAGAAGTTAGTTTAGTGACAGATAATAATGAATATGATAAAGATCCTAATAAAGTTAGTTTAATGACTGTTCATTCAGTTAAAGGACTAGAATTCCCGTATGTTTTTATAGTAGGATTAGAAGAAGGATTATTTCCACATATGAATT
>JAEEGL011381491.1_pt1 | contig 10172 bp, 7 predicted proteins | sample 9134231 | NCBI WGS metagenome assembly JAEEGL01 (sample SAMN16246548, study PRJNA631951) | gut metagenome | biome: gut microbiome; feature: rumen; material: fiber-attached | host: Bos | place: Iran: Karaj | collected 2018-10
AACACCGCCCCGATGATCAGGATCAGGAGCATGAGCAGCAGGCCGAGCCGGATCTCGGCGCGGCGCTTTTTCTGCTTGCGGCGGTCGGCGCCGCTTTTCATGCGTTCGGTTTTCGTGCGCTCGACGTTATTTTCGTTTTTCTTTTCCCGTTTCATTCAGTCCATCCTTCTGATATCGGCCCCGAGGGCGCCGAGCGTTGTTTCAATGTGTTCATAGCCTCTGTCGATAAGGCGCGCGCCGGTGATCCGGCTCTCCCCCTCCGCCGCCAGGGCGGCGAGCACGAGGGCAGCCCCGCCCCGGAGGTCGGGCGCTTCGGCGCACGCGGGATGATACCGATCCACCCCTTCGATCACGGCGGTGCGCGCGTCGGTGCGGATCTTCGCGCCGAAGCGCGTGAGCTCCGCGACGTATTTATAGCGGCTTTCGAAGATCGTTTCGATCATCACGGACGTGCCTCTGCTGAGGCCCAGCATCGCCGTGAACGGCGCCTGGATGTCGGTGGGAAAGCCGGGGTAAGGCATCGTGCGCACGGTTCCGACGGAAGTCGGGCGTTTCGCCGCGGTGACGGCGACGCTCGTTTCGTCGGTCAGGATCCTGCAGCCGGTGCGTTCGAGCAGCTCCGGCACGGGGCCGAGGTGCCCCGGGATGAGGTCGGTGACCCGGACGCTCCCGCCCGTGATCGCGCCCGCGAGCAAGTAAGTGGCGGCGGCGATGCGGTCGGGAATGATCTTATGGCGGGTCGGCCGCAGACGCGTAACGCCGCGGATACGGACCGAAGAGCCGCCCGCGCCGCGCACGTCGGCGCCCATGGCGTTGAGAAAATCGGCGAGATCGCTGATCTCGGGTTCGCGCGCCGCGTTTTCGATGCTGGTTTCGCCTTTGGCGAGCACGGCCGCGAGCATGGCGTTTTCGGTCGCGCCGACGCTCGGGAACGAGAGATGGAGCGTGGCGCCCGTAAGCCCCGACGGAGCTTCGCAGCGGATGACGCCCGCCTCGTGCGTGATTTTGGCGCCGAGGCGTTCGATGGCGTAGAGATGCAGATCGACGGGCCTTTGCCCGATTTCGCACCCGCCGGGGGCCGAGATCTCGGCACGGCCGGTGCGCGACAGCAGCGCGCCGAGGAAGATGAAGGACGAGCGCATCTCGCGCATCAATTCTTCTGGCACGGCGCCTGCAATTTCGCCGCCGGTGTCGACGCTCAGTTCGTTTCCGCGCAGGGTGCAGACGGCACCGAGGTGTCTGAGGATCCGGACGCTGCTTTCGACGTCCGCGATCGCGGGCACGCCTTCGATCACCGTTTCGCCGGGCACGAGCAGGCTCGCGGCCAGCACCGGCAGGGCGCTGTTTTTCGCGCCGGGACATCTGAGCTCCCCGTAAAGCGGCCTGCCGCCGCGGATGAGCAACGTGTTCATTCGATCAGCCCTTTCATAGCGTTCGGTGTATTCTATGAAAGGGGGCAAGGCCGGGTGAAAGTCAGATCAGCGCGAGGATTTGTTCGAGGATGCGCTCTTTGGCGTCGGTGACCGCCATGTTGCGCGCGTTCAGTCCGATCGTTCTGAAGCGGGCGGGGTCGTTCAGAAGATCCCGCACGATGCCGATCAGGGTGTCTGGCTTCAGGTCCTTCTGCTCGATCACGATCGCGGCGTTCTGCTCTGCGAGCGCCATGGCGTTGTGGTATTGGTGGTTTTCGGATACGTAGGGCGACGGGATCAGCACGCTTGCCTTGCCGAGCGCCTGAATCTCGGCGAGCGACGAAGCGCCCGCGCGGCTGATCACAAGGTCGGCGGCGGCCATGCAGTCCGCCATGTCGTAGATATATTCGCTCACGCGGCGTTTTTCCGTCACGAGCGCGAGGCCTTTTTCTTTGAGAAGCTCAGGCACAAAGGTGCCGAGCTGCCCGTAGCCGTGGATGAAATAAACGTTTTCGGTTTCGAATGCGGGCATCAGCTCGCACATGGCGCGGTTGATGCTCTCGGCGCCGAGCGACCCGCCGGTGGCGAGCACCACGGGCATGCCGGCGGGGATGCCGAGCTTTTCGCGCGCCTCTTCCCTGTCCGCCGCCATCAGCTCGGCGCGCACCGGCAGGCCGGTGAGCACGGGCTCGCGTTTGGCTTTCAGGCGCGGGGCGGCGTTCATCGAGGTGAGCATCACGGCGTCGGCGTATTTCGACAGGGCGATGTTCGTTTTGCCCGGGAAGGCGTTCTGCTCGTGGATCGCGGTCTTGATGCCCATCTTGTGCGCGGTGCGCACCACGGGGCCGCTGACGTAGCCGCCGAAGCCGACCACGACGTCGGGCTTGAATTCATTCAGGATCTTCTTGCACTGGCCCGTGACGAACAGCAGCTTTTTGAGCGTGCCGAGATTATAGAGGACGTTGCGGGGCGTGAACGAGCGCTGGAAGCCGCTGATCTCGATAGAAGCAAAGTCGAAACCGGCCTTCGGCACCAAAGTGGATTCCATTTTGTCCTTCGTGCCGATGAACAGGATCGAAGCGTCCGGATACCGGCTTTTGAGCAGGCCTGCCACCGACAGCGCGGGGTTGATGTGCCCGCCGGTGCCGCCCGCCGCGAATACGACGCGCATAATCGTTACCTCCTGATTTTTGACCGTCTTGAAATGCTGAGCACGAAGCCCATTTCCGCGAGGTTCACGAGCATGGCCGTGCCGCCGTAAGAGAAGAACGGGAACGGGATGCCCGTGTTCGGGATCGAGTCGGTGGCGACCAGGATGTTCAATACGACCTGGATGCCGACCTGGAACACCACGCCCATGGCGACCAGAGCGCCGTAGCGGTCGGGGCAGTTGATGCCGATCACGACGCCGCGCCAGATGAGCAGGCCGAACAGGATGAGGATGATGCCCGCGCCCACGACGCCGATCTCTTCGACCACGATCGAGAAGATCATGTCGTTCTGCGGCTCGGACACGTAAAGGTGCTTGAGCGTGGACTGGCCGATGCCCTTGCCGAAGAACCCGCCGGAGCCGATGGCGTAGAGCGCCTGGTTGACCTGCCAGCGCGCGCCGAGCGGATCGTAATCTTTGTTCTGCCACGCGTAGATGCGGTCCTGCATGTAGCCCTTGAGCAGGTCGGTGTTGAACACGAGGAAGATCACGAGCGCCGCCGCGAGGATGCCGGCAACGAACCATTTGCCGCGCACCTCGCCGAGATAGAGCATCACGACGCCGATGCAAACGATCAGGATCGTGCCGGACAGATGGCTGCCCGCGATCACGAGGCCGGCGTAGATGACGATCACCATTCCCATGAGCAGGATCGCGCGCACGGAGTAGTTGAGAACAGGTTTGTTGAAGGTCTCGTTGACTTTACGCGCGATGTTGCTCTGTAAAGGTTTTTTGCTTACAATCGCTTCGTGGTATTTATCGAGCATACAGGCGAGCGTGAGGATCAGCGCGAACTTCGCGAGGTCCGACGGCTGGAACTGGAAGCTGCCGATATAGATGTGCCGGTGCGTGCCGTTGTGCGCGGGCATGATGAGCGCCACGCCGAGCAACAGCCACGACACCGCCGTGCCGCCGAGGGCGAAAAGCACCTCGAACGTTTTGTAATTGATGCGCGAGATCACGTACATGACCGCGATGCCGAGCAAAACCCAGATAAACTGGCGCTTGAAATAAAACGCCGAGTCATGGTTCTTCGTATACTGATAGGCGTAAACGTAGCTCGCGGAATAGAGCATGATGAGACCGATCACGAGGATCGCCATCAGAAACGCGAAAAAGAGGATGTCGATGCCGCCGTCCACGTTGAATACTTTCCGGATCTGTTTCGCGATGCCTTTTTTTTGTGCCATGGGTGCTTCCTCCGAGGGTCAGATGTGTAAAGGGAACGTCTTTACGTTAAATGCGGCTGCCCGAAATAAAACAGGGCGACGGCGGCGGCTGCGCCGAGCAGGGTGACGAGCGAGAACACGACGCAGAGCTTCTTTTCGCTCCAGCCGCCGAGCTCGTAATGGTGGTGGATAGGCGCCATGCGGAACAGTTTTTTGCCGTGATGGGTCTTGATATAGACGATCTGCAGCACGTCGGAGCCGAACTCCGCCACGTAGATCACGCCGATCAGCAAGATCGCCCAGGGGGCGTCGAGGGCGTAGGCCATGGTGCATACCATGCCGCCGAGGAAGAGGGAGCCGACGTCGCCCATCATGACCTTGGCGGGGTTCCAGTTCCACATGAGGTAGCCCGCCAGTGCGCCGAACAGAGCGGCTGCGACGATGCTGACGCCCGTGAACTTATAGATCGCGGCGGACACCGCGAAGCCCACGCAGATGACGCTCGTCACGCTGGCGCAAAGGCCGTCGGCCCCGTCGAGGAAGTTCGCGGCGTTGACCGTGCAGTAGATCGCGATCACGCCGACGACCCAGAACACGATCCGGCTGTTGAACACGCCGTTATAATACGGGATGAACATGGAAGTATCCTGAAACGACACCGAAGTGAGAAAGCCGGCGATGCAAAGTAGCTGCAGCACGGTCTTCTGGAGCTCGGTGAGGCCGAGGTTGCGCTTTTTGACGACCTTGATGTAGTCGTCGATGAAACCGATGAGGGCGAAGCCGAGGCTCATGAGAAGGCCCGCGAAGATCTTCACGTATCTCGCGTTGCGCTTTAAGTCGTCCGCTTCGGCGATGAGGTCGGCGCCCCTGAGATGCGCCGTGAGGAGCGTTGCCGCGAGCGCGACCGCGAAGCCCGTGATGATCAGCACGCCGCCCATGGTGGGCGTGCCCTGCTTCTTTTTATGCCACGAGGGGCCGATATCGAGGATCGTCTGCCCGAAATGCAGTTTTCTCAGCCACGGGATCACGACGAAGCCGAGCAGGTAAGAGACCGCGAAGCCGATCGAAACGCTCATCACGATTGCCACCCAGAGTTTCATGCCATCAAATCCTTTCTCATATGCCCGCTAAGGGGCGGAAAACGCGGCGCGCCGCGTGTCAGTCTAATATTTTAATACCATTAATATATGAAACGAGCCTGTCAGAGCGAGCGCACGGTATCGGCGTCGGAAAAGGGGATCTCTTCGTCGCCGACGATCTGCGTTTTTTCGCTCCCCTTGCCCGCGATCAGCACCGTGTCGCCGGGGTTCGCCTTGCCAAGCGCCAGCGCGATGGCGCGCCTGCGGTCCGGCTCGCGGAAGACGTTTTTCTTGCTGCGGATGCCTTTGAGGATATCCGAGATGATCGCGTCGGGATCTTCGTGCCGCGGATTGTCGGACGTGAGGATCACGGCGTCGGCGTAAAGCGCCGCGACCCTGCCCATGACCGGTCGTTTCGAGGGGTCCCTGTCCCCTCCCGCGCCGAACACGGCGATGAGCCTGCCGGTGCACGAAGGCCGGAGCGCCTGTAAGATCGCCGAGAGCGCCTCGGGCGTGTGGGCGAAGTCGACGCACACGGTGACGCCATTTTTGCGGAGAAGCTCGGCGCGTCCCGGCGGGGCGGGCAGGGTTTCGGTCAGCGGGACCAGCCGGTCGGGGTCCGCCCCCGCGAGCTCGCAGGCCGCGAGCGCAGCCAGGGCGTTATAGACGGAAAACATGCCCGGGGCGTTGAGCCTCGCTTTATAGGCCTTTTTGCCGTTGAAGTAAAGAAAGCCGGAACCGAAGCCCTCGAAGCGGACGTTTCGCGCCGAGAAATCGCTGAGCACGGCGCGTGCGGAATAGAGATACGTTTTCGTGCCGTCCGCCCGGAACAGCGGGGCGTAGGCGTCGTCGGCGTTGACGAGCATCGTATCGCAAAGCGCCGTGAGGCGGCTTTTCGCTTCGGCAAGGCGCGTAGGCGTGCGGTGGTAATCGAGATGGTCGCCGCCGACGTTCGTGAACACGCCGACCGAAAAGCGCGCGCCGTGGACCCGGTATTGGTCGAGCGCCATCGAGGATATCTCGGCCGCGCAGGCCGTATTGCCTCTGTCCGCCGCCTTTTTGAGCGCCCCGAAAAAGAGGTCTGCGCCGGGCGTGGTGAAACCCGTGGGCGAAAGCCCTTCGCCGACGTCGACGCCCTCGGTGCCGATATAAGCGCAGGTTTCGCCACAGGCGTTCAAAAGGCTGCGGATGTACCACGCCGTGGTGGTCTTGCCGTTGGTGCCTGTGACGCCGATGAGCCTGAGGCGCCGGTCGGGCCTGCCGTTTATCACGCAGGCGAGCTTTGAATACGAGAGGCGGGCGTTTTCGGTGACGACCGTTTCGGGCAGCCCGAGCGGGCTTTCGGAGAGGAACGCCGCCGCGCCCAGCCGTTTCGCTTCGTTTGCGAGCGACGTGCCGCGCGCGTTCGCGCCGTCGATACACACGAACAGGGCGCCCGGGACGACCCGTTCGAGGCGGTCGGTGACCGCTGTGATCTCGGTTTCGGTATCGGTTTCGTTCGAGGGGATACCGGCCTCGTGGAGCAAGAAACGCAGATCCAAGAAAGCAACCTCCGGATTTGGATTTCTTTCTCCCTCACACCTTCATTGCTTTAATCGTGGACGCCGCTGGTGGTGCGGAACGACACCGTGATCACGCTGCCGCTCTCGCGCGTTTCGCCTTCGGGGACGTCCTGTTTGTACGCGATGACCGTGCTCTCGCCCGAGGCGGAGCCGGAGATGCGGATGTTGAGGCCCGCGCCGACCGCGATGCGGTTCGCCTGCGACACCGTCATGCCCGAGAAGTCGGGCACGACGCTCATCTCTTTCTCGAGATTGTTCTGCGTGTAGAGCACCACGACGCCGTTGACCGGGGTGATGATGCGGGCGTTCGGCACCTGGGCGACAACGGTCTGGCCCTCGCCGATCACGCGCACGGTGTATTCGTAGCCCTCTTTCGCGAGCTCCTCTTTCGCCTCTTCGACCGGCATGCCGACGACGGAGGGCAGCGGGGCGGTCTTGACGGCGAACTCGCCGTCGCCGTAGGACGGCTCGACGCCGAGATAGGTGAGGGTCTTTTCGATGACCTCACCCGCCACGGGCGCCGCGATGACGCCGCCGGAGTAGTTCGCGCCCTGCGGTTCGTCGATGACGATGACCACGCTCACACGCGGGTTGTTGACCGGCGCAAAGCCGGCGAAGGAGCCGATGTAGGTGTCGTCCTTGGCGCCGATCTTTTCGGAGGTGCCGGTCTTGCCCGCCACGTGATAGCCCGCGACGTAGGCGTTTTTGCCGGTGCCGTCCTTTACGACGTCTTCCATCCACGAGGCAACGGTTGCCGCGGTGCTGGGCGAGATGACCTGCCGCTTGACCGTGGGCTGGGTCACGGAAATCGGATTGCCGTCGCCGTCGAGGATCTTGGCGACCACGTAGGGCTGCATGAGCCTGCCGCCGTTGCCGATCGCCGAGACCGCCGTGACGGTCTGCAGAGGCGTGATGTTGATCGACTGGCCGAACGAGGAGGACGCAAGGTCGGACAGCGTGAAGGACACGGCGGGGTCGTGATAGGTCACGCCCACTGCCGGGGAGCCCTCGCCGGGGAGGTCCACGCCCGTTTTTTCGGTGAAGCCGAAGGCCTGGAAGTATTTGAAATAGAGCTCCTGCCCCATCATCTGGCCGACGGTGACGGCGAAGGTGTTGCAGGAATTGACGAGCAGCGTGCGCGGCGTTTCATAGCCGTGGCCGGTGGGGTTGAAGTCCTTGATGCTGCGGTTCGCGATGTTGATCGTGCCGACGCAATAGTATTCGGTGTTCTCGTCGATCACGCCCTCTTCGTAGGCGCCCGAGACGAGAAAGACCTTGTAGACGGAGCCGGGGTAATAGAAGTCGGCGATGCTCTTGTTTTTCCACTGTTCCATGCGCGCCGCGGCGACGGGATCCTCTTTCTCGCTGTCAGTGCCGTTGACCTCGAAATAGTTCGTGAGCTGCGGATAGAGGACGTCGAAGGGCGAATTGGGATCGTAGTCCGGCAGATTCGCCATTGCGAGGATCGCGCCGGTCTGGGTATCCATCACGATGCCGTAGACGTTGCGCGCGCCGGTATCGTCGAGCGCTGTGGCGAGGGCGTTTTCGAGGATGGTCTGGATCTCGTTGTCGATCGTGAGCACGAGGGAGCTGCCCTGCCGCGCCTCGTAGGTCACCTCATAGGCGTTGTCGAGCTCGAGCTGATAGGAGTCCTTCGCCGTGATGATGCGCCCGTTGGTGCCGGTGAGCGTGGCGTCGTAGAGATATTCGAGCCCGTAAAGGCCGTTGCCGTCGGTGCCCGTGAAGCCGATCACGGTGGAGGCAAGGCTGCTGCCGGGATAATAGCGTTTGGTGTCGGGGTCGACGAAGACGACTTCGGTGAGCTTGTTTTCGCGGACCTGTTCGAGCAGGGCGGTTTTTTCCCGATATTCGATCTCGCCCCTGATCTTGAGGTAGCCGTAGTTGGCGTTTTTGTCGATGCGCCGGGCGAGGTCCACCACGTCGAGCCCGAGGGTGTCGCTGAGCACCGACAGCACCTTCGTGCGGTTGGCCTCGGTGACGCGGGCGGGGTTGATGTAGCACAGCCACACCGACGCGCTCTGCGCGAGCACGTTCATGTTCGCATCGTAGATCGTGCCGCGCGACGCCGTGATCGTGGTGTCGCTCAGCTGCTGCGCCTCGGCCTTTTCGCGGTATTCATCCCCCTTGAGGACGGCGATATATGCGATACGCAGAAAACAGGCCAGAAAAGCGATCACGGCGATCAGGATCATCACGATCACGCCGCGGCGCGCCGCAAGCCCGGTGCTGCGCATTTCGTCCTTCTTCAACCCGATTCCTCCTTTAAACTTCAAGTTATAGTTTATTTTATATTTATAAAGGAAAGGGCGAAAACGATTCGCCCTGTCATTTCAGTCCATTCTATGCCGCGGCGCACGCAAAAATGCCGCAGCAAAAATCGGGCGGCCCGAAGGTCACCCGAAAATATCCCAGAAGCTGCCGCTCTCTTCGGAGTAGATCACGCCCTCTTCGCCGGACAGATCGATGTATTCGATCTGATAGCTCTCGAGCTTTTTCATGCCGAGGATCTTGGTGGCGTATTCTTCGACCTCGCTGATGCTGATGTAGTTGCTCAGCACCGAGCTCAGACGCACGTTTTCGCTTTTGGCGACGCTTATTTCATTTTCGATCTCGTTGATCTGCCGGTTGATCTCGTATTTGCGGGCGCCGACGCTGATCTGCGCGCAGAGCACGGCGAGCAGCACGGCGGCGACGACGAAGATCTTCACGCTCTTGCCCGCGCTTCTGCGGGTCTCTTGCTGCGCCCGGCGCCGGGGATTCGGCAGTACCTTGACGAGCGGCTGTTCTTTCTTTTCTTCCCTTTTCGGCGCCGCGTTGGAGCGCAGCACCGGGCGTTCTTCAAACATATCAAAGGCGTAACCGACGCCGTAGCTTGCAGCCGCCATCTTTATCCCCCTGTCTTTCCTTTCGTGAACGCCTGTTAAACGGAGGCGTTATCCGGTTCTTTCAGTTTTCTGATGCTGCGAAGCCGTGCGGAACGGCTTCTGGGCTTCTCGGCGAGCTCCGCTTCGCCCGGGGCGACGCCCCTGTTCGTAAGCTCCCCCGCCGGGGTCTTGCCGCAGGTGCACACCGGGAAGTACGGCGGGCACGTGCAGCCCTGCGTGAGCGCGCGGAACGCGTTTTTCACGATCCTGTCTTCAAGCGAGTGGAAGGTGATGACGCTGAGCACGCCGCCGACCTTGAGCGAGCGGAACATCGCGTTCACCGCCTCGTCAAGGTAATCGAGTTCGCCGTTGACCTCGATGCGGATCGCCTGGAACGTGCGCCGTGCGGGATGTCCGTCGCGCCGCATTTTCGCGGGGATCGCGGACTTGACGATCTCGGCAAGCTCGAGCGTGGTTTCGATCGGGCGCTTCGAGCGCTCCGCCACGATGCGCCGCGCGACCGAGGGCGCGCATTTTTCTTCGCCGTAGGCGTAAAGGATGCGCCTGAGATCGGCCTCGGAATAGGTATTCACCACGTCGTAGGCGCTTTTGCCCTCGCGGCTCATGCGCATGTCGAGGGGCGCGTCGGTGTGAAAAGAAAATCCCCTTTCGGGTGTATCGAGCTGATGGGAGCTGACCCCGAGGTCGGCGAGCACGCCGTTGAAGCCCTCGGGCGCATACTGTTCGCGGATCTCGGCGATCTTCAGAAAGTTTTCGTGCACCACCGTGACGTTGGGCTTGTCCCGGAACCGTTCGGTGAGCGCCTCGATCGCGTCGGGATCGCGGTCGATCGAA
>JAEEGL011720471.1_pt1 | contig 10172 bp, 8 predicted proteins | sample 9134231 | NCBI WGS metagenome assembly JAEEGL01 (sample SAMN16246548, study PRJNA631951) | gut metagenome | biome: gut microbiome; feature: rumen; material: fiber-attached | host: Bos | place: Iran: Karaj | collected 2018-10
CGGGCGGAAACACGCTCTGGATGCACGATTCGCCTTCGGCGCAAGAACATTACGCCCAATACTACACGGCGCTGGCCAATGGCCTCAGCGGCTTCTTCGGCCTCGCCAACGTGCCGCCCTCGCAGGAGACGCGCGATGTCCTGAAGCAAATCGGCGAGGAGTTCGCCGTACTCCTGCCGGAACTCTACGCTGGCCGTTCCGCCGCCGTCCAGGCCGTCGGTGGCGTCCATTTCATTGCGCGGGAGCATGATGGGACGCTCCTGCTGGCGGCGGTCAACCCCGCCCGCAAGGCAACCGTCGCCACATTCACCCTGCCGGAGAAGCCGTCGCAGGTGGAGCCGCTCTACGACGGCACGGGCTACACGCTGGAGGGAACGGCGCTGAAGGTGTCCTTCGCGCCCCTTCAGCGGCAGGTCTGGCGCATTCGCTTGCCGTAACGCTCATCGCAACAAAAACGCGCGAAAAATGCGCCTCCGGGCTTGTTTTTTGCGAAATTTGGTGTAAAATATGTCATGTAACATGTTAACCATGCGACGGCGTCCGCTTTTCTCATAATGTTTGTTCCTTCGTTCCTGTTGTTTCCACCCACCCCAACCCCCACAAGGAGAGTACCATCATGAAGAAGAGGTCCTTCACCCTGATTGAGTTGCTTGTCGTGATTGCGATCATCGCGATCTTGGCGGCGATGCTGTTGCCGGCGCTGTCAAAGGCGCGCGAGCGTGCCCGCGCCATCAGCTGCGTCAACAACCTGAAGCAGATCGGCCTGCTCCAGAACCTGTATTCAAACGACTGGGACGACGCCATCATCCCCTACGAAATCAAGGACGCCACCGCCTACACAGGTTCCTACTACGGCGTGCTGCGCTGGTATTGGATCCTCGCCGCAATGATGGACCATTCCATCCAGCTGACGGAGGCCTACGCGCAGGCCGGCCGCACGAACTGGAGCGGCACCCCGAAGTACATGATCTGCGACACCTACTCCAGCCGCACGGACGCCAGCGGCAACAAGATCGCCTTCGGCTACGCGATCACCGTCTTCGCGGGCCGCTGCACAAGCACGGTGCCGCCCAAGCGCCTGACCGCGCAGACGAACCCCAGCGAGATGGACTACATCGGCGACAACATCGCCGCGACCCCCAACTTCTACTACGACTGCTCCGACAGCAACTACAACAACATGACGTCGTTCCTGCACGGCGACGGCGCCAACTTCACCTATCTGGACGGGCACGCCGCCACCATCAAGCACACGGGCTGGCCCTCGGGCGTGGTCTGGGGCAACAGCGGCGTTTACAAGCCTTGGCCCTGGCACTAGTCCTTCGATAGACTGCCGATGCTGTCCCTTCAGCGCGACATTCTGCTGGTGCCCCGTCGCGGGATTGCCTCCGGCTTTCCCGCGACGGTGGAACGCGCCATCGACGGCGGCTACAGCTACTGGTTTACGCAGATTGGCGGCAACGAGCGCTTCAACGGCATTTGCCGTGCGCACGTGGCGCCTGGCGAGACGCCCCCCGCGTGGCGGCCTTTCGTTCTGCGCGACAAGCCTGTCCTGCACAGCCGCCGCCCTGTCATCGGCAATCTGCCGGCGGGCTGGCAGCCTGTCCAGCCTGTCCGCATCGCGCTGAAAGGCGGCGGCTACCGCCTGTGGTTCTGGGCGCACAGTCCCGCCGACGGCGTGGTGCGCTATCTGGCGGCCGACAGCGACGACGATGTGGTGTACAACTGCGTGGATCCGCACCGCCCCTGCCTCTGGCACTATTGCGACCGCGCGGTCGGCGGCCGCCGCCTTCCTGGCGTCAAGGGACTTGCGTGGGCGAAGGACAACTACGCCCGCCGCCCCGCCTGCGAACCCATTTGCCCGCCGGAGATGGTCGCCAACGATGCGACGACGCTCTACCAGTTGCCGGACGGCTCCTTCGAACTCTTCACGGCCGCCATCCGCAGCGTTCCCAAAGACTCTCCCGAATACATTTCATGGGACAACGCGCCTGGCTACCGGCGCCACATCCGCCGCTACACGAGCGCAGACGGCCTACATTTCACGCCCTCCGGCACCGTCGTCGACTTTGACGCGGAGGATCCCCCCTATCTGCAATACTATCATCTTTCTGTTTTCCACCGCGAGGACGGCTCCCGCGTGGGCTTCCTTGGAAGATACGATGTCAACGCCCAGACGATGGACATCGAGCGGTGCTTTTCGGCGGACGGGTTGACCTGGCGGCGGGAGCGCAGGCCCTTCCTGCAGCGCAGGGCGGATGAACTCTCCCTCTACACGCCGTGCAATCCCCTTTTCAGGGAAGCCGATGGCCGTATGCGCCTCTTCTTCACCGCCTTCAACTACACGCACAACCGCAAGTACGTCATCGGGAAGCGCCTCACGGGCGTCCTGTCCAGCGTCTCCCTGACCGAAAAGGAGGCCCTCCATGACATTCGCTGAAAAACAGGCGGATATCCGCGCCAAATGGCTCAAGCTGCTGGGCGGCATGCCCGAAAGGCGGCCGTCTGCTGACGCCAAAATCCTTCTTGAAGAAGACGGCGACGGCTACCGCAAGGTGAAGGTCTCCCTGGCGGGAGACATCGACCATGCGGATGACCGCATCACGGGATGGCTGCTTCTGCCAAAGGGCGCCGAAGGGCCGCTGCCCCTTGTCCTCGTCCTCCACTCCACCACCTGCGGCTGCGGCAAGGATCTGACCATTGGCGAGCCGGAGCGCACGTTCCCCCTGACGCCCGCCTTCAAGGCCATGGGCGAGCAGATGCTGCGCAACCGCGGCTTCGCGCGCGACTTCGCGCAGGCAGGCTACGCCGTCTTCGCCCCCGACATCTACGGCGACGGCGAGCGGCGCGAGGCGGGCCACCGCCCCTGCGAGACGGCCACCTTCTACGAACGGCATCCCGACTGGTCTCTTGTCGGCAAGGCCATCTACGACAACATGATAGCCATTGACTGGCTGACGACGCTTCCGGAGATCGACGCCGCGCGCATCGGCGTCGTCGGCCATTCGCTGGGCGGCCATTCGGCGGTCTTTCTGGGAGGATTGGACGCGCGCGTGGGCGCCGTCTGCACCAACGGCGGTTGCACGGTCTTCCGCAAATACATGGAGCATTGGGCGCGCACGCCGCTGCCGCCTGAACTGGTCGCCACGCAGCCGCCCGTCTATATCTACATCCCCGGCTTCCGCCCCTATATGAGCCATTCGGAAATCCCTAATCCCGTGGATTTTGGCGACATCATGGGCCTTGTCGCGCCACGCCCGCTGCTCTATGGCGGCGCCATCAACAACCAAGGCACGCCGGGCTTCGTCGAAGTCTATCAGGAGACATGGGACAAGGCCGCGCAGCTGTACGCGGAATCCGGCGCCCCTGACGCGCTGGACTACAACATCTATCCAGGAACGCACGATTTCCCGCCCAAGGCCCGCCAGACCACCATCGCCTGGTTCGACCGTGTCCTGAAGAAAACACGCTGAAGCGGAGGAAGTAACGTGGCAGCAAAAGAGCTTTTACGTCTTGCGGCGGCTTTGGGCCTCGCCCTCCTGCCGCTTGTCATGGGATGCAACACGATGAAGAGGACAGCTTCCATCTCAAACCCCGTCCGTGAAGTCGCCGTCATCGGCAACAGCATCACGCACCACAGCCCCGCGCCGTCCATCGACTGGGCGGGTGACTGGGGCATGGCTGCCACCGCGCCGGAGAAGGACTTCTTCCACATTCTGGAGAAGCGCCTTTCAATGTGGCTGGCCGACAGGCAGGCGGAACCGCCCAGATTCTCCATCTGCAAGGGATGCGTGACCGAAAAGGACTTCTCCTCCTGGCAGACGGATCCCGTGAAGGGCGCTGACATCCTCATCATCGAGCTGGGCGACAATTTCCGCCGTTGCGAGAACTTTGAGCCGGAGAAAAACTTTATCTCATTGTATACCAATATGTTACGTGATTTCCAAGGGGCAAATCCAAAACAGCGCATCTTCTGTGTAGGCTCGTGGGGCGACAACAGCGTCAGCGCGTGGATCCAGACCGCCTGCGAAAGAACCGGCGCCCATTTCGTCAGCGTGGCCGACCTGATGGCGGATCCCACCAACCGCGCCAAGAGCGAGGGCCACTTCACCCACGGCGGCGTCAACTGGCACCCAGGTGACAAGGGCATGGCCGCCATCGCCGACACCCTCTTCAACCACATCACCGCCGTCCTGCAAAACGAACAGTGAACCCATCATGAAAAAGATTCCATTGCTTCATTTTGTTTTGGCCCTGGCCTGCCTGCTGGCGGCTCCTCTTCTGGCGGACTTCGACCTCAAGGCAGACAATGCCAGCAAGTTGCTGCGTTGGGAGCATGGCCTCCAGGACGGCTGGAAACTGGAGAACGGACGCCTTGAGATGACGCCGGATCCGGCGGACGGCCTCCGCATCGGCATCGCCGGCGACTGCACGCCTGCGGCGGGCTATCGCATCCGCGCGCGCGTCTCCTTCCCGAATCCGAAGGCGGGCGGACACGCCGGATTCCAAGTCCGCCGCGCCAGCGGCAAGGCCTGCTACGTGCATCTGGCGCCGGGCGGCACCTATCTGGGCGTCACCGGATTAGGGGACAAACTGCAGGAGAAGCGTTTCTCTGCCTCTCCGGACGGCACGCATCTGCTGGAGATCGACGTGCTGCCTACGGGCCTCAAGGTCTCCGTGGATGGCAAGGAATACATCACGGGCGAAGGGCTTGTCGGTGACGCGTCAGGCGCGGCCTTCATGGCCTTCAAGGCGCCCGTCGTCTTCACCGACGTCACCATCGGACCGCTGGAAGAGGAGAACACCGCCGTTGCGCCGCCGGAAGTGGCGCTCTTCGACCTCGCCGGCAACGACACCAAGAAGCAGCTGCGTTGGGAGCATGGCCTCCAGGACGGCTGGAAACTGGAGAATGGTCGCCTTGCGCTGACGCCGGACCCGGCGGACGGCCTCCGCATCGGCCTCACCGACGACTGCACGCCGGCAGAGGGCTACCGCATCACCGCGCGCATGTCCTTCCCCAATCCCAAGGCGGGCGGCCAGGCGGGCTTCCTTGTGCGCCGCACCTGCGGCAAGGCCTGCTACGTCCATCTGGCGCCGGGCGGCACCTATTTGGGCGTCACTGGCTTAGGCGACAAATTGCAGGAAAAGACGATTCCTGCCGCGCAGGACGGAACGCATCTGCTGCAGATCGATGTCCTGCCCACCGCCCTCAAGGTCTCCGTGGACGGGAAGGAATACATCACGGGCGAAGGACTTGTCGGTGACGCGTCGGGCGCGGCCTTCATGGCCCACAAGACGCCTGTGGTCTTCAGCGAGACGACCATCACGCCCCTGAAGCAGGAAGTGCCCTTCGTTCCGCCGAAGACCACACGGCGCGGCTTCATGGTCAGCGAACTGACGCCTGAAATCGTCCATGACATCAAGGAGACGTGGCACGCCAACATCGTGCGGCTGCAGCTCATTCCCCTTTTCTGGGCGCCCAAGAAAGGCATCACGCACGCCGAGGCGTGGAAGTGGATGATGGAGCAACTGCCTGGCTGGCTAGACAATGCGCGCGACGCGGGCATTCTCGTGGTCATCGACCTGCACAATGTGCCGCGCCCTTTCCCCGTGACAAGCGACTCGAAGGATTCCCTCGACCGCTTCTGGAAGGATCTCTCCTACCGACAGCTCTTCCTCGACTGCTGGAACGACATCGCCCACATCTGCAAGGACCGCCCTGAGGAAATCTGGTTCGATTTGATGAACGAGCCGCTCAACTGGAAGGACATGCCCTCCTTCCCGAAGGCGTGGCCGGACTGGGCGCAGGCCGCCATTGACGTCATTCGCGTCACCGACAAGCGGCACGCCATCGTCGTCGAGCCGGGCCCGGGCGGCCTCTGCTGGGGCTTCAGGGAGTTCCAGCCGTTGCGCGACCCCTGCGACAACATCATCTACTCCACCCATCAGTACCAGCCCCACATCTATACCATGCAGGGCATCCGCGACATCACCGGCACTGACCTCTCGCAGGCCTATCTGGAGCGCGGCCTCCACTGGCCAGGCAACTTCGACGACAGCGGCGGCGGCTGGTGGGACATCAAGCGCATCGAGGAGCAGGAGATGGCCTGCGTCATCGAGTTCCAGCGCAAGTACAAGGCCCGCATCTTCATCGGCGAGTTCTCCGTCTGCCGATGGGCCCCAGAAGGCGCTACCTACCTTGACGAATGCATCGCCCTCTTTGAGAAGTACGGCTGGGACTGGACCTATCACGCCTTCCGCGAAAGTCGCATCTGGAGCCTGGAGCACGAGAACTCCTTCACCTCCGAGCCAAAATTGTCCGAAACGCCCAACGACCGCGCGCAAGTCGTCCACAAGTATATGAACCAGAACGCCGCGCAGAAATAGCCTCCAAACATGTCCGCCTTAACGCCATCAGCCGATTTCGGGCGCCTGCGGCAATTTGTCCGTCAGGCGCTCACGAACGCCTACCGTCCCGCCAGTGGCCTCCTGCGCCATCCTTACATCTCCCCTGGCGCGCAATACGCCGCCGAACTGTGGGACTGGGATTCCTATTGGTTCCTCTACGCCCTTCTGGAACTGGCGCGGCAGACAGGTGACGACGCCCTTCGGCAGTCGGCCGCGCCCTACGCCATCGGAACGCTCCGCAACTTCCTTGAACACCAAGGAGATGACGGCGCAATCCCCCTCCAGATGCGCCCCGATGACGCCGACACATTCGACTGCCTCGCGTCGCGCGACAACAACATGGCCAAGCCCTTCTTCGGACAACTGGTGCTGCTGCTTTGGGAGCATGGTCTGCTGAAAGAGGACGAGACGAAAGCGGCCGTCAAGGCTGTCCTGGCCTTCCATGCCTGCTATGACGCACGCTATCTCCATGAGGGAACGGGGCTTGTCGTTTGGGCAAAGGATTGGGGCATCGGTGTGGACGACGATCCCTGCGCGTGGGGACGGCCTCCGCGCTCCTGCGCCAGCGTCTTCCTCAACACCTGCCTTCTGCGTGACGCACAGGCCATTCGCGGCCTGTGCCGCCAATTCGGCATGGAGGAGGGCTTTACGACCTGTCAGGCCCGTATCGAACGTCTCTCTCGCGCCTTGGAGACCTTCTGTTGGGACGAGCGCGAAAGCGCCTTCTTCTCGCTGGACGTGCAGTGCCAGACCAACCTGACGCCGCATCGCCGTTTCGGTACCCTCAACAAGGGCCTTGCGACCTTCTGGCAAGGACTCAAGATGAAGGTGCTCGCATGGCAGTGCCTCCTGCCTTTCTGGACGGGCCTTGGCACGCAGGCGCAGATGGACGCCTTCGTGGCGGAGAACCTGCGTCCTGGCCGTCTCTGGAGCGAACACGGCGTGCGCTCCCTCTCGCAGGACGAGCCCATGTACGCGCCGGAGGTCACTCGCGGGAACCCAAGCAACTGGCTGGGGCCCATCTGGTTGGTTGCCAACTATATTACGTGGGAGACCCTGATGCGGCGCGGACATGCCGCGAAGGCCGCCGAATTGGCGCACAACATCACCACCTTGCTGGCGGCCGACTTCGACCGCAACGGCTGCCTCCACGAGTTCTACTCGCCCGAAAGCGGCGCGGGCGTCATGGGCGCCGGCTTCATGAGCTGGAACGCGCTGGCTGCCCTCATGGTCCCCGCGTGAGCCCAAACATATTCGTTCCGAGGGCGGGGCGACCCGCCGCCGCTACTCTCCTTGCGGCTGCCAGCCCCACGGATAGGGCGGTTCGTTGGTCTTGTAGGCGCAGCTGACCACGAAATAGGAGACGCCCTCGCAGGCCTCCGGCGGGAGGGTTATGCTGAGGCGGTAGCCGACGTCGCAACGGATAAGGCGCCACTTTGACGTGTCGTCCAGCAGCGATTTGCCGTTGACGCGCAGGTCGAGAAGCTTCACGTCGTATTTGGCGGCCACGGGCAGGCCGTAGGCGAAGCCGATGCCATGCTTGAGGGTGACCTCTTCGGCGGTCTCCGCAGGGCGCGGCATGCCGCCCAGGGGCGCCAGATGCGATTCCGGCCCCAGCAGCGCGAACTGGTTGATGGCGTCCCAGTCGTAGTTGGCGTCGTTCTGCTTGTCGGCGAAGAGGCGTGTCAGATAGAGGTTGTGGCTGCTGTCGGGATTGCGGTTGCCGAAGAAGGCGTCGCGGCCACGCTTGCCGAGGGTGACGACATAGAGGTCGCGCCCCTTGAAGCGCGGCGCCGTGCGGTAGGAGTCGATGGCCTCGACTTGGCTCCACAGTTCGGCGCGGCTGGCGCGCCGCTCGGCGGCGGTCGTGCCACCGGAGGTGACGGAGAAACCGCCGAAGTCGGTGCGTAAATTATTGACAGGGAATGAGTTCTCGTATTCGGCCGGCGGCGTCATGCCGAAGTCCAGAAGGCCCTTCAGGGCACCCAATGCCATGCCTTCGTGTGCGATTTCGAAGATGACGGGCATGGTGTGGTACTTGATATAAGGATACATGTCGGGGTAGAGGAGTTCGCGGGATTCGCGGAAGCGGCGCGGGAAGGCATCGCGGGCGGTGGTGACCGACTTGAGGCGTTGCATGGTGTCTTCGATGCGCGAGGCGTGATAGCCTTCGCGGGCTGCACCCTGCAACATCGCCTCCACAAGGCGGTCGCACCACGGATTCAGCGTGTGGTTGCTGCCGGCCGGCCCCACGTATTCGTCCATGATTTCTCCGGGAATGCTGCGGCCGACGCCGTGCCAGTCCATGACAATCTCCGGCTGGAAGTCGTCCATCAGCTTGAAGAAGGCGGTCAGTTCGGGTGAATCGGCGAGCTTCTTGAAGGTGAGCGTCGGCGCGTCCCAGTCGCTTTCGGGCGGCGCGTAGGGGATGACGCGGCGGCTGTTCCAGGGGCAGAAGCCCTCGACGCGGAAGAGGCCGTAGGGATTGATGGTGGGGACGACGGCGATCTCGTAGGCGTCGCGGTAGCGCTTGGCCGCCGGCGAGACAAGATATTCCAGGGCGTTCATGGCGGCGTGGAAGCCGGAGTGTTCGCTGCCGACATGGAGCGTCACGATTGCCACGCGTTGCTTGCGCTCCGCAGGCACTTCAGGCGAGGTCACCTTGACCACGTAGATGGGGTCGTCCTCGAAGGTGCGCCCCAATTCCTCCAACGTGACGAAATCGTTGTCTTTGGCCCATCCCTTCAGGGCGTTCTGGTAGTCCTCTTGCGTGACTTTGGTGATGCGGCCCGTGTTGGTGGCGCCCAAGTAGTTCTCACGTTCAGGCACGGGGGCGTAGGTGGGATCCTGCCAGAAGCGCGGCATCTCCTGCAGGTTGGCGCGCACTTCGGCGGCGCCCGCTCCCGTCGGCCACGGCCATTCGGGGGACGATTGCGCCGCGGCCGCCTTCTGCGGAGTCACCGCCGCGGCGCCCTCAAGCGTCTTCAGCAACACGTTGTCCAGCTCGAAGGCGACACCAGGGGCACCGTCCACCGACATCATGTTGAAGTAGTTGACGCCGAAGGTGTTGTTGACGGCAATCTCCACGCCCTCCAGGTTGATCTTGCCGTCGGCGGAGGCGGCGCGCAGACGCAGCTTGCCCGCCCGCCGCTCGATGGTCAGGCGCAGCGTCGTCTCCGGCGGCAGAGCCACGCCGGCGGCCTGCATCGTCGAGTTCTGGCCGTTTGCGTCGGCTACATGGAAGACGCAGCGTCCGCTTTTGGGTTCCACGGCGAAGACGACGGTGAAGGGCTGGCCGCTTTCTCCCGCCTGCAGATAGAGGGAGCCTTCCGCACGCCGTTTGAGGTCGAACGAGAACTGGAAGTCCTTGCCGGCAGGGAGGCCCTCCTAGATGCGCACGCGCAGCCGTCCCGCGCCAGAGAGGCGCAGCACGCCGTCGGCGATCTCCAATTGTCCTGCCGCAAAGTTGCTCCAGGCGCCCCAGCCGTTCCACGCCTCGGCGGTCGCGGGCTGGAAACTCTCGAAGTCCTCCTTGAATTCGGCGCGAGCGGCCAAAGCGATGGTCAAGAGCAGGAGCGTGGCGAACAGGCGTACGGCGGTCTTCATGGAAGCTATCTATTTGATTTCAAGCGTGTAGAGTTCGGCCTTCGTCATATGGACGGTGGCGCGGAAGGGCGTCGGGGGCAGGGCGGTTCCTGCGCCGAAGCGGAGGGGCGCGGCGGGGGGGTCGCCGCTGAATTGCGGGGCGCCGTCACCTGAGTAGC
>JAEEGL012763925.1_pt1 | contig 10172 bp, 12 predicted proteins | sample 9134231 | NCBI WGS metagenome assembly JAEEGL01 (sample SAMN16246548, study PRJNA631951) | gut metagenome | biome: gut microbiome; feature: rumen; material: fiber-attached | host: Bos | place: Iran: Karaj | collected 2018-10
CCATCTTCACCAATGATGAGTGGGAGAAGAACCGGGGGCTCGGCGAGGATGATAGCCAGTACGAGCAGGGTAAGACCTACTACTTCCATGTCATGGACGAGGACACGATCTCCTCGGAAGAGAAGGTTTCATCCAACACAATGATGGTGAACTTCTACAAGCGTTTCAATGGAGCCGCGCTCACGACGAAATCCTCTATGGAGGAAACCTACAGCCCGAATACCCTGATCATCATATATGATGTAGAAGTCGGAAAGGCTCCGCTTCTCGCTGCCGTCGAGGAGTTCGGGGCGGAGATCCTATACGACTACAGTATCATCCCGGGCATGGCGGTCCGTATTCCGGACGGAGCCGACATCCACAAGGCGATGGCCTTGTTCAAGGATGTCAAAGGCGTCACATCCGTAGAGCGTGACCGGAACTACCGGCTGACCGACCCCGTGAAACCCCGTCTTGAGGTCATGTAGGCTGAAAGTGTTTCGGGTCAAAAGAAAAGTAATCTCCAAGTCCTTCCGGGCCTGGAGATTATTCGTATTCACATAAACCGGGACTACACTTTGTGGAAGGCGTAGAGCTCGTACTGGCAGAACCCGCTACGCTGCTTGTACCCCAGCGGAGTAGCGATGCCATTGGCCTTGAGCCAGGCACCAACACCCGGCAGATTATTCTCATCCACGAAGGCGAGACTGTCGCTTTGAAGCGGGCATCCGAGATTGATGGTGATAACCGCATAGGGTTCCTGATCCGGAGCGGTATTCATTTCGACGGCCAACGTGTCATTGTTGCGGTAGCGCTCGAAGGAGAGGCTGACTTCAGTGTCATTGTAATTGTACGTTTTCATCACTAAAACTTGTTTTGGGTTTCTTCTGCAAAGGAGTAATAGGCTTTATCAGTTATGATGATGTGATCCAGGAGGGAGATGTCGAAGATGTTGCAAGCTCTGCGAAGCTTGTCCGTCTCGCGGATATCTGCGACGCTCGGCTTGGGATCTCCACTCGGGTGATTGTGAAAGAGGATAATTGCCGTTGCGTTGGTCATTAACGCTTCTTTAATGATGCGCCGGTGGTCGATCTGGGTTGACTGGAGGGTTCCAACGGTTATCATCTTCTTGCAAAGTGGAAGCATGATCGAGTTGAGAAGGAGGATCCAGGACTCCTCATGGTCGAGGTTCTTGAAATCTTCCCGAAGGAATCCTGCTGCCTGGGCCGATGCTTTGATCGGAGTGTCGGGTGTGTAGTGTGCTTGCTTCTTCATATTACTACGGTTTGTTGGTGAAACATCTTTTTTACGCAGCTGGTCATACGTCACCCATGTAGGACATTGGCAAGGCAAGGTGGAGAGCGAAGTGGACCTTGCCGGGATGTCCGGGTGACAGAACTTTGCGAAGTGAAAGGGGATGTCAACATGCCGGAGTTGAAAGAGCAGCAAACAACGCACACGATCCTGTCAAACATATTCCCAGCAAAGATGGGTTGAAGACACCGTTTCTTCGAGAGGATTCTCGTATATTTGAAAAAAAAGTGATCATGATAGTAGGAGAGAATCTCAAACTAAGCGTCAGAGACATAATGACCGGTCTATTTGAAGAGTATCAATGGTTGAAACTTGTAAGAGACGAGAGTAAGGCGTATATAAAGCTCATTGACCACCTCGTTAAAGAATGGGCACCAAAGGATGGAGAAGAACAAGATTTCCACATAATAAACACGGTCAAATACCATGCTGGCTGCATCGGAGAGAAGCCCGCGATCGTGAACAAATGGTTTCGGGAAATCTACATCGATATCTTTGATCTGAACGATAAGCGGCCGGAATTGTTCGTGAACCCGGGTGAACATTTGTGTTCGTTTTACTACTATATGAAACCTGCTGGTTTTTTATTCCATCTCGGGGTATTTGAAACGCCCAGGGTGGGAGATCACTTCACTTTTTTCTTCGTAAAAGCAATAACGACCATAAGAGATTTCGTGGTGAAAGAAGTGGACCATGAGTATAGCGGAGGAAAGATGGAGATAGAAGTCTATCTGAGACCATATGGCTATAGTGTTTGACGTGATCTATCTTTCGGGTAAAAAGAAAGAGAATCAGAGTTTTTGAAAAGCGGTTTAGTTTGGTCGTTGTACTAGATATACCAATCAAACTAAACAAGCAGATTTAGATGTGTTTTTTCTTTTTACCAGAAGAGTAATCACAAGGTCGTCGCTATCTTTCACCTGACGGACTGTCGAGAGAATGACATGTTAATAATACGTTAAGGCTCCGCCTGCTGAGATAGCAAACGGAGCCTTTATAGTATCTAATTTAGAGTAGCGACGACAAAGTTCAGTATCAACTTAGTATCAATTTTAAAAGCAATGTGCCCCAGAACTACATCTGAGGCACATTCCGGAGGTGCCAAGCGGACTTTTTTTCTTGTGGTCATCGTATCCTTATAAAGGTAGTTTTTCCTTGTAACATATTGATTACAACAAATATCTTAAGGTCATCACTAAAATAACCTTAAGTAAGGAGAACAATTTTCCGGGAGATTTTCGGGAGATTTTTAGATAATATGCTATATTTGCCGTAGAATTATTAACGAAAATCTTTTGAAATGTCTGTTAGTTTCTCTGTCTGGTCGAAGAAAAAGGAAGGAAGAGTCCCTCTGATTGCCAGGATCCTTAATAATAGGCTGAACATCGACATCCGGGTTGCCACGCCAATCATCGTTGATGTCGCGAGGTTCACGGCTTCTCCGACTGGTCGGGTGTATGCCAATTATATGAAATCCCCCGAAGGGGTGAAGGTCAGTACTCAGATGGCGAGCGTATCGTCAGCCATTGACAGTTATTTCCGGCAGGGGATGAAGCTGACCAAAGACGAGGCCCGGACCATCATCGACGACATCGTCCTCAAAGAAGAACGTGAGGCAGAGCGTGAGCGGGAGGAGGAGAGGAAACGCCAGGAAGAGGCCGCGAGAAGGATGACCCTGAATAAGTTCATCGACCAGTTCCAGGAGGACATCGTTAACGGCTCGCGACAGACTGACAAAGGGACCAACTACTCCCCTGCTACGATCAAGTCCATCAAGCAGGCTCTCAACCAGTTCAAGTACTTCCAGAAGGAGACGGGGACGGAGTATGATTTCGACGACATCGATATGTCCTTCTACTACAAGTTCACCTCGTATCTCAAGAAAAAGAACTATGCTCTCAATTCCGTCGGCAAGTGCATCAAGGAGCTGAAGGCTATTATGTACACTGCGGAGATTGAGGGTCATCACGCGAATAATGCGTGGAAGGACAAGAAGTTCAAGGGCACCCGTGTCGAGATCGACAGCATCTACCTGACCCGGGAGGATTTGGACAAGATGATGGCCGCTGACCTATCCAAGTATGAGGAAGGTCACTCGCTCGCCAGGGACATCTTTATGGTGGGCGTCTGGACGGCGCAGCGCGTTTCGGATTACAACCACATCCGCAGGGAGGACTTCAGCACACTGACCAAGAACGTGATGCGTGAGGAGGACGATCCGGAGCATCCTGGGGAGAAGAAGGCATGGATCGAGAAGCAGGAGATCACCTACCTGAATATCCGCCAGCAGAAGACTGGCGCCCGGGTGGTCATCCCCTGCAATTCGCAACTGAAGGCTATTCTGGAGAAGTACAACTACCAGCTCCCACACCTCGAGGATCAGGTCATCAACCGCTACATAAAGGATGTCGCCAAGGAAGCGGGCTTGACAGAGCTGGTCGAAATCGAGCGCACGAAAGGCGGCACGCCCAGGAAGGAGATGGTCGAGAAGTACAAGCTCATCCACACCCATACAGCCCGTCGGACAGGTGCTACACTGATGTACCTTGCAGGGGTGGATGTGTATGACATTATGAAAGTCACGGGGCACTCTTCCCCGGCGATGCTGAAGAAATACATCAAGGCCGATAATCTCAAGGTTGTCGAGAAACTCACCGACAAATACGACTATTTCAAGTAGTCAGCAGCCCCCTATCTCATAGGAAGACCCCGGTTTTCCTATCACAAGACGCCCCTACCGGCGTCTTGTTTTGCCCATCGCTGGATCTAATCCCCGAAGATATGAATCATCATCAGCGTCTTTTTCGGATGCGTGCACTCGTGAACGAGGTGGTGAAGGCGATGGACAGGCTGGCTGCTTCTGGCGGCCGCGACCTCAATGCTTCGGACATCCACCTCATCGTGCATCGCAGAGGAGAGTTCCAGAAACGGCTCCGTGATTGTTTCTACGACATCATCGACGACTGGCCGGACATCAAGTCCAATGAGGCCCGCAGGTTTGAAGTGTCGGTGTTCCTGTCCAGGTACCGGACTTTCCGGCTCGCCGCGCGGGCGGCGGCGGACTACCCGGTTTTGCTGCCGCCCCTTGGCGAGGCGCTTTTCCGGTACATCAAGTATCTGGACGAGCTGGACGGCGATATGGCCGTCATCCTTGCCGAGTTCTCCGGCACGTCGTTTCCCCGTCCCATCAGGCAGGGTCTCTCGGGCATCGCCCGCAGCCTGCGTTACTATGTCCAGGAGGCGGACGACGAGTTTTATGAGCGGCTCATTCTCGATCGCCTGACTCCGTCCCGGCCACTGAAATGGCGTGGGACGAAGGTCGCAGCGACCCTGTTCGCGAGGCACTTCGGCCTGACCGACTCCGAGATGAACCGCACGTTCATCTTCTCAGGTCACGGCAAGACTTACCGTGGCCTTAAGATGTCCAGCAACGTCGCCACCAAGGGCGACGACCGTCAGGGAATTGCTGCCATTCTTAAGGAATATCCTTACCTGGAATAAGTCCGGCCGGATTTCTTTCCGACAGAATCCTGCTTCGGAAACCCCCTGCCACGCAGTGACAGGGGGCACTTCGGCGTAGCGGAAACTGCTTTTGTTGCTTTCAGTAACATTTTAATAATCAATAATTTAGTTCTAGATTTGCTCCGAAAGAAATCAAAACCCAGCGCTTATGGACATCGAGCCCGCCATCAAGAAATTCTTCGGGGATATCTTCCGGCCGATCGTGACGACCGCCGTCGAGGACGCCATCAAGAAGATCCCCACCCCGCCATCCGGGGAACTCATCACCGTCAAGCAGGCCTGCGAGCTGCTGAAGTGCAGCGAGCCCACCTTCTATTCGCGCGTACATGCGGGAGTCATCAAGCTGGAGAAGAACGGCCGCAGGACCCTCGTCGACAAGCAACGGCTCCTCGACGACCTCGAGGCCGGGAGGCTCCGGCTCCGCAAGGACAGGCACCGCAGGTAACAAACGACAATAGTATGGAAACACGAATCACTCCGGAGAACTTCCAGCGGATCTGGGACTCCATCCTCATCCGGGCGACCGACCAGTACGTCACGCCGCCCGAGGTCATCCAGGTGGGCCACTCCACCATCAGCACGCTGGGGAATTTCAGCGCATCCACCGGCAAGGGCAAGTCCAAGAAGACGTTCAACGTCTGCGCCATCGTCGCCTCTGCCATCACCGGGAGGAAGGTGCTCAATTACGAGGCGCATTTCCCTGAAGGGAAGCGGAAGATCCTCTATTTCGACACGGAGCAGAGCTCCTACCATTGCCATAAGGTCCTGGAGAGGATCAACCGTCTGGCCGGATATCCGGCCGAGGAGGATCTTAGCCTGATCGAATTCGTGATGCTGCGGGAGTACAACCCCATAGACCGGCAGCAGATCATCGAGCTGGCGCTCTCTGGAAGGCCGGATGTGGGTCTGGTCATCATCGACGGCCTGCGCGACCTCCTTTTTGACATCAACTCCTCGACCGAGGCGGCGGAGGTGATCGGCCTGCTGATGCGGTGGACCAGTCAGTACAACCTGCACATCCACACGGTCCTGCACTTGAACAAAGGTGATGACAACGTCCGCGGCCATATCGGTACGGAGCTCAACCACAAGGCTGAGACCATCCTTCAGATCAGCCGGAACGACGATGACGCGAACATCAGCGAGGTCCACGCGGCGCTCATCCGTGACCGGGAGTTCCCGCCGTTCGCCTTCCAGGTCAACGAGGAGGGTCTGCCCGAGCTCGTCGAGGGCTTCGAGTTCAGGCCGAGGGCGAACCGGAAGTCGGTCTTCAATTATGAGATCATGGCGGAGGAGATGCACCGCAAGGCGCTGGATGTCGCGTTCAACCAGCAGGAGGTCCCCGGGCCGATCAGCTACACGCCGCTACTCGGGCGTCTCCGCATCGGATACGCCAGCATCGGCTTCGAGCGTTCACGCAACACCCTTGTGAACCTGCTGAAGTTCCTCCTGAAGAACGGGATACTCGTCAAGGCGGGCAGCGGTTATGTCTTCAACCGTGACTTCCACTATACTCCCCTTCCCGTGAGGTAGTGCTGCTAGTCGGTTTAGTGGGGTGGGCATAGGGCTGCCGGACTGGTTCGCACGCTATCCCGCCTGTCCCTTTCTGCCAGACCAGTTCAGTACCGTGCATATAGGGATTGTACTATTAAACTATCTATACAGGTGCCAACCTTCAAATGACTGTATATTATGGAAATCAGCAAGATGAGAGAGATCCCCATCGTCGAGCTCCTCGCTCACCTGGGCTTCGAGCCGGCCTACCGGACGGCGGGTGGATCGCAGTGGGTCTACCGCTCCCCGCTGCGGCCGGACAACACGCCGTCGTTCTCCGTCTCCGTGAGGAAGAACCTCTGGCAGGACTTCGGCACGTCGGAGGGCGGGAATGTCATCGACCTCGCCATTGCCCTGAACGGTGGCTGCTCATTCCACGAAGCCGCCGTCTGGCTCGTGGCGCAGTACAAGGTCTTCCGGGGCAAGGGCATCGTGGACATCGAGGCCTATGACGAGGAGTACAGGAAGACCACGGACGTCAGGCTCATCCCTCTGAAGAAGGGCGTCCTTTTGGATTACCTTACCTCACGGGGCATCCTCACGGAGATCGCCAGTCGCTACTGCAAGGAGGTCCATTACGACGTCCGGGGGCGGGAGTACTACGCCATCGGCTTCCAGAATATCCTCGGAGGCGTGGAGATCCGAAGCGCGAAGATCAAGCGCTGCCACGGATCCAAGGGGCCGAGTCTCCTCCCCTTCTCACGGCAGGGCCGGACTCCGTTCTGCTGCGTCTTCGAGGGCTTCATGGACTTCCTTTCTTACAGGACGCTGGAGAGGATGGGTGATGTGGCCGTCACGCAGCCCGTCCCCTGTGACTGTATCGTACTGAACTCCACGGCGATGGTCGGCCGGGCGGCTCCTTTCATCGACGTATATGATATGGCCTTCTGTTACCTGGATCTGGACGAGGGCGGATGGACGGCCTTCGAGAAGCTGCAGAAGCTCCTTCCCGGCAAGGTCGTCAGCTGTGCCGACCGATACCGGATGTACGACGGCAAGGACCTCAATGACTATCACAGGGCAACGGTGGACTGGACGCACTGGCACAAGTTGGAGGATGCATACCAGGCGTCCCTGAGAGGTCGGCCGGACCCGGCAGAATCCGACCGCATCCCGGACGTGTGGGCGCTGCCGTAAGGCCCGACCTCAAGGGGGCCGAGTACCATTTTGTAGTACCATTTCAGGGGAAACCGATGAAAACTGTCGGTTTTCCCTTCTTTTTTGCCTAGAGCCCTTTGGAGTTGTGGTTTCCCTGCTAATTTGACTCCCGGACAACGGCTTGGAGAGGGCCTTCCCCGGCAGAATCCGGACCACCGTCCAGGACCCTAGAAACGACAACGACAATGAGTGCCTTCCTGCTTTTCGCCATCATCCTCACCGTGGCTTACGTCATCTACTACACGGTCGTCATCTGCACCGACCTGTACCGCAAGCCCCGGGAGCGGACCGCCGCCGCGGTCGAGACCTTCGAGATCCGCGACCTCCCCGACGAGCCCGGCAAGGCCGTCGAGGAGACCGACGGCGGGTTCCGTGTCTCAAGGGGCGGTGCGGAGCCCTCCTGGGACGAGACCGACCTGCGTGCCGCGGCCGCTCCGTCCGAGCCGGAGCCGGAGAGTGAGCCCGCCCATAAGATCGGCGCCTCGGGAGAGAGCGTCTCCCCTGCCGAGCAGAAGGCCTCGGAGGCTGCCGAGGGGATGGAGGAGATCCACGTGGAGATGAACGGCGAGCTGATGAGCCTCACGATGGAGTCCGCCCTGACGCAGGGCAGGCCGTACATCGAGATTGAGAAGACGGTCACGCCTGCGGATGAAGACGGACAGGAGACGAAGGAGGAAAAGGACGGTGATGAGGACACGGACGCAGAATAGGATTCCCGCCGCGGTGCTGACCTCGCTGGGGCTGCTCGCCGCGCAGGGGGCCTCCGCCCGTGCCGGAGGGGTGGATTACTCCTGGGGTGCGAGCGCGCTCGCGAAGGCGCACGACTTCACCGTCACAATGATGCTCTACGTCGTCTACGTCTGCTTCGCCGTGGGGATGCTGATGTCTATCATCTCCGCGCTCATCATTTACATCAAGATCAACAACCAGGAGGGGCAGGTGATGAAGAACATCCTCACGCTCGTCGGAGCCATCCTCTTTATGATCGGTGCCACGATCGTCTTCCCTGCCTTCTTCGGTTATCACATATGACCCCAACAGTGAAAGGTCTCGGCCATCGGTAAGTGCACGTGCCGCGGCCGGTCCGGAACGTCCCCGTGGGACGGATACATCAAGTCAAACCTAATGCAACGAGAAATGACAAAAGTCAACAACTGGATCAGGAGAATCCTCGTATCCCCGAAGACCAGGGCCGTGGCCCTGATGCTCCTGGTGGGCGGGACCGCCGCGTTCGCGCAGACCACCGCCGGTGACTACACCGCCGGCACGAACGCGCTCACGACGGTCGCCGAGGAAATCGCGAAGTACGTGCCCATCGTCGTGAAGCTCTGCTACGCCATCGCGGGTGTGGTGGCTATCGTCGGCGCGATCAGCGTGTACATCTCGATGAACAATGAGGAGCAGGACGTCAAGAAGAAGATCATGATGGTCGTCGGTGCCTGTATCTTCCTCGTGGCCGCCGCCCAGGCGCTGCCGCTCTTCTTCGGGCTCTAACCGTCAAAGCGGCAGATGGATGGACGGCAAAGGCAAGGACACCCGCTACCCAGACTACCCACTCTTCCGGGGGCTTCAGCGGCCCCTTGAATTTATGGGTCTTCAGGGGCGGTACATCTACTGGGCTGCAGGGGCGGTGGGCGGAGCCATCCTCGGCTTCATCATCGCTTACTGTATTGCCGGCTTCGTGGCGGGCATCGTCGCTCTGGTCGTCGTGGCATCCGTGGGTGCCGGGATGATCCTCTTCAAACAGCGGCGGGGCCTGCATTCCAAGAAGGTGGAGCGAGGCGTGTTCGTCTACGCCAGCTCCCGCAGACTGTAAAACCCAAGGACAGATGCTTCTCTACGTGATACTCGTTTTCGTGGCGGTCCTCATCGGTATGGCCGTCTCCGTGCTCGCCTTCGGCACCGGGGGCAAGCGCAGCCGCGTCTTCCAGGACATCTACTTCACCGTGGAGGAGGTGGACGGTGTGGGCGTGCTGTACACGAAGAACGGCGATTACTCAGCCGTCCTTAGGATGGAGAATCCCGTGCAGAAATACTCCGCGAACATCGACGCATACTACGAGTTCACTTCCCTCTTCACCACGATCGCGGAGACCCTCGGCGAGGGCTACGCCCTCCAGAAGCAGGACGTCTTCTGCCGCAGGCGTTTCCGGGACGAGGGGTCCGGCCGCCGGGAGTTCCTCTCCGACTGCTACTTCCGCTATTTCGACGGGAGGGAGCACACCGACGCCTTCACCTGCCTGGTCATCACGCAGGAGGGCCGCAGCGGCAGGCTCCTCTCCTACGACGCCCGGAAGTGGCGGGACTTCACGGTGAAGATCCGCAAGGTCCAGGACCTGCTCCGCGATGCGGGCGTCCGCGCTCGTTTTCTTTCGAGGAAGGAGGCCAGCGACTACGTGGACCGTTACTTCGCCCTGGACTTCTCCGGCGGGACCTTCTCGATGACCGGCTTCCAGGTCGACGAGGAGGGCATCTCGATGGGCGGGCGCCGCTGCAAGTTCTACTCCCTCGTGGACGTGGACAGCATCTCCCTCCCCTCTCTCATCCGGCCGTTCACCAGCATCGAGGTCAACAACTCCTCGATGCCGGTGGACCTGGTGAGCGCCGTGGACAGCGTCCCGGAGGCGCAGGCGGTGATCTACAAC
>JAEEGL014368183.1_pt1 | contig 10172 bp, 12 predicted proteins | sample 9134231 | NCBI WGS metagenome assembly JAEEGL01 (sample SAMN16246548, study PRJNA631951) | gut metagenome | biome: gut microbiome; feature: rumen; material: fiber-attached | host: Bos | place: Iran: Karaj | collected 2018-10
CCTTGTGACGCCGTTTTTTTTTGAAAATTTTTATTGGACTTATCTAACCTGTTCTCCAAAATTTTTTAAGCGTTAAAAGATACTTTTAGACATAAAATAAACAAAATTTTCTTTTTGATGTTTTTTTTGCTTGTATTTGCCCTTAAAATATGCTAAATTAGATATGAAAAAGTACGAATTGTGTAGGAGATTGGGTTATATTATTGGAAAATTTGAAAAGATTTTTCATATAACGTGATGTTTGATTCGTACATCTTAAAAAGTTTAATCATTAAAAAAAATACACAATGAAAAAGGTTATGTTTGTGGCGCTCGCCGCTATGTTTGTTATGTCCTGCGAAAAGGACGATTTTTATGGGTCAAACCTGGACCAGCAGACCCTCATGATGATGAAGTCTGCTTCGGCGCCTCAGGATACAACGTCCAAAAAACCGGACGTTCCTCCTCAGGATACGACCAGAACGGTTCAGACGCCTGCGGATACCACGACGACTGTTCCGACGACCCCCGATCCTACTCCGGATACCATGTTCCCGGCCGACTTCGGCAAGCTCGTGAGCTTTGGTATTTCCGAAGTTCCTGCCATTAAGGATGACGCCACCGGTGTTATTCACAATGCTGCAGGAAATATGCAGGAGTTCAAAGCCATGTGCGTTACCTTTAAGAACGGCGCCCTTGTGGTGGTGTTCGAAAAGGATCGCACTCTTCCGACGATTGAGGAGGTGAAAGCCGCCAAGTTCGTTGAGGGAGAATTTTCCGGTTATAATTCGGGTTACGATCCGAATGAAAACGGAATATGGCTTCCGGCTATTGCGTCCGACAAGTCCTTTGGGATCGAATACACCGCTGATAACAAAGTGGTTCGTTCGGTCTTGAACAAAACCCTCAATGATTGGGGGTGGACGAACAAGGACGAGGACGGAAAGTATTCTACCGTTGTTGACGGATATTCTTATTCCGTCGAAGACGGCAAGATGACCATCAGCTTCGGCACCGAAACTCTGATTCTCTACTAGTAGAGATGAGCCTTTCCATGAAAGGATTAAATATTTAAGAAGACAACGAATTTTTAAGCTATCCGGATATGAAAAAGATTTTTGTTAACATCATCATCGCGGCTGGAGCATTGCTCGCCGCCAATTTCAGCGCCAGCGCGCAGAGTTTTGTGACCGACAGCTTCACGACTGAAGGTCGTGAGAGCATAAATGGGACGATTGCCAAGGTCCGAGCCTTTGAAAGCCGTCAGCACGGCTGGCAGAAGGCAAACGGTGAGTACGCAGGTGTCAAGCTCGACCAGCACTGGATTGGGCTGACCGCCGGCGCGACCTACCTCGATGTGGGTATTCGTCCCATCGGCGGCATCGCCATCGGAAAGGACGGAGGCGCACTTTGGACCAAAGAGAAGAACGGTGTGAAAACAGCTGTTCGGCTGTTTTCCTACGAGGTCGGCGCCCAGCTGACCCGGCGGCAGTATCTTGCTACCGCTCTGTCGGCCGGCGAGAAATACTTGGCCTATCAGGCTTATGCCGTTGGGAAAGTTCAGATTGTGGAGGACCGTTGGGTTCGCCATCGTTTGAATCTGGTTCTGGGTGGCGGTTACGTCTATGGACGTGACGACTACCAGGACGTCAGCAAGCCTGTTGGCGAACTTGAAAGCGGAAATACCATTGTCATCACGGACGACATCGTCCATGAGGGCAACGGCGTTTATGCCACCGCCGGGCTTGAGTATCGTTTCCGCCTTTCGAAGCTCAGCGCAAACGCGTTAATGCTTCGTGCCATGGCGGATTACCGTCCCGTTGTTCGTCACAATGTGACGACCTACGGCATCGGCGGCACTGTGACGCTCGCCTATAGCTTCGCCCTGAACTCCAGAGTGAAGTGAGCGATGAGAAAAAGTTGAGACGGCATCCTTTCAAGGGTGCCGTTTCTTCTTTTAAATATATATAAAGAGAATCGAATAAGAAAGAATCGGGCGAATCGGGCGATTCTTTTTGCTTTTTAAAGAGTGTTTTTTGCGATTGTTTTGTAAAAATCGGGATAAAAAAGGGGTGTAAAATGCAAAAATGCCCAAAAATAAGGCAAAAAAGTAAAAAATATTGTATAACTTTTAAATATTTGTTTGACATTTGTTATAAAACTTCTAGCATTTGACTTGTGAGGTGTAAAAACCCTTATTAACTTACAGAAAGGAAAAACATATGAATAAAACAGAATACGTTGCTAACGTTGCAAAAACAGCCGGCGTTACAAAAGCTGAAGCTTCTAAAGTTTTGGCTGCCAGCATCGCTGTTATCACAAAAGCTTTGAAAAAAGGTGAAACAGTTCAAATCATTGGTTTTGGTTCTTACTCAGTTGCTAAACGTGCTGCTCGTAAAGGCCGCAACCCTGCTACAGGTAAAGAAATCAAGATCGCTGCTTCTAGAGCTCCTAAGTTCAAAGCTGGTAAAGCTTTAAGAGATGCTGTTAAATAATTCTGATTATTTAAAGTAAGAAATCTTGAAAAAAAGCGTCCGGGAAAATTATTCCGGCGCTTTTTTTATTAGTAAAGTATGACAAGACTACTTAGCAAACATTTAATAATGTTTGCACGTTCACTGCGCTCATCGTTTTTAACAAAACGACCGCGATACTTTCGTCTCGCTTTCGCTTGTAGTCAAACTTGTTTCTCACAAGTTCGAGCTGTCTTTTGTTATTCACCAACAAAAAAAAACCGGTACAAGACCGGTATTTTTTATTGGTGGGTATGACAAGACTCGAACTTGTGACCTCTACGATGTCAACGTAGCGCTCTAACCACCTGAGCTACACACCCGAAAGTATGCTTTGCATATCATACACTTTTAAAAATGGCAAGCTTTTTTTTTAAATATACAAACTTTTTCGCTTTTTTATAAAACGTTAAGACTTCATCTGTTAATATATCTTTTTTGAAAGGATATTCCGTTCGTGCGACTTTTGAATATTGATTATAAAAAATTTGATGTTTATTCGGAAAATGAAACTCGTGAATTTAAATTTCCGTTGTTGATCAGTATACCGCATTCAGGACGAATTTTTCCTGAGGAATTTTTTGCCATAACCAACCGAAGTTTGAATGATCTCAGAACAAATGAGGATTTGTTTGTCGATGAATTGCTCGACCCGCTTGCCAAAGAGGGAATATCCATTATTAAGGTTAATGTTGCACGCGCTTTTATAGATGTGAACAGAGATAAAATCGAACTTGATGAAAAAATGTTTTATGATTATCCGGCGGATAAAATTATTTTTGAAAATACGCGTTGTCGTTCAGGCTACGGATTGATACACCGCGTGTGTGCAAACGGAAAACTTATATATGAAAATCCTATTTCGTATGTCGAAGTTCAAGCGCGTATTAAAAATGTATATGATGCGTATCATAAACGTTTAAGTTTGCTTGTTAATAAATGTGTTCAAAAATTCGGATGTTGCTTTTTGCTGGATTGCCATTCAATGCCTTCAAAAATTTGTTCAATTATGGGTGATGACGAAAAAATAGATGTATGTCTTGGTGATTTGTTTTCGCAAAGCTGTCCGCCGACCATGAGCGAATTTTTATGCGAAAATTTAAAAGAAAAAGGCTATGATGTGTTGAAAAATGTGCCTTATTCGGGCGCTTATACGACCTTTAATTATTGCCAGCCCAGAAAAAAAATATATACCCTTCAATTAGAAATTAATCGTTCTCTTTATGCAAATGAGGATAAGCTTTCAAGAAACAAAAATTTTGAAAAAGTTCAAAAAGATTTGTGCGATACCATAATCCGTTTTGCGCACTCACTTAAAGCTTGACTTTCTGATGCTTTTTTGCTAAATATGCGGGCATATTCCTTATAGATATGTCTCAAAAATTGATATGTTATGAGAAAGCTTGTATTATTTTGGGTTTGCATTTTGCTTTCAACGGCAATGTATGCGCAGATGAACATTTCATGGTATCATGTTTATGGGAGCGCCGTTTTTAAGGGTGGTTACAATGTGCTTGAAAAAGCACCTGTCGCCACAATTGACTTAAATGCGGATATCGGTTTTATCAGGGCGGAGTTTGAAATGGGATATTCTCCTTTTCAAACACCTAACGGTGGATTGGAACATGTGAGTTATTTTGCACCGGCTCTCGGTGTGATGTATGGTAACAAAAACATGATTTATTTTTTAGTTGGAGGTCAGCCTTGGGGCGGCATCTATACTTCACAAACCGGTGAACAAAAATTTTCGAAAGATTGTTGGCATGTTAAGTTTGAAGGCGGTGTGGATTTCAGAATTTCAGATTTGTTCTATTTTAATCTGACTTCGATTTATCTTTTACCGCGCAAAGATAGAGCAACACTTCAACACTTTCAGAATCTGTCTTTTCTTGCCGGCATAGGCGTTAATTTTTAATTTGTGAGGGGCTTGCGCAGAAACGCGTCTAGCCCTTTGTTTTTGCATATTTATTTGGCATTTTTGGCTTTTTTTTGTATTTTTTGCTGGATTTTTCAAAAAAATTGTGTTATGAAAGTCGAAATTAATTTTTCGTTAATTATGTTAAACGAAAAGTTAAGCTGTTTTAACGCCGTGTTTAAAGCCTTTTTAAGCAGATGCTTGAATTGCCGGACGGAAATTAAAATGGATGTTTTAAGGGAAGTCTTTTGTTTTTGACACGGATATAAAAGGATATATTTTAAAAGTGCTTCGAAAAATCATTTTTATAGCGGTGATTTGTTTGGGTATTGCACACCCTATTAAAGCTCAAAAAGATTTTAAGGTGAACACACATACGAGCTTGGAGCCGACAGCTTCCGAGGTTTGTGCGCTTTCTGTTGCACGTATGGAAGAAAAATATGGCATTAAAAACCATTTGCTTGAAACAATCGCGAGTGTCGAAAGCGGTGTTTGGGATAATGAAACACGCACGTTTATTTCGTGGCCGTGGTCAATTAATGTGAACGGTAAAGGATATCGCTATTCTTCAAAAGAAGAAGCTGTTGCCGCCGTTAAAAATTTTCAGGCACAGGGCATTACAAGTATTGATGTCGGATGTATGCAAATCAGCTTAAAGTTTCACGGAAAATCTTTTGAAAGCGTTGAAGATGCGATGGATCCCGATACGAATGTTGAATACAGTGCACAGTTTTTGAAAAAGTTGTATCTTAAAAAAGGAAGTTGGCAAAAAGCCGCAATGGCTTATCACTCAAAAGTTAACGAATATGCACAAGTTTATAAAGCAAAACTGATTAATCGGTTTAATAAAATGAAGTTGGCTTTTCTTGATTATCAGGAAAATATTTCGCTTTTTTAAGGGATTTTATCATGGAAAAGTTTGAAAAAAGTTTTCAAATCCGTTCATACGAATGTGATAAGAACGGATTTTTACGTGTTGTCACACTGATGAATATTTTGCAGGATGCCGCCGATTTGAGTGCAACATCTTTGGGCTTCGGGTTTGATTTTTGCCTTCAGAGCGGGCTTGCGTGGGTCGGGACTAATTATCATGTTAAAATCAATCGTATGCCGAAAGTTCATGAGACAATTAAAATTCAAACGTGGCCGTCCGGTGAAAATAAGTTTATGGCATTGCGTGATTTTATTGTTTTTGATGAAAACGATGTCGAGATTATGAAAGCGACCAGTCAATGGGTTTTGGTTGATGTTAATCGCAAGCGTCCGGTTTCTCTTAATCAATATTTGCCGGAATATATGTATATTGATGAGCGTGTTTTAGGAACCGAATTTGCTAAGCTTGAGGCACATGAAACAGCAGATTTTTCAAAAGAGTTTGAAGCGCGTTTTGATGATATTGATTTAAACAGGCACGTGAATAATGCGATTTATCCGCTCTGGGCCGTGGAGAGTTTGCCTGTCGATTTTCACGAAAAATATTTGCCGTCAGAAATCGAAATTTCGTTTAAAAAAGAATGTTTGTGCGGTGAAAGAGTTCAAATTTTAACTCATGTTGAAAATAATGTTTCCGTTCATAGAATTTCATCGTTGACGGAGCCAAAAGATTTGGCGTTGTTGCGTGTGCATTGGTATGAAAAATAAATTTTTCGTTTTGTAAAAAAAAAGCGGCTCGAAAGCCGCTTTTTTTATTTTTTCAGCCATTTGACACAGACGATTTGCAGCGCAATCATGATTAAGAAAAACGCCAACAACGAAAGTCTGAAACCTGCCAAACGAACGAGTGTTGAAAGAATATAAACACCAATAAACAAGACGGTATTTAAGCGCATCTTTGTTTGAAAATTGAGAGGTGTTTTATTTAAAACGCACGCAAGTCCCGTACACATGGCATAAAATAAAACGGCAATTAAAAAGCAGGCAAAATTGAAGAACGGTCCGATCAGCACGACACCCCATACAAGCCATTTTATCAGGTTATACATTAAAGGTGTGTAGTCTTGTTTGGGGAGATTAAGATTTGAAGATAATTTTTGGCGGCGGACCTCTTTATTGTTGATTGTGTAAAGATAAGAACGTGTTAAATAAATACCCGGTTTTTCGATTTCTAGCAAAAGATCTTTTGTCGGGTCAATTTCAACCGCAAAAGATTCCTCTCCGATCGTGTAATTCAGTGTTTTCGGTTCTTGAGGGATCACTAATTGACCATTTTCGATTTTAATCGGCAATAAGTCATCGGCAACCTTTTGAACGTAAGGCACCATTTGGGGCAAAAAACGATTTATGGTGTAAGCCGAATAAAAAGCAATGATGGCGCTGAAAAGCAAAAGGGTCAAAGCACCGATGCCTTTGCCTTTTGTGATGTAATTTAGTAATTTTTGCATATCAAGTCTCCTTTGATAAAAAGTAATTTATGTTCTTATTTTTGTTTTTAAAGTTCTTTAATAATCATCATTAAAACAAGTGCGGCGAAAATACCGGCGAATATGTCATCGAGCATGACGCCGCATGCGTTTTTGAGTTTTGTGTCAGCCCATTTAACAGGTCCGATTTTAAAAATATCAAATAAACGAAACAGACCAAAACCGATTAAATAAACCAAAAAGGCCTTGGCAGATGTGTTGTGATATAAATACGGTGTCGCTAAAATAAAAGTTGTCAGCTGACCTGCCGTTTCATCAATAACTATTTTTCCGGGATCTTTTTCAGGAGAATCTTTTGTGGCATGATAAACAGCTATCGTTCCTATGATGAAAATAACCAATACGCTGTAAAAAATACCGTCAAAACCTAAGAAGCAAGCTATTAAAAAAGCAAAGGGTAATGTGGCAAGCGAACCCATCGTTCCGGGGGCTTTGGGAGATAAACCTGCACCGAAAAAAGTGGCAATAAAAAGAGAAATTTTTTTTAGCATTAAAGTTTCTTTCATGAAAATTAGCTCTCTAGATTATAAAACATCAAAATTAAATTGCAATGATATTTTTTTTCTTTATATTAGATTGAATAAAGGAAAAAGAATGGTTGAAGTTGTAACATTCGGTTGTCGTCTTAATGCTTTTGAGTCTGAAGTGATGAAAGAAAAGCTCAAAGCTTATGACAATCTGATAGTGGTTAATACCTGCGCCGTGACAGGAGAAGCTGAGCGGCAATGCCGGCAAGCCGTGCGTAAGCTCAAGAAAGAAAATCCTGATGCTAAAATTGTGGTTACCGGTTGTTCGGCTCAGGTGCATGCGGACTCTTTTATGAAAATGAAAGAGGTGGATTTGGTTTTAGGCAATAAAGAAAAAGCCGACATTGAAAATTATGTTCGTCAGATTGGCGGAATTAAATTTAAAATTAGTGATATTATGAGTGATGAAGGTTTGGACGAATATATGATTACCGGTTTTGAGGGACGGGAAAAGGCATTTGTTCAAATTCAGCAGGGTTGCAATCATCGATGCACATATTGTATCGTGCCGTTTGCGCGGGGAAAAAATCGTTCAACGGAGATTGAAAAAGTTGTGGCGCAGGTCAAACTTTTGGTTCAAAAAGGTATTAAAAAAATATGTTTGACGGGTGTTGATATTTGTTCTTATCAATATGGGTTGGCGCGTGTTACAAAAGCTATTTTAGAAAATATAACAGGTTTAAAAGAACTTTCTTTCGGTTCGCTTGATCCGGCCGCAGTTGATGATGAACTGATTTCTTTGATCGGTCAACACAGAAGAATATTGCCGTATTTTCATTTATCGGTTCAATCAGGAGATAATACGGTTTTAAGGCGTATGGGAAGGCGACATACAAGAGAGAAAGTTATTGAGCTTTGCTATAAAATTCGCAAAGTGCGTGAAGATGCAACCTTTGGGGCTGATTTTATTTGCGGCTTTCCGAGTGAAACAGACGAAGCTTTTGAAAATACGTGTCGTTTGGTTGATGAGGCAGGCATTGACAAGTTACATGTTTTTCCTTATTCGGAAAGAGAGGGAACAGCGGCTGCCAAAATGAAACAAATTGATATGCATATCAGGCGTGAGCGGGCTAAGATTTTAAGACAAATGAGAGAGGAAAATAATGATTAGTTTTTTTCAAAAACTTGGGTTGGGCTTAAAGAAAACTTCAGATAAAATTTCAGAAGGTTTGAAAGAAATCGTTTTAAAAAGAAAAGTTGATCGGGAAGTTTTGGAAGAATTAGAGGAATTGCTTATCAGTTCGGATATCGGCGTTCAGGCAAGTGCAGATATTATTGAAAGTTTTTCGGCGCAAAAGTTTGATAAAGAGGTTTCTTTGAGCGAAGTTAAAGAGGCACTTTGTTGTGAAACAGCAAAAATTTTGATGCCTTTGGAGACGCATTTTGATGTTTCGGAGCATAAGCCTTATGTCATTTTGATGGTCGGAGTTAACGGTGCGGGAAAGACAACGACGGTCGGAAAGCTTGCTGCCAAATTAAAAGAACAGGGTAAAAAAGTTTCGTTCATTGCGGGTGATACATTTCGTGCGGCAGCAGTCGAACAGCTGGAGGCTTGGGCTTTTCGTTTGGGTGTTCGCGTTTTTAAAGGTGAGCATGCTTGCGATAGTGCCGGTCTTTGTTATGACGGTTTGTCAGCAGCTGTCAAAGAGGGCGATGATGTTGTTTTTATTGATACGGCCGGGCGTTTGCAAAATAAAGACGGTTTGATGGACGAGTTGCAAAAAGTTGTTCGCGTGATTAAAAAAGTGATGCCTGATGCACCACACTTAACGCTTTTAACGTTAGATGCCACAACAGGGCAGAATGCACTTTCACAGGTTGAAATTTTCAAAAAAATTGTTGATGTTAACGGTCTTGTCGTGACAAAACTTGACGGATCTTCGAAAGGCGGTATTTTGGTCGCTATTGCCAAAGAAAATCCCACACCGGTTTATTTTATCGGTGTGGGTGAAAAAATTGAAGATTTAGACGTTTTTGAGGCTCAGTCTTATGCTCAAAATTTAATAGGTGTTAATCAATAAAGTTGAAATCTTGACCAGATAAAGAGGACATTTCCGTCATTTTTGATTCCGGGAACATAGGCGGCCTGTAAGTCAAACCTTTTATAACCGATGCCGAACATCGGTAAAGGTAACGGGATAGGAATGTAGCTATATTCATGACGTTGTGTGGCACCGATGGTGAAACCGTAACCGAGGCGAATGTCATGCCAATATTTGTTTTTTAAGAAAGCATAGCCGAACATTGTTTCGCCGTAACCGTTCGAATCCTTAAAATAGAGGGCATATAAAGAGTGTAAATCACCGTCCTCATCAAAACGTGAAAAACCAAGTCCCGCACCCCATGGGTTTTCGTTGTATTTTTTGATGTGGTCTCTGTCATAGGTTAATCTGTTATGCCAAGCGTAAAGCGGAACATAGACATCATAAGAGTGTTCGTTCCATGTTTCGATGACATTATAACGAATCGTGCAATACCAATCACCCAAAGTTTCACAAATTCCGGCTTTGGCAGAGAAAGGAGTTAAAATTAAGAGAGTTAAAACAAAAATTTGATAGAGTTTTTTCATTGAGTTCGTTCCTATTTTTTTGAAATAATGTATTTTAAGTGGCCGTCTGCCGAAATTTTATCAATCACGGCTTTGATGAAGATGTCTATTTTTTTGCCCTCGCGATAATCAGCAGGTGCAACCATGTGTGCACGCCCGTCACGATTTAATTTGAGAGCTCGCTCTTTTTGACCGTCTTTATAAACGGCCAAAGTGTGTCCGCCTGCCTTGTTGAGCATTGACATGCAAGGAATATCGGTGCTTTCGTCA
>JAEEGL015934112.1_pt1 | contig 10172 bp, 15 predicted proteins | sample 9134231 | NCBI WGS metagenome assembly JAEEGL01 (sample SAMN16246548, study PRJNA631951) | gut metagenome | biome: gut microbiome; feature: rumen; material: fiber-attached | host: Bos | place: Iran: Karaj | collected 2018-10
CAAACACGATCGGGGATGCACAGACGCTCGATGAGGTTGTACTTCTCAAACTCGGGGTGCTTGTTGTACTCTTCTTCGATGGTGGGAAGAACCTGGCTCACTGCCTGGATGTACTCCGGCTCATTGGGAAATCTCTTTTTGAGATCTTCTACAACTTGTGCTGCATTCATAATCTTTTTACTTTTTTAGAATGATAAATTGAATGGTTATTGTTTTTAATTTTCGGGTGCAAAGGTATAGAAAAAAAATGAACCACCAAACAATTTATCATTTTTTTTATTAAAAAACTATCTTTTTGTTACTAAATACATGATTTTAGTCAATTATTGATACTTTTCGCTCTGTTTTATGTGTGCGAGAACAGTATTAAAAACAACTTCGTTCCCCAAAAAATACTATTATATATTAATGTATTCAGAAAAAAAATTGTACTTTTGCATTGAAATTTACAAGGTTGTAGACATCCGAAAAGAAGGCCCGCAAGGGTTCATTCTCGAATTTCGGCCAGCTGCTTTTGTGCGCTTTTGTCTTTCAATCATCTGGAAACCAAACATTTAACGCAGATAATCACTATTATTTGCGGATAATGAAATATAGCCAATCCCCAGCGTGACCCCTCCAAGCACCATCATAGAGAAGCGTCCGTGGCTCGTACTCGTTACCACCTCCCCGGAGTGGACGGAATACTGTCTGCTCAGGGAGAACATGGAACAGGAGCTGAACGGCTCTTCTCTCCGTTTCCGTTTCTTCGTGCCTTATACGGCCATGGACGCTGAGCCTGTTACCGACGAGGAATCGCCTGCTGGCCTCTCCCTTCGCTCCGCCCTTCGTCGTTACGTGTTCGTGGATGGCAGCGAGATGCGCCTGAGAGACCTGCTGTTTGAGTGGGACATGACCTTCGAAGACAAGGTGTTCTTCCTGAAGAACGGCTCAGGCCGCAATGCTCGCATCAGCCAGTCCGACATGGACAAGCTTCAAAAGGCATGTCTGGGCGATTCAGGGCAGTTCACCACCCCCATATCCTTGGGCAAGGTGAAGCCAGGTCAGAAGATCCGCTTGGTCAATACGCCTTTCGAGCGTGAGGACTGTGAGTACGAAGTCGTCTCTGTCAAGAAGAATACTGACCGCTCAGTCGAACTTCAGGTCAAGATGGTGATGTTCGGCATCCAGTTCGAGAATATCACCGTTACCTATACCGACGTCGTCGACAGCGACAGCAATGCCGCCCTGGTGTCCTCCTCCCAGAAGCGCCTGTTAGACATTTTCCGTCGCAGGGTCCATCGCAAGGAAACACCCGTCTCAGCCTATGAGGACCGGAAGACGCTGAACGACATCTTCACCCATCAGGACACCGTGTTCCCTGAAGGCGCCATGAAGCGCCATTTCCTTGCCCTGATGCTCATCTGCGCCCACCTGCTGTCCGACGAATCCGGTGTCACCCAGTTTCGCGAGGCCGTCGACAAAGAGCTTTCTGCCCTCTCCACCATCCGTGAGAGCAAGGCAGCCACCGACACCCGCGCCTATCTTCACATCGCCCTCTATATCGCCACTGGCGAAGCAAAGTATCGCGACCTGGCCAAAGCCTACGTCCGCAAGTACGACCCCTCCTCTCCCTATCTCCGCCAGTTTGTCAGCACCATGTCAAAGCGCGAAGCCTCCCGTTTCCTCGGACCTAAGGCAAGGAAAGGGTAAAAGGGTAAAAAGGTAAAAGGGTAAAAACAGCCCTGCTACTGGATGTGACCAATAGCAGGGACGTTGCATGAGAGGGTAGGGCGTAGAGGACTATAGATCGGCATACTCCTTCGAGGCCAGGAAACAAGGACAGTCTTTCTGTACGTGAGGCAGCTCACAGTGGCCGAGGATTTGGGCGTCGGGATAGTCCACCTTCAGCGACTTCAGCAGATGCCAAAGGGCCGCTTTCTGTTCGGGCGTTCGCGTGTCGCCATTCTTACCGTTGGGAAGCACTCCCCCTTCGTAGCACACGCCGATGGAGTGGGCGTTGTAGTGGCGGGCATGAGCACCAGGCAGGTTCTCGTGGCGAGTCTGATAGACCTTTCCTTCGCGCGTTATATAATAATGGTAGCCTGTGAACCCGAAACGAGCCTGATGGCAGGCGATGAGCGATGTAACCGGGAAAGACCTGTCGCAGCGAGTCGCCGAGCAATGGACGACAATCAAATCAATCTTACGCATTGACACAAGCGGTTGTTAGGGTTGTAGCAATAGCCGTAAGCACGGTGATGAAGATCTGAACAATTTGCTTAAAAGTACTTCTTCTCATAATCTAGTTTGAATTTAAACATGTCAAAGAACTCTCTGGCATAACCCCTCCCCCCTTAAACCCCTCCTCCCTTGGGGGAGGCCGGGTAGGGGGTTAATACCACTCCCCCTTTGGGGGAGCAGGGAGGGGGCTGTAGGGAGGGGGCTCCTTACGGCCTCTCCTCCACAGGGTCGGTGTTACCGTTGTCACCACCTCCAGTGTTGTCATCACCGCCCGTCTGTTCACCGCTTGTACCGTTGCTACCACCATTACCACCGCTGGTGGGCGTTGTCGTGGTGGAACTGGCCTTCTTCAGCGAGGCATCGAGGTTCAGGCTCTTGGCGATAAGTTCACCAGTGGCACGGGCACGCAGCTTTACGCCCTGAATGTTCTTCGACACCGAGAAGTCGTCTATTTTAATCACGCCGCCCTTGCGGTTCTTAATGCCCAGGGAGAAGATGGCCAGGTCAGCAATCTTCACGTTCTTGCCCTCTAAGAGCAGCTCCTTGATGCAGGCCACCATGTCGGTGAGCATTCCCTTGATGACACCTTTCGAGAAGGGCGTGTTGTGCGAGGCCATGTGGTCGGCCAGTCCTTCGAGGGTCACGGTCTCATGGATGACAGGGTAGGCAAAGTACTTGCCGTAGGCCGTCGACTTTGAGTTCTTGTTCTGTTTGAGTGTGTAGAAAATCATTGCTTGATGTTTGAGGTTTGATGTTCTGAGGTTGGAGTCTGCTACCGCGCGACTTGCATTCTCTCAGCCCCGTCAGAGCGTCTCTCTGACAAGTGCAAAGGTACTACATCCGTGGAGGCCGTTTTCCGCATCCGTCGCTCCCTGGTCTTCGAGGGACGTGTTAGGCAGAGAAAGACACTGCCAAGATGCCCTTACGGTGGAAGGTCTATACAGAACTTGTTGGCCATCCATGCCACAATGTTCGGAGGGAGCACCACCATGCCGGGACGAAGTCCCAGCTTCTGTAGTTCTTCACTGTAAGGTCTGCACCAGTTGCGGAGCGTTTTCACTGAAACGCCGGCGTAGGCGGCAATCTGCTGACGGGTCATAGCTTTCATAAAGATGCTGTTTACGGGTTCTAAGTATACTGTTTTCAGTTGCTAAAGATATAGTCTGCGAGGTCTATCCTTGCTGTTTTCTGAGCAGCAGTGGCATGAAGCTCCAGGATGTCCTGCACCTCCACGTGCAGCTGGTATCTGTGCCGGGCCTGGTCGGCCAGTTCACACCAGGCAAGATAGCTGTCCATGGTCTCGTCGGTCTTCGGGAAGAGCTTCACATCATGGCCTTGCAGACAGTCAAACGAGTACACGCTGAAGTTCATGGGATAGACCGTGGCCAGCCAGATGCATTCGGGGAACAGCTCACTCAGGATGACTGCCGACGACTCTTTCTCTACGATGCACACCGGCTGTAGCACAGCCTCCTCTTGGGCAACCAGATGCTGGCCGAAAAGACAGTGGGTGGCGTGCCAGTGGCTGAGCAGCTTGGTTTCACGGGCTTTCAGCATCACCGACACCCAGGACTGGCCTATATGACCGTCACGCACCTGGCCTTGCTCGTCGATCATCCAGAAGATACAGCGTCCGCTCTTGCTCTTACCCAGCTGGTAGCGTCTGGCTGCATGGCTCACCTGATCCATGGTGAGTCGTCCGCTGCTGACGACCTCTTGGCAGAAGTCAGAGTCGCTGGCCAGACAACTGTCCACCAGGGAACAGCACGAATGGCTGTATGCCTTGAATGACGGGGTGAGGAGGTCGGTAAGTTTCATCGTCTCGCGCGTGTTAATAATTTATTTAATTTAAAAAATTTAAAATTTAAATTTAAATATTTGCCCCTATAGGGGGGCAAATAAATTTTTAAAATTTAATTTATTATTTAATTTAAAACGGGAGTTGTTCGTCAAGAATTTCCAGCCATGACCGACCCGTTTCCGGGTGAATGGCCTTGCGGATGATGCCCTGTTCCAGGGCTTTGTCCACGCAGGCATAGAACATCTTGGCATTCGCCACGCCATAGTGCTTCAGGGCAATGCCCATGACCTCGCTGAAGGGACGCTGGGTGCGCCCCTCCATGGCATCAGTAAACAGCTTTCTGAGGTCTGTGTCTGTTTCCGGCAAAACCACCTTCGTGCTCACCCATCTTCCCTGTTCATCACGGGGCTGCTCAACAACGTCGCTGCACTCCACAGGCAGTCCGTCGTCGCTGAGCTGATAGGTAAGCTTCTGCTTGATGCGCTCCCGACGCGACAGTCGCTGCGACACCTTGAAGGTGTCACGCTCCTCCACATACTCGCAGGTGTAGACCTCAAACGCTTTGTTGGTCAGCTCAGTGCCGATAGACCCACGCATGTTATGGTCGGCCTCGCTCTTGTTCTGGTGCAGCACGTTGACAATGCAGCAGTGATGAGCCTGTGCCAGGGCCATCAGCTGTTCCATGATGAGCGTAGCCTGCACGGCATCGTTGATGTCGGTCATCAGGTCCTTGATGCCGTCCACAATGACCAGGTCGGGCTTCACCGTGGCGATGGCCACCTCAACGAGCTGTCGTCGCTTCTCAAAGCCCAGACCGCGCAGGTTGAAGGCAAAGAAGGTGTCGTCGAAGGTTTCCGATGGGGCTCTTGCCAGCGGGATGATGCGCTTCACCATGATGTCCTGAGTGCTTTGCTGACTCTGTTCCGTGTCAATCCAGAGCACCTTGATAGGAGCTTCTGTCGCTCGTTCCAGCGCCAGAATCTTGCTGGTCAGACAGGCAGCCATGATGACCGAGAGAAACAGCGTCTTGCCACTCTTCGCCTTACCGCACACAGCCACTAGCTCCCCTCGGTAGAAGCAGGGAACGTCATACATGCGGAACAGCGGCTCCATGGGTGGCAGTTCTGTGGTGGGAGTCACACGCGATTTGATGAGCAGCTGTTCGGGCGACAGCTCGCTGTCGGAGTGCTGTCTTCGAGGCATCAGCACCCCTTGGATCTGTGAAAAGGCGTCGTTGTTCATCATCTCTTCGTCCGTCGTTCGTCACAAAACTCCGCATAGCTGTTGTCGGCCATGTCATAGATGAAAGTGCCCAGCCGCATCCAGCACCTCCACCATTCGGCAGCACTCATCCGGAAGGACAGTGCCACCAGGATGCGCAACACGCGGCACAGCTTCATGTTGGCAATCTTACCTGTCTTAAACTCACGTCGGTTGATGCCGATGTCCTCAGAGATGGATCTTTTCCATCCATTGTCTTTCACTGTCGCAAGAATATCGCCTGCGAACTGTTCTGCTAATTGTTCTCTACACATGTTTAATGATTTTTGAAAATAGAAAAAACACTGATGTGCCCTCTCTGTAGGCACGTCTGCAAAAGTATAGAAAACAAATCCTTACGTGGTGACACCATGTTGTCACCAATCGTAAACGGAAGTGAAGAAAAAGACCGCTATTTTTATTTTTTTAAACCTAAAGAAGATGGGTGACCAATGGTAAAGTTCATCATCTTAGTAGGAGAAAAATGGGATATGTCACAACTAAACCAGGCTCTTTTTGCAGTTTTTTGATAAAAACGTTGTAAATTTGCAGAAAAAGTGGTATTTTTGCAATCATTAAAGTGATAGATGAATAATTATAGGCTATACAGCGTAGGTCACTCCAATCAGTCGCAAGAGGAGTTCTTGGGATTGTTGAAAGCGCACGATATCAATTGTATCGTGGATGTTCGGAGTGTGCCTGCCAGTAAATATACGCCTCAGTTCAACATGGAACCGCTGAAATGGTTTCTGAGGAGTCATAATATACAGTATCTGCACTTTGGTGATGAATTTGGTGCAAGACGTTCTGACTGCTTGGATGCTGACGAGCAGGTGAACTTTGAGATGGCAGTGGAAACGCCTAGTTTCAAACGGGGCGTTGAGAGGCTGTTGAAAGGACTGGAGAAGGGCTACCGCATCTCACTGATGTGTTCTGAAGCAAATCCGCTGGAGTGTCACAGATTCTCGCTGGTCTCTCGTTACTTCTACGACAACGGTTTGGATGTGCATCATATCTTGAAAGATGCAGAACTGGCATCGCACAAGATATTGGAAGAAGAAATGATTAAGGAGTATCTGCATGCCAAGAAACATCGCTTACCTGAGATAGACCAGTTATTTGGCAGCTACACAAAAGAGGACCAACGTCGTGATGCGTATCGGCTGAAGAACAAGGAAATTGGATATAAGCCACAGCTGGATTTAGAAGAGGCATATTGATATGATAACACTTTATACGATTGGATTTACGAAAAAGAGTGCTGAACAGTTTTTCAGTCTTCTGCGCAACAACCATGTGAAGCAGTTGGTGGATGTTCGTATCAGTAATAGCAGTCAACTGGCAGGCTTTGCAAAGGGAAAAGATTTGGAATTCTTTGTGAAAGAGATTTGTCATATTCCCTATAAGCATATTACCGATTTTGCACCAACTAAGGAGCTGCTTGACCAATGGCATAAACAGGAGGTGACGTGGTCGCAGTATGAGGAAATTTATACTGCGAAGCTGAAGGAGCGAGACATCTTGCACAAATATGGCATCAAGCAGTTTGACGGCTCTTGTATTCTTTGTAGCGAAGAAACTCCTGATAATTGCCACCGGAGGCTTTTGGCAGAATACATGAAAAAGCATTCTCCAGAAGAAATCAAGATTGTACACTTAGTTTAGCACGACTATGGACAAGTATTTCGTTTGTTTGGCAAATTCTTATAAGCGAGGTGGACGCTGTGTTGCGGGCGTTGAAATTGCATATAACCAACAGAAGCAATGGGAGATTGTCAGGAACGAAAATGGAAATCCTCATTGGATTCGCCCGGTAGCTGACACGCAACATGGCGAAATCCCCATTTATATTGCTTATACAATTAAGTTGTTGTCTGTTGTTAAGTTGGCTGACGTTCACCCTTGTCCGGATCATGTTCATTACGAGAATTATCGCTATTCACGAATGGAGATTTGTCCGTTAGTGTATCCTTCAGAGATGGCCACACTGAACCAGTTTGTTGATTCAACGCATCAGTCTGTTTTCAATAGTCATGGCAAGGCTATTCCTGCGGATGTGGTATCGAAACTCAACTATTCGCTCATGCTGATACATGCAGAGAATGCACAGGCTTATGTTGACGAAAACAGGGAGAAATCGAAGAACCGGATGAATTTTACTTACTATGGTGCTGAGTACGATCTTCCCATTACTGACCCGACATTTTTGGACGAGTTTAGAGCACAACCAGAACGCTTTGCACATATCCCAAATGTCTTTCTGACACTTTCCCTTGGCTTGGAATTTGAAGGATGGCACCATAAACTTGTAGCGGGAGTAATCATTCCGAGTGATTCACTATTGCCGCATGACATAGAACAAGAAACAAGTGGCAAAGACTTACAGACAGACTGGTTTGATGAATATGAGCGTGAGTTAGTGCTATTAATAGACAAGAAAGCTGAAATCGAAAATCGAATTAGCGAGGTACGCCAAAAACTATTGACCCAAATGGAGCATCACGGTGTGGACAAGGTTAGCTCAAAGCACTTCACCGTCAGTTACACACCTGCTAAAACCGTCATGCAATTCGACAGCAAGGCTTTCAGAACAGAGAATAAGGAACTTTATTCCAGTTATTGTAAGCCCAAGCAACGAGATGCTTCTATTGTTGTGAAAAGGATAGTGAACGACCAATCAGCTAAATTCGAAGAATCATAAGATTTTAGTTAGGACTTAATAAAACAAGAGAATGAAAATATTAGTTACTGGTGCCAAGGGGTTTGTCGGAAAAAATCTCTGTTGGGCACTGAAGAACATACAGGCAGGAAAGGATAATACGCATCCCGGACTGAAAATTGACGAAGTCTTTGAGTACGATATCGATACCGAACCTCAAGTATCCTCTAACGAGGGCTCCCTCCCTATTGGGGAGGGCGGGGGGAGAGGTCCCCACCCTGTATTGGATGCATGGTGCAAGGAATGCGACTTTGTGTTCAATCTAGCGGGCGTGAATCGTCCGAAGGAGCAGAGCGAGTTCATGGAAGGCAACTTTGGCTTTGCTTCTACGCTGCTCGATACACTGAAAAAGTACGGTAATACTTGTCGGCATACCTAACTTGGTATGATTAGAATATAAATCTCATCCCTCTATTTAAACTATGGGTGTATACGAAGAACAAATAGTGCCAATCAAGATTTCGCGGTTGGCAGAATATGTGTCCAAAAGGAAGCGTATTGCTCTGGAGGACGCACTTGTGTACATATATTCCAATCCTATGTACGACCGGCTATACGACGAAGGAGCCAAGTGGTGGTATCTGAGCACCGAAGCGCTTTATGACGAGTTTGAGGCAGCACGCAATGCTGAAAGGAGGAGCATAACACATGAGGAATTTGAGTTCTACACTTATTGTTTAGAGAAATATGCTCTGGCAAAGGGTCTTACAGGTCTTCAGGCTCTTGCATTGTTGAAGCGCTACGATGCAGATAATTATCTGATTGACCATTACGACCTTCTTCATACGCAAGGCACAGGCTATGTGATTGATGAGTTGGATCACTTTATTCAGAGGAGGAAAAGAAGATGTTAGTGTATCACGGTTCAAATGTAGAGGTTCGCAAACCCAGCCTTCTCAAGAGCAGGAAGAAGACCGATTTTGGTCGTGGTTTCTATACAACAACCCAGAAGGAACAGGCCGAGCACTGGACCTCCATCAAGATAGATAGGGCAAAAAAAGGCCGCAGAGTCGTTTCGGTTTTTGAGGTAAGTGACAATCTCTTGACTAATCCTGAACTGAAGATTCGTGAGTTTCACGGTCCTGACGAGGCATGGCTGAACTTCGTGGTTGACAGTCGTAAGGGTGTTGAACACAACTATGATCTTGTGTTCGGGCCTGTAGCCAATGATAAAGTGTTCACCGTGGTGAACCTATATGAAAGTGGTGTTTTGGATGCCCCTGGAGCTATTGCCGAGCTAAAGGCATACAAGACCTACAACCAACTCTCTTTCCATACGCCCCGTGTTCTTCAAGCCTTGCGGTTTGTGGAGAGTTATGAGGTCAATGAGTAAATACTCTTAAAGACATTCGTGTTCGCTATATAATATTTTCGTATTTTTCGCGCTTTTCGATGTTATAGGAATAAAACAAAAACGAATGATTGACTGTAATGATATAAGCGTATGACTGAACTAAACAATGCAGACCATGCCGCCCAAATGGCGGATATGAAGAGCTTCGACGAGCCGATGCCGTCGGTGGGGATTTTCTGGTATGATTCTGAGGACCACTCGCTGTTTGGCGTGCGGAAGAAGGAACTCACGCCACGCGAGGTGGAGGAGGCGGCCGAGAAGGGGAAGCCCTTCATCAACTATCCACAAGGTGGGCACAAGGCTGCGATTGAGCGAGAGGAGAGTGAAATTTACTTCGACTTTCCCGAGCGTGAGCAGGCTCGAGCGGAGCTCAAGGAATACTTCCGTGCGCAGGCCAAGCACTCCAAGACCAAGTTCAAGGGCGACTATACCCAGATTCCCCGTGGTCGTGTTGCATGGACCATCGATAAGTTCATCGTGCTGGTGGGCCACTGGGCAGAACCTATTCAGGAAGAGCTCACCGAGCTGATCGAGAAAGAATTCGCCCTCCCGTACTTCGAGTTTGTCTACGACGAGCACTGGGATCTTGGTCACGGCTGGAGTGGTGATATGCCAGGCACAAGATAATCATATGTCCGGTGCAAAATTACAAAGAATTTTTGAAATACGCAAGAAAAAAAAAGGATCTGATTTTGCAAAAAATCAGCCAAAAGACTTCCTTTATTAAATAAAAGTTGTATCTTTGCACCAAGCTAAGAATAATATGGTAACGACATCGACAAACATACAGGTTGACAAGATGCATGAAGCAACTC
>JAEEGL016378873.1_pt1 | contig 10172 bp, 7 predicted proteins | sample 9134231 | NCBI WGS metagenome assembly JAEEGL01 (sample SAMN16246548, study PRJNA631951) | gut metagenome | biome: gut microbiome; feature: rumen; material: fiber-attached | host: Bos | place: Iran: Karaj | collected 2018-10
CCTTTTGAAATTATACTTTCTTTTTTTTGAATTGATCTTTTTTGAATAGGTTCACGAATTTCCTTATTTTCCATACAAACCTCCAACCTTTATATAAAGATGATTATAGCAACAACTATAAAAAAAGTCAAAAATGTTGCATATATATTTGACATTTTGGTTTTAATTAGTGATATAATGAAAATGATTTTAAGATTAATTGGAAGGAAATAATGTTATGGATTTTGTTACTTTAAACAATGGTGTTGGTATGCCAAAACTTGGATTTGGAACATATCAAATATTAAAAGAGGAAACCCAGCAAGCTGTAAGAGATGCTTTAGATGTTGGATACAGATTGATTGACACAGCGCAAAGCTACAATAATGAGGAAGAAGTTGGAAATGCAATTAGAGAAAGTGGCATTCCTCGTGAAGAAATATTTATTACAACCAAAGTATGGTTGGAAAATTATGGATATGAAAAGTGTAGAGAATCTGTATTAAAATCATTAGAAAAACTTCAAACAGATTATATTGATTTGGTTTTATTACATCAACCATTTAGTGATTATTATGCTGCATACCATGCATTAGAAGATTTATATAAACAAGGAGTAATTAGAGCAATTGGTGTTAGTAATTTTTATCCAGATAGATTATCTGATATAGTTGCGTTTAACGAGATTACACCACAAGTTAACCAAATAGAAATTAACCCATTATTCCAACAAGAAGAGGCTCGTGCTAATATGGAAAAAAATGATGTTCAAACAGAGGCTTGGGGACCTTTTAGAGAAGGAATTGATGACTTGTTTACAAATCCAGTTTTAACAGAAATTGGTGCACAATATGGAAAAACTGCAGCACAAGTAATATTAAGATGGTTAATGCAAAGAAATATTGTTACTTTAGCCAAATCTGTTCATAAAGATAGAATGCAAGAAAATTATGATATATTTGATTTTGAATTATCAGATGAAGATATGGAAAAAATTTCAGCAATGGATGAAAAGAAAACATTATTTGTTGATCATCAAACTCCTGAAGCTGTTGAATTATTCTATAAATTCGTAGAAGAAAGAAAAGACTAATAAAGATGGACGTTCTAAAAAGAACGTCTATTTTTTTATATTAAAGTTATAAAAATTAAATAAGAATGAGTTGATATTGTAAACAAAATATTAATTAATTACATAAAAATATAAACATAAAAAACAAAAAATATTTTTTATGAATAAATCAAACATAAGTTTTGTGACTTTTATGAAATTTGAAAAAGTATATAAATTAACTATCCACAGAGTTATCCACATTATCCACAGTTTTAATAGGTGGAAATTGTGGATAAAATATTACTACTTAGTATACATAACTCCAAGATTAGTTCTTGAAACAATAATGTTACACAAAAAAAATCTTATTCGCTAGACCTCTTTAAATAAGAATAAAAAGTATATTTTTGATATAATTATTAAAAAAAATGAATTTTTTCTTGACAAAGTAAAACTAATCTAGTAAAATAATTCTTGTCAATTGAAGAAAAACTACGGTCGCTTAGCTCAGCTGGGAGAGCATCTGCCTTACAAGCAGGAGGTCATAGGTTCGATCCCTATAGCGACCACCATATGGCCTGGTAGTTCAGTTTGGTTAGAATGCCGCCCTGTCACGGCGGAGGTCGACGGTTCGAGCCCGTTCCAGGTCGCCGAATATCTAGCACAACACTAGATATTTTTTATTATTAGGCTTCATAGCTCAGTTGGTAGAGCAGGGGACTGAAAATCCCCGTGTCAGTGGTTCGATTCCACTTGAAGCCACCAAGATGGAAGAGATGCACTTATGTATCTCTTCTTTTTTTATTTTTAGGAGGTTGTATATGAATTACGAAGACAAGAAAATAGTAGGAATAATTGCATCAAATGTAGAGCCTAGCATTGCACTAAATGTTATTGGACATTTGGCAATATCTATTGGAAAATACTCAAATGAAGAAATAATGGGAAAACCAATAATTGAAGATAAATCAGGAATTAAACATTTAGGAATAAGTCAATTTCCTTTTATAGTAACTAAAGTAAAAGCAGGAAAACTAAAAAATGCAATTGATGAAGCTAAATCAAATCCGAATTTGTTAGTTGCTGATTATCCAAAGGATATGTTGGATACAAGAACTGATGATGAATTAGTTGCTTCAATCAATTCAAAAGAAAATGAAAAATTGGAATATTTAGGAGCAATAATTTATGGTAATAGTGAGGATGTAGACAAAATAACAGGAAGATTTCAATTATGGAGAATTGATTAAAAAATATTGGAAAAAAATTAATTAATGATATAATGCAAATGATACTATGGATATGCATGCGATAAGTATTTAAGGGGGACCTTTGATGGAAGATAATAAGGGATTTAAAATTAATTTTTTTACTTTATTAATTATACTAATGGTGCTAATTGCAATTGTGGTAATGTTTGTATTGTTTGCAAAAAATAGTGGAAAGATAAGAAGTAATACCACTTATAGTAATAATACAAACAAAGTAGAATACGAGATTAAAGCAAGGAGCGAATATAATATGGATAAAACTGATTTTGCATTAAAATTTTTAAAGATGGAGAATAATAAATCCAATATGATATATAGCCCATTATCAATAAAATATGCTTTAAATATGCTAAAAGATGGAGCAAATGGAAACACCAAAAAACAAATTGATAATCTTATTGGAAATGAAAAAGTAACAAAATATGAGAATATAGGAAAAACTTTATCATTAGCAAATTCAGTATTTATAAGAGATACTTTTTCAAGCAATGTTAAAGAAGATTATAAAAATCTTTTGTTGAATAATTATAATGCTGAACTAAAGTATGACCCATTTGAAAATGCAAAGGAAGTAAATAATTGGATAGAAAAACAAACACTTGGGCAAATAAAAGATATGCTTAAAGATAATACTGTTTCAAATCCGGATTGTAAGATGCTTTTGATTAATGCATTAGCTATAGATATGGAATGGGCAGATTCTTTTTCTGAAGAAGATACACATGGACGTCCTTTCTATCTAGAAAACGGTGAAGAAGTTAAAGCAACTATGATGAATCAGGAAAATGAAGGTGAAAATGTTTCATTTTACGTAGACAATAATGTTACAGCACTTTCAATGGATTTGGAAGAGTATGATGATGTTCAAATGGAATGTATTGTAATTATGCCAGAGTCTAATTTGCATGATTATATAAATTCATTTAGCTTAGATGATTTAGATAAAATAAATAAAAAATTTGAAAAAGCTTCTGATACTAAAGCTGGATTAGATATAAGTATTCCTAGATTTTCATATGATTATGACTTAAAGTTAAAAGATACTTTAATAGATTTAGGTGTTAAAGATGCATTTGATTCGAGTTTGGCTGATTTCTCTAATATGACAGATAAAAGAGAGTTTTATGTAAGCGATGCATTACATAAAGCAAATATTGATTTTTCAGAAAAAGGCGTTAAAGCTGCAGCAGCAACAGTTATCTACATGACTGAGGGAATGGCCTTCCAAGAGGAAAGCCCAATAGAAATAAATATTAACAAACCATTTATGTATATTATAAGAGATAAAAAAACGAATGAAATATGGTTTGTGGGAACTGTTTATAAACCAAACTTATGGGAAAATGATAAGGCAGATTATGAATATAGATAATGTATAAAAGGGGAACCAAATGAAAAAAGTAATGAAAAAAGTCATTATACTAATGATAATTCTAATTTTGATGTTGGGGTGTTCATCAAAATTATTTGCTGAAACATCTGATTTAAATCAACTTCAAGCCCAATTTCCAACAGGCACACAATGGAATGATACATATTATGGTATGAGTCCAAGCAGTACATCTACTTATATAATTAGAATTGTAGCAACAGAATGTGCAGGTTTTGCAGCGTTAATGTATTACAATTATTATGGATTTGATCCATATTATTATGCACATTATTCTTATGATATTAATGAGGTTAAATCAGGTGATATTGTAAGGTACTTAGATGATGGACATAGTGTTTGGATTCAATCTCGTAGTGGAAATATGTGTACAATTGCTGAATGTAATTTTGATGGCAATAACACAGTAAGATGGGGTGTAAAAAGAAGTATTGCTGAATTATCAGAAGGCTTCAATTATATAATGGCTAGTGATTATGAAATCGGTGCAGAAAATTCTTATACACCAAATATTGGAAAGCCACAAACTGTAAGTGCAACAATTGCTAGTAATTCAATCACAACTACATGGAGTGCAGTTGAAGGTGCAACTAATTATGATGTTTGCATCTATACTGCTGTTGATTGGGAAGAAGGAAATTATTCTTCAACTTATCAAAAAACAACAATAGATGCGAGAGTAACATCTCTTTCATCAGTTGTTAATGATACAGATGATTATTATGTCGTAGTATATGCAAAAAGAGGTAAGTTTACTTCTAGCCAAGGTGGAACTGCATATGTTAATAAATTTACTATTGGAAAACCAATTAGAGGTATCTCTATTACAGCTTCTAAAAAAGAAATTGAAGTTGGAGAATCTTTACCTTTAACTATTAAATATACGCCTTCCAATACAGACATGGATAAGCATATACAATATACATCATCAGATCATATGGTGGCAACAGTAGCAAATAATGGTGTTGTAATAGGTTTATCTGAGGGGGAAGCTACAATTTTTGCTACAACTAAAAATAAAATTACTGCAACTTATAAAATAAAAGTAAATCCTAGTACGCAAAATATAACAAACACAACTAATACAACCAACACACAAAATACAGCTAATACAACAAATACAACTAATACGACTAACACAACAAACACAACTAATACGACAAACACAACAAACACAACTAACACAACAAACACAACAAACACAACAAATACGACAAACACAACAAACACAACAAACACAACAAACACAACTAATACGACTAACACGATAAATACAACAAATACAGCTAATACAACTAACACAACTAATATAACTAATACAACTAATACAGTTAATATAATTACTAATAATACAACAAATAAGACGAATACAGCCAATATTGTTAATAACACAAATACAACAAATAAAACCAACACAACAAATACAACTAATACAACTGATACAAATAAGGTTGCTGATATGACTGGAATTGATGTATTATGCAGAACTCATGTACAAGATATTGGTTGGCAAGGCTATGTAAAAATGGGACAAAAAGCTGGTACTGAAGGTCGTTCAAAAAGATTAGAAGCATTCCAATTAGATTTGAAAAAAGGTAAATATCAAGGTGGAATTAAGTATTCATCACATGTTCAAAATATAGGATGGCAAAATTATGTTGCTGACAATAAAGTTTCAGGAACAGAAGGAAGATCATTAAGAGTAGAAGCTATAAAAATCGAATTAACAGGTGAAATAGCTAAATATTTTGACATATATTATAGAACACATTGTGAAAACTATGGATGGCTTGGATGGGCTAAAAATGGTTATGCTGCAGGTACAGCAGGCCAAAGCTTGAGATTAGAATCTATGCAAATTATGATTGTTCCAAAAGGAAATGATTTACCAAGTAATCTTAAATCTAATTTAGAACCTTATAAAGCAAGCAAAATAACTTATGTATCACATGTACAAGACTATGGATGGTTACAAAATGTAAATGAAGGTGAGATTTGCGGAACTACAGGCCAATCAAAGAGAATGGAAGCAATAAAGATTAATTTGATAAATTCAGAATTTTCTGGTAGCGTAGAATATCAAGCACATATTCAAGATATAGGATGGAATCAAAGTGCTAGAAAAGATGGAGCTATTGCAGGAACAACAGGGCAAAGCAAGAGAACTGAAGCTCTTAAGATTAAGCTAACTGGAGAAATGGCAAATCGATATGATATATATTATAGAACACATTGTGAGAACTATGGCTGGCTTGGTTGGGCTAAAAATGGTGAACCAGCTGGTACAGCAGGTCAAAGCTTAAGAATGGAAGCTTATCAAATTGTCTTAGTAAAAAAAGGAGAATCACTTCCAAGCAACTTAAGAACAAATATAGATGCTTATAAAGCAAAATAATTTTTTAAACAGAAAAGAGGGATAGAATGTTTATAATGTATGCACTATTATCATTTTTCTTCTGGGGGATTGCAGATTTATTTTATAAAAAAGGTAATAGCGGTGAAGGAAAATATAATCATATAAAGACAGGTATAATTGTTGGTATTGTAATGGGAATACATGCAACAATTTACTTAATAGTACATCAAGTTCAAATTAGTTTTTTAGATGTTATCAAATATTTACCAGTATCAGCATTTTATATTTCAAGTATGGTTATAGGATATAAAGGGTTAAAATTTATTGAACTTTCTATTTCAAGTCCTATTCAAAATTCAAGTGGCATAATTACAACTTTGCTATTATTAATTATTTTTAGAGAAAGATTACATCCGGCTGCATATTTAGCTATAGCAATGATTTTTGTTGGAATAATAATGGTTACAATTGTTGAAACCAAAGATACCAGAGAAGAACGTAGAATAATGTTAAAGAAAAAAGGTGTTTTTCTTGTAATACTATTTCCGATAATTTATTGTATTTTAGATGGGTTAGGAACTTTTATAGACTCATTATATTTGGATAAATTTGAAATAATATCAGAAGATGTAGCTTTAGTTACATATGAATATACATTTTTGATTTACGCGATTATTAGCTGGATTATATGTAAGTTTAAGAAGGAAAAAATCACAATAAAAAATGATAAATTTAAATGGTGTGCAGCACTATTTGAAACGGCAGGACAATTTACATATGTCTTTGCAATGGCAGGAGATTCTACTATTAGTGCAGCTATTGTGGGTTCATATTGCGTATTAGCATTTTTGCTAGGTGGCGTAGTATTAAAAGAAAAATTATCTACAAAACAATATATTGGAATTACTATAAATCTACTAGGTATAATTCTTCTATCTGCATTAAATCTATAAAAAATATAAATACACTTCAATTTTTTTGAAGTGTATTTTTTGTTGGAAATTTTTAAAATAAGTTTTACAATAATTCTTTTATGATATAATTATTTTGACATTATAACATATACTCAATAGTTATATTTGGAGGAATTATGAGTAAATCTAGAATTCAAATGATATTTATTATAGTGTTAATAATTGCTTTCGTAATATTAGCAATGATTTTCGCAACTGATAAAGAAAATGAAACAGAATATGGAAGTTATGAGAATAAATATGATAAACCAATTGAAGTTATATCAGAAAAAAATGAAGATGGTACATATAAATTAGATTTCCAAAATAAGTGGAAATATGATCAAGAAAATGATATTTACTATCAAATTGGAATTGCATATTCTTCAAAACCAGAAAATATTGATTATCAATGTATGTCTATATATGTTCCTGGAAAATATTTAAATGGTACGCCAAATGATGATGGAACATATACATGTACTTATAATGAAATTAATCAAGTTGGTCAATATAATATTTATACTGCACCAATAGTGATGCCTATAAATGCTTCAGGATTTTCGGCCCAAAAGTCTACTCTTTTTTATGAAGCTGATGGACTTAAAGAATACATGGATGCTGGTTTAATATATGTTTATGCTGGATGTAGAGGATTAAGTGGAAGTGATTCCAGTATAGATGGTACTGCTCCTTGGGGAGTTACTGATATGAAGGCAGCGATTAGATATCTTAGATACAATGAAAGTGTAATTCCTGGGAACAAAGATAGAATATTTATGCTTGGAGCTGGTGAAGGTGGAGGTTTGTCAAGTATTGTTGCAGCATCAGGTAATAGCAATTTTTATACACCATATTTAAAGCATATTGGCGCGGCACTAGAAGATAAAAGCGGAAAAGATCTTTCAGATGAGGTGTATGGATGCATTTGCTGGAACCCAACAATTATGACTGAAATAAATAATGCCGCATATGAATGGAATTTGGGACAATACATAAATTCAAATACAAGAGAGGAATCAACATTTACTAAAACTTTATCAGATGACTTATCTGTTGAATATGCCAAGTATATAAATGAACTTTATTTAAGAGATGACAATAGGAAGTTATTAAGACTAGAAGAGTCTGAAGAAGATATATATACTGAAGGAACGTATTATCAATATGTAAAAGATGTTATAGAAGATTCTTTAAATACTTTTCTTACACAATCTTCATTTCCTATAGTTATAGATAATACTTATATTAGCGATAATATTTTCCCAGGAAGTAATATTAGGGGAAAATCAAGTCCTTCGACTAAAAAGAAAAGATATGATTCAATAAAAGAATATATAGATGAAGTTAACAAAGCAAACAAATGGATTATTTATGATGAGGACACTAATAGAGCTACTATAACAAGTATTAAAGATTTTGTAGACTCACGTCAAAGAGTTACCAAAGATGTGTGTGCTTATGATAGTTTATCTAGAAACCAAATAGCTAATAAATTATTTAGTGTGAAAAAAACAAAAAATATACATTATGACAATATGATTGGTGAATTATTAAGTAATAATTCTACAGAGTATTCAAAACTAAAAAGATGGAACAAGCTATATCCAAGTGACTATGCAACTGATTTGCAAGTTATGGACGAGATGAACAATACTGTTTCTAAAAGAGTAAGAATGTATGATCCAATGGTATATTTATTAGGAGAAGAGGATTCCAATATCGCTTCATGCTGGAGAATTAATTCTGGAATTAATCAAACTAATATACCACGTGTAATAGAGATAAATATGTATCTGGCTATAAAATCAAATAATGTAAAAAGAGTAGAGTACACACCAGTTTGGGAGCAAGAATCATCAATGGTAGAATTAAGTGGTGAAGCAATTCATAATTGTATAGAATGGATAGCAAATTCATTGTAGATGATAGTGAGGAGTAATATGAAAAGATTATTATTTTCGCATAAAAGCGATGTAGATGGAATGGGGGAAGTTATTCTATCACTTATTGCTTTTGGAAGTATAGATTATATTTTATGTAAAAATGTAAAAGAATTAGAAGAAGTATTTTTGGATGCATATAGTAATAATACATTTAATCAATACGACATTATTTATGTAACGGATTTATCTTTAACTAGAGAAACAATTGAAAAGATTATGAGTGATGAGAAGGTTAATAATAAAATATTTTTGTTTGATCATCATGAAACAGCTTTAAAAAATGGATTAAATGATTTTTCTAATTGTACAATTAGAATTGAAAATAATTTAGGAAAAGCTTGTGCGACACAAATTTTTTATGAGTACTTACTTGAAAATAATTACATATCTAGAGCCAACATCGTTGATGAATTTGTAGAAATGGTAAGACGAGAAGATACATATGAATGGAAAAAATTAAATGATATAAAATCTCATGAACTAGCAATTTTGTTTAATCAAGTCGGTTGCAGCCAATTTATTAGCCAAATGCATAAAAAGTTAATTGAAGGTATCCAATCTAATAAAAATACTTTTGAATTTGATAATTTTGAAAAAGAATTAATTCAACAAAAAAAGGAAGATATCGATGAAAAGGTAAAAGATTTTATTAAAAAGATATCAATTAAGGAAATAAAGCTAAGCGATATAGAAGTGGCTAAAATAGGAGTTTGTTTTATAGTTTATGAGTATAGAAATGAAGTGGCAGATTTTATTAGATATAATTCAAGCCTAAATCACAATGATATCAATCCAGAAGTTTTCGATATAGATGTTGTTGCAATGGTAGCTGTAGAAAATAACCAAATATCATTGAGAAGTACAAAAGATAATGATTTTGCAAGAAAAATAGCTGAAATGTATGGCGGTGGTGGGCATGATCAAGCTGCAGCAATACCAATTAAAAATGAATTATTTGAAAGATTAATAAATGATATTTTTGATAAATAATTCAAGTGTTACAAATCAATTACTTTTATAATACTTATATTATTTTAAAACTTTATTAATGGTATAATGAAGTGTGGTTGATTAGATGAACTAAAGAGGAGAAAAACATGGATACGGAAGAAATAGTAGATAGTGTTGAAAAATTAGAAAGCACTATTAATAAAGTAAGAGAAGCGCAAAAAGAATTTGCAACTTTTTCTCAAGAAAAAGTAGATAGTATATTTAAAGCTGCA
>JAEEGL010322213.1_pt1 | contig 10171 bp, 7 predicted proteins | sample 9134231 | NCBI WGS metagenome assembly JAEEGL01 (sample SAMN16246548, study PRJNA631951) | gut metagenome | biome: gut microbiome; feature: rumen; material: fiber-attached | host: Bos | place: Iran: Karaj | collected 2018-10
ATAAAGAAGAATCTGAAGTATTTAAAACTAAAGAAGAGGCTATGAAGTAATATCAACAAAAATAGAGGCTGCAATGCAGCCTCTATGATTTTTTTATGGCATCGGATTAAGGAATCGAACCTTCAACATGGCTTTAGGGGAGCCTAATTATATCCATTTAACTAACCTGGCATAAAGAAAAAGTATTAAATTTTGTTGTGAAAATACGTGTTCGAATCCCATTTTTGGTCTACAAGTATATCCACTTTGGTGGCAAATTTGGAGGCTAATCCAATTTTATGTGTTTCTATTCATTTTAAACTTGTGATAAAATGGATTAAGGATTATAGTTTTTAATAAAACAGCCTCGTATATAATAAACCTCTTAGCTGTTATATCAGCGACAACATAATATCTTGTATATCTTTCATTAAAACAATTATTATTTCGTTGACTACATGGTGACTAATATGCTTAGACATGTAAACTTACTTGAAAAAGTGGTCAAGAAAATGGTCAATTATAATTGAATTAAACCACGTGAGTATTTAGATAAAAGAAATATTAAATATAAAGAACCGATAGGTTTTAAGAATTTATTACCTTATCGCTATATGTTGGAAGTATATAAAGATAGAAAAGATATTCTAGATTTGTTAAAAAAATAAAAGAGTTGTAATTCTAGTTTCAGATAATAATCTAGAATTTACAACTCTTTTTATTTTTATATAAATTTTGTATTTCATTTTTATTTATTTTTGATAAAATAATATATGTTTTAATTTAAATATAAATAACTATCATTAGTTAAGAAGGTAATTTATGAATAAAAGAACTTTATTATTATGGATGTGCTTTTTAACATGTCTTGCAGGCGGAATAAATGCAATATCAATGTTTGGATATGATAATACAACGGTATCACATTTAACAGGATTAATATCAAAGACTGCTATAAGCCTGTCAAATGGTGATCTTACTTGCTGTTGGCAAGCATTAAGAGTTATATTAGCATTTTTATCGGGGGCAATAATTTCAGGCTTTATAACAGGAGAAAGAGCATTCTATCTAAATAAAAGATATGGATTTATAATTTTAAGCATTGGCTTATTAATAATTATTCCATATTTCTTATCTATAAAAGCAAGCGTATTATTATTTGCTTTAATTATGGGCTTACAAAATGGTATGGTTGTATCTTTTAAGGGTGTTGTTGTAAGAATGACACATATGTCTGGAAATATTACTGATTTAGGTGTATTTATTGGATATAAATTAAGAGGAAATAAGAATGAAAAATGTATTACAGGCTTAATTCCTTTAGCTGCAATAATTAGTTTCATAATTGGAGGTATTATTGCTGTAGCTTTATATAGATTTATGAAAAATAATGTATTTTTCTTATTTTCAGGAATTTACATTATCTTAGGTTTATTATTCTTTGTCTTAAGATCTAAATGCAATGACAAAAACTTTAATGATATTCCTGATGATTTAGAAAATAAATAAAGTATTAAGAATGAGAAGTTTAGCTTCTCATTTTTTTATTTATTTTCTAAGAAGATTTTTAAATTGATTTGTAAAAAAATGTCGAAGGATGTAAAATAATATTATCTAGAAGAAAAGAGATGAATAGACATGGAAGAATTAAAAAACTTAACTTTATTTATCTGTGGCATAACATTTTGTATAATGTTAGACTTCTTTTTTAGATTTAATTCTAAAATAGCTAAAAAAGGACAAATCTTTTCGATTAGAATAATGATTATAGGTCTAAGTGCTCAAGCATTCTTTGATGCACTATCTTATGGACATCCGTTTTTATTTGAGGATGGTGAAGCATATAATATTGTATTTAATGCACTTTTATATATTCCTATAACAATTGCAGCAGTAGGCTATTTAACTTATATTGAAGAAACAGTTGGATTTAAATATAAAAACAATCCTATATATTGGGGAATAAAATTAATTCCCTTAATTGTATTATTTATTTTATTGTTCACTTCAGTACATAAAGAAATATATTATTATGATGGTGAAAGATTTGAATATGGAAAACTAAACTTCATAACAATCATAATTAATTATTTATATTTTATTTCTACCTTTTTAATTTGTATAATTTATGGCTTAAGAGAGAAGAATATAGCTAAACGTTCTAATTATATTCATTTATGTACGGTTATATTATTTTTAATTATTGCAGCCATATTTGAAGGAATAATGCCTAATTCTCCAATAATGGAATTATGCATTATCCCAGCAGTATTTTACATATATGCTAACGCAAGTAATTCCCGTATTTATACAGACGCTTTAACTGGATTATACAATAGAGCTCGTATAGATGAATATTTATATGAAAATTTATCTAAATGTACTGAGGATCATGAATTATATTTATTTATTTATTTATTATGGACATAGATGAATTTAAAAAAATAAATGATACATATGGACATGATGAGGGTGATAAGGCATTATGTGTCATTGCTGATTCATTACGTCAATCTGTACATTTACATAATTTATTAGTAGGAAGATGGGGCGGTGATGAATTTGTTATTACAGGATTTACTCCATCTAGTTTTAATCCAGAGCAATTCATTAAGGAAATATTAGATAATGTTAAGAAAAATGTTTTAATCAATTATTTAGATTATAAAATAATTCTAAGTATTGGTTATAGTTCATGTAAGGATTCAAACACTCCTAAAGATTTACTTTTTAAAGATGCTGATACAAAAATGTATGTAGTGAAAAAGCAACATCATTCAGACAAATTAAAATAATCTGACAAATGAAAAGCTGTTAATAAGGCATATTAATTATGTTTTATTAACAGTTTTTTTATTACAGTATGAGAAGTTTCATCTTTATTTGCAAAAACGCGTAATTTTGGCTTTATAAGCGTGTTTATATATAAAATGATTAATTATTCATAAATGTATTAAAAGCCTTTTAAAACTAAAATTTGAGCGTTTTAGATGTGTATAGCATATTAATACATAATTATTATTAAAAGATAATTGAAACTATATTAAAAATACTTGTATAGACTAAAAATAAATTTCAAATCTTATCTAGTATTTAAAACAAGAACTAATGTTGTTTTAATATATTAAAAAGATTATCTATAACTAGATGTAATCTAAGAAATATTGTTAAAAAAAATCAGATCTATGCATATTAATTAATCTTATATAATAGATAATCAGTCATTAAATAATTTCAAAATATATCTAGTCTTGATAACTAGTAATTTAAGTATTGAAATAAGAAATATCAATATTTAAATTAGATATGAATTAAAAATTTGTTATTCGTTTAATTTTTATATTTCTTTACAAAATATGTGAGTTTCTAAAACAAATCGAGAACATCAAATACGTATAAACTATAATCTCGATTTGATTTAAAAAATACAATATTCTAAGAATATATTGAATGAGTAGAAGAAATTAAATAATAATTTTCAAATTGTTACTAGTTTCATTAACTAGTTATATTGATTATATAAAATGGTAAATAAAGTATTAGAACTAGAAAAATACAAATTTGAACAATAAATTAAATATAGTCATTTTTAAAATTTGACTATATTTATGTTGAAAGTGAACTTAGCTAATGCTATAATGTGTATGTACATTATTTAACAAAAAAGAGGAGAAATATGAAGAATTTAGAAAACGTAAAACCTCTTGGATTAAATGAAGATCAAATCATGGATCTTCTAAAATTGTATCAGTTTAAAGGAAAGGATTATTATTACGATAACCTTCTAAAAGGTGATTGTGAAGCCATTCTAAGAAAGACAATTAAGTCTGATATATTGGCTATTTCTAAAGCTTTAAATCTTGATATTACAGACCCAAGAAAAAAGACATTATTAAAGAAGGATTGTGAGCCTAAAAATAAGGATGAACAGTTCTTTATTAATATTAAAAACACATTAATAAAGTTCATGGGATTTTATAAAGACTTTGAACTTGTAACTCAAGAGTTTCAAAATTTAGCAAACGATCTTTTTGCTAATATTGAGCAAGTAAAATATAGAACTTATAAGACTCAAGGAGAGACTAGAGGATTCTTAACTAGTACAAAAGTTGTATCACAAAGAAATGAACTTGAAAATATGTTAAGTCAATTCTCTAGTTTAAATCTAAGTGGTAGATATGAGGTCTCAAATCTAATTACTAATTTTATTGTTGATTTTAAAATGCAAGAAATCTTTACAAATAAAAATGAAATCCTGTCTTTATTTATCTTATATGTATTATTAGTAAGTTCTGGATTTACATTGTTTAAGTATACTAGTTTCTTTGAGCTATATTTTAAATATAGTAAAGAATTCAAGGATGCAGAAATAAAGGCAATGCAAAATTATGAAGAAGGCTACAGTGATACAAGAAAATTAAATGCAGTTTTAGTAAAATTATTATTGGAAGGCTATGACAAAGTAGAAGACTATATTAATGAATATTCATTTGATGGTAAGAACTCAAAAGAAGATAATATCATTAGTATCATTTATCATCTTCCACAAGAATTTACTAAAGACGACATTAGAGCTAAAGATCCTATTTCTAGTGACTCAACAATCAATAGAGCATTAGCTAAATTATCGAAGCAAAAGAAGATACGTTCTATGGGATTTGGTAGAAGTGCTAAATGGTATAGAATCGAAAAAACACCAACATTTGCAGATGCTCATCAAATCAATTTATTTGATCTTGAAGAGGAAGAAACTAATAACTAATATGAAGGAGTGCAATAAGCACTCTTTTATTTTTTATATTCTATCTAGTTTAATAAACTAGTAACAATAATAACGATAATATGATATGAGTTAATAAAATAAAGATTTATTTTGGAATATATAATTAAATACATTAATCAAATGATAATAACTATAAAAACTAATCTGGCAAATCATGACAAATTCTTACAAAAAATAAGCAGTTCTAAAACGAATCGAGAATACAAAATATGTGTAATTGGCCATCTCGATTTCAATTATAAAAAAGTTGCTTTTTATAGTTTTTAATTAAAATAAAAACGCAGCTAAAAAAATAGAGTATATCAAATTTCAAAATTTTCACTATATATCTAGTTTTTAAAACAAGATGAAAAATAGGTATCATACCAGAAGAAAAAGAAGAAGTTTAAGATCAATCCCTGGCAAATAATATAGTCGAGTGAAAAAAGACTTTAACTAAAGAATTTAAGCTTGAGATGAAGAAATACCTGCAAAAGCTTCGCTCGATTTGTAATTTTTTTCAAAATCAAAACCTAAATATAATCAAATAGCAGTAGATGAACATATTTAATAAGGGTGTTTTTATAGCAAAATCCCTATTTAATTATATAAAAATGTAGTCGTGATATTGATTAAAAGCCTAAAAGAAGTGTTTTGTATTATCTACATAACTACCGATAATATATATTATGTTAACCAATAATAAATGCTTTAGATATGGGCTTATTTAGTAATATGTTGATAAGTTGATAAGTTATTTTTTATAAGTTTGCGTATAGTTCTTAAAAACGCTTATATTTTCTGATCAATTTGACCAATATATTTATATTATTATAGATATTTCGATTTGATTCACGGTATCAGACATCAACAACTTTTTAAGGAGGTCGATTTCATATTTCACATCTAGTTTTAAACTCTAGGTATTCGGTGAAATATTTAAATCAGATAAACCTTGTAGCTTAATACTGACACCTTACTTTAATTTAAATCTCAATTTATTACAATTATATTCTAGTATTTAATATTACATAAATAATGTAAGACTTTTTAAATTGTTATTTCAAACGCTATTATCAAATTGATGTTCTTCCTCTTTGATCTATTCTATTTAAAAATTAAAAATTGTATTTTTTCTAAAACGAATCGAGAATTGAAAATACGTACAAATCATCGTCTCGATTCGTTTTAAACATTCAGATTATTTTAATACCAATATGTTTTATTTATATAGTTTCTATTATAGTTATATTATATAAACTGGTTTTTGAAACTATATTAAATTTGAAATATTTTTAAAGCATTCATAAGTAACATTTAGTATAACTATATAGTATTTACTAATTATTCTTTTTTAAATCCAATACATTTTTATAATCAAACTGTCACAAATTAAATATATCAGATGTTACATTCATTGATATTTAAGTTCTGTATTTTTACATATGCTCATCAAAATATAAAACCAGATTCTAAAATTACAATTACAAAAATCAATAAAAAGCTTAATAATTCATTAAATTTTATTTTTTTGGTTAAGATGATTATTTATACATCGCATGAGCTATCAATATCCCAAATAGATAATTCTAGCTTGCATTTATTTGAGTAAACATTATAAAAATAAAACCTAAATAAAAGGCGCCTTATTTTAGCTTAATAAATATTAGAAGCTTATTAAATTGTACAATTCAATTAAATGATTTTTTTGATATGAACTCTAATCTATTTTCATTCGAATTTAAGACAATAAAAAAATAAATATGGAATCGTAATTAACCCTTAATATCAAAATAATATTTATTCAAAATTCTAAATTAAAGTTGTAAAGAAATTATATAAATTTATACTATAAGGTGTAAATTATTTTACGTAATTAATAGAGTACATTTTTTAAATAATAATTAATGTTAAATACCAGTATTATTATAATTAGTTTTATATAATAACTAATTATTAAAACTATATAGAAAATGAAAAATATTTTTTAACTTCTCCTTCTTTTTTTATATCCATAAAAAGTCCGATTATTACACCGTTCTAAAACGAATCGAGAACGCAAAATGTGCATGATTATACATCTCGATTTAAAATTTGAAAATGTACAATTATATCCATTTATTTAATAAAAATAAAGCAATGTCAAGATCATAAAAATACACTAATTAGCATTAAGAAAAAGGTATAAAATTGAACTCTGATTATCCTTTTTTAAGGTCAATTTATAATACTAAAAAAAGGATAAGAAATTACTTAATAACAAGTTTTAAGTTTAATTATAATTGAGCACATTTTTATCTTACATAAGCTTTTAAAGCTATATCCATTTAGATAAAAAACTTTTTAATTGATAACATATATTAATGATTCTACTTCTTAAAATTCATTAATTTTAAATTATAACTTTAAGCAAGTAATCTTTTGATAACTTTAACATGATATTTAAATAATATATGGCAACTAATAACGAAATATTAGTAATAGTACTTATTAAAAATTATTCACTTAATATCTAGTATTGAAGACTAGTTCTACTTTTAATTTATTTAAACAGCTATTTAGTTTTTATAACTAGATAGCAAATGAAATAATTATACATTATTAAATGTTCCAGGCATTAGATCACAATATTTTTATAACGCCATGTTTGGATTCACTATAGAATATTATTGAATAATAATCTTATTCATTTGCAATAATTTCTCGCTTTTTATATTCATTTGGTAATTTCCATTTATGTTATTTAACTATGTATTTCTTTTTAATATAAATGAAATCTTGTTATATGTTATTCTCTTAAATTTATTGAGCAATTATATAATTATTCAAATAAAACATTTGTTATTAATCATGTATTATTTTAATTCATATATAATAAATTAAATCATTATACAAAGTATAATTATTTATTATATCTCGTTTATAAGACTAGATATGATTTGAAATATTTTTTCCTTATGTTAAACAATTTATATAATAATATATTAGTTTCAAAATAATTATTATAAGGTTTCATTAAATAATCTCTCATAATTTGAACATATTTAGCCTTATTTTAGATTTATTATATAAGATGAATAAATATTCGTTTTGGTAATAAAACACGTTATAATGCGATTTTAAGCGTATTTTAAGGTTATATTAAAAAATAAAAAAAGAACTAGAAATAAATCTAGTTCTTAATATGTTTTTTTATTAAATTAGTCTAAATCTTTAAGGAATGAAGTACCCCAAACAGATTCTTTTAATCCAAAGTTTTCAGCAATTGTATTACCGAAATCAGCAAATGATTGGCGAATACCTAAATCATGAGATTTAATATTCTTATGCCAGCAAAGAATTGGAGTATATTCTCTTGTATGATCTGTACCAACGAATGTAGGATCATTACCATGGTCAGCTGTAATCATAATTAAATCATCATCATTACATACATTCATTAAATCCTTTAATTGAGAATCGAATTCTACCATTGCATTTGCATATCCCTTTGGATCTCTTCTATGTCCATATAGAGCATCAAAATCAACTAAATTTAGGTAGCATAAACCTTCAAAATCTCTATTCTTAGCAATATCAATCATATGGTTCATACCATCTTGGTTAGAAACTTGACGAATTGATTCTGTGCAACCTGCACCGTTATAAATGTCAGAAATTTTACCTAAAGCAATAACGCTCTTACCAGCTTCTTTTAATTCATCTAGAATTGTTGGAGCAAATGGAGAAACTGCATAGTCATGGCGATTTGGTGTACGCTTAAAATCATCAGCGCAAGTACCAACGAATGGACGAGCAATAATACGACCAACCTTCCATTCTGGTCTCATGCAAATCTCACGAGCGATGTGGCAGCATCTATATAATTCTTCTAGACCAAATGTTTCTTCATGAGCAGCAATTTGAAGAACTGAATCGCTTGATGTATAAACAATCATAGAGTTATCTCTCATTTGTTGTTCACCTAAAACCTTTAAGATTTCAGTTCCTGAAGCTGAATAATTACCGATAACCTTATGACCAGTTTGACGTTCTAATTCATCAATTAATTCCTTAGGGAACCCAGTTTCAGTAAATGTCTTAAATGGTTCTGTAACATTAAGACCCATGATTTCAAGATGACCAGTTAAAGTGTCCTTACCTAAAGAAATTTCTTGAGCCTTACCATATGCACCTAAAGCATTTGGATTTGCTGGAACACCCATGATTTCAGTTAAATTACCATAACCAAGTGAACCCATAGTTGGTAGATTAATTCCACCTTGTGATGAAGCGATGTGTCCAATAGTGTTTGCACCCTCATCACTTGTTGTACCATTGAAGAACTTATTTGAATCCTTACAAGTACCACAACCTACGCTATCAATTACGATAGCAAAAACTCTTTTAAACTTTTTCATATCATTTAATCCTTTCTGTTAGCAAGAGGATGAATCTCGTTAACCATTTCTTTTAAACGAGATTTATCTAAATGCGTATAAATTTGAGTTGTAGAAATATCTTCATGACCAAGCATTTCTTGTACATATCTTAAATCAACACCATTTTCAAGTAAATGAGTTGCAAAAGAATGACGTAATGTGTGTGGTGATATTTCTTTTTCGATTCCGTTATCTGATGCAAGCTTTTTAATAAATTTGAAGATAGCTTGTCTAGTCATCGCTTCTCCTTTATAGTTTAAGAAAACATAATCACTAAACATGTTTTGCGTTAAAACCTTTCTGCCATCATCAAAATAGTTTCTTAACGCTTCACTTGCAACATCCCCGATTGGTACGATACGCTCTTTATTACCTTTACCAATAATACTTATATATTTAGAATTAAGATGTAAATCCCCAACCTTTAATCCTGCAGCTTCAGAAACACGTAGTCCTGAACCATACATTACTTCTATTAAGGCTCTATTTCTTAATCCTAGAGGGGTATCTAATTTGATACTATTGATCATTTTTTCAATCTCCTCTACAGTTAATACTGTAGGAAGCTTTTTTTCTTGTTTAACTGAATCTATTAAGATACTAGGATTATCACGTGTTATTCTTTCATCACATAAGAATTTATGAAATTCTTTAATACTAGTAAGCTTTCTTGAAATTGATTTACTAGATAAACCAGATCTTTTTAAGCTTAACATATAACGCTCTATCGCTTCTTGAGTTATATCATTAACATCATAAACATTTTGATACTTTTTTAAGAAACGAGCATAATCCCTTAAATCAGTAAGGTAAGCATCTATTGAATTTAATGATAATGCTTTATCATTTTCAAGATAATATCTAAAATCTGATAATTCATAAAATTCAGGTTCTTCTTTTAAATCTTTACTCTTCATCAACAAACTCCATAAATACTTCGTTTCCTAACATGATTCCTTCATGCGTTAAACAATAATGATCTTCTTTTTCTTCTATTAGCTTTTTATTA
>JAEEGL010721480.1_pt1 | contig 10171 bp, 7 predicted proteins | sample 9134231 | NCBI WGS metagenome assembly JAEEGL01 (sample SAMN16246548, study PRJNA631951) | gut metagenome | biome: gut microbiome; feature: rumen; material: fiber-attached | host: Bos | place: Iran: Karaj | collected 2018-10
GGTAATAATCAATTAGGTAAACTTTGGATGAAATTAAGAGAAGAGTATAAAAATAAATAAGTCACTTTAGTTAAATAATTTATGACTGTCGAGGTAAACTGCTGTACAAGCTGCAATTAAAGCAAAAAACAACTAATAATAAAAATATAAAAGACTAGGTAAAATTAGTCTTTTTTGATATAATTTGGACGTGAGGTGTATCTTATGAGTGAAAAATATTATAGTAGAATAGCGGCAAATTTAATTTTAACTAGAATAAATGAAAGTGGTAAAAAAGAAATATTGCTACAATTAAGACAAAATACAGGATATATGGATAATAAGTACGATTTTGCTTGTAGTGGTCATGTAGAAAAAATGAATCTTATACTGCTGCCTTAGTAAGAGAAGCAAGAGAGGAAATTGGAATTAAAGTTAAAGAAGAAGATTTAATCTTTTTAGCAGTTAACCATCATTATCAAGCTGATCATGTTCAATTATTTTTTACAACAAATAGTTATGAAGGTGAACCAACTGTTTGTGAACCTGATGAATGTGGAGGATTATTGTGGGCAGATATCGATAATTTGCCAGAAAATACTATTCCATATGTAGTTAATGTTATAGAAGATATAAAATTAGGAATACAATTTGACGATGGAGATTTTGTTAATTTAAAAAATAGAAAAAGATAAGTTATAAAAAATATTAAAAAGTCATTAAAAACTAGATGAAAAATCTAGTTTTTTTTATAAAAAATAAAGACTTGACAAAATATTGAATATTAATAATGAAATTATTTAACGATAGTAAAATAGTTCTTGAAAATAATTTATATTGTCTAAATTTTAAATATACCATATGTTTATAGATAATATTATTTATGAAAATATAGAATTAAAAAATGATTGATGAATATTTATGATAATTTCCTTTATAAAATGCCGAAAAATGTTGATTTTTGTAGATAAATATTATATGATATATATATAGTAGTGGGCACACATAATGGAGTGTGTTTATTAAAGTGAGGTAAAGGTTTATGGTTAAAATTTTAAAAAATGTTTTGAAGTGGTTATTAATAACAATTGCTGGATTACTATTAATAGTAATAGGTAGTATAGTAATTCAAACCATATCAAAACCAAATGAGGTTCCATCAATATTTGGATACAAGCCATTTGTTGTGTTATCTGGTTCTATGGAAACTGAAATTTATACTGGGGATTTGGTTGTTGTTAAAAAAGTTGATCCTAATTTATTAAATGAAAGGGATATTATTGCATTTAGAGATGAACGTGGTTATGTCGTAACACATAGAATTGTAGGGATTGAATATAAAGACAATGAAAAAGTGTTTATAACTAAAGGGGACAATAATAATACAAATGATGACGGATTTGTAACTTTTGATAAAGTTGAAGGAATTTATGTTTTAAAAATGAAAAAAGTTGGTAATGTAATTATTGTGTTACAAAAACCAATTACATTAGTAATTATATTATCAGTTATATTAGTGTTTGGAATCCTTTGGATTTTTATAGATAAAAACAAATTATCAAATAGTGAGAGAAAAGAACTTGAAAGACTTAGAAAAGAAAAAGAAGAAAAGAAATAGTTTTCTTCTTGTTAGTATGTTATAAACAAGTATTTTGTTTATATAGAAATTAAATATGAAAGGAGGGAAATTATGAAAAATAGTAAAAAAATAGCTGTTATATTAGTACTTATGTTAGTTGCAGTTGGAGCATATTTTGTATCAGGAACATATGCAAAATATACAAGTACAGTTACTGGAACAGGAACTGGTACTGTAGCTAAATGGGAATGGACAGTTGGTGGAAATTCAATTGATTTAACAACTGCTAAAACATTTACTTTTGATTTGTTTGATACAATAAATGAAGCAGATACAACAACTGCTGAAGACAATGTTGCTGCTGATGTTATTGCTCCAGGTACTGGTGGTTCTGTTTCAGTTTCACTTGTAAATGCTTCTGAAGTAGATGCTGAATATACTGCTACATTTACAGTAGATGCTGATGGTGTACCACTAGAATTTAGTACAGATGGTGGAACTACATGGAAAACTGCTGCTCAAATATCTCAATTAAATGTTACTTCTGCTCAAGCCGTAGATATGGGCGACTCAGTAGATATTGACTTATTATGGAGATGGCAATTTGAAAATGGTATTAGTACTGATGCTGATGATACTGCTTTAGGTATAGCTGCTGCTACAACTCCAGCTGAACCTGAATTAACTGTTTCAGTTACAATGACTCAAGTTGATTAATATACTTGAAACTAAAATTATAATTTTAGTTTAAAAAACTATATGGAAAGGAGTGCAATAAAATGGAAGATGATAATAGTAAAAGAACGATGATAATTCTTATATTAATTATAATTATTATAATTTTATTGTACTTTCTTTTCCGTAAATTTGGAAACATAAATAATCAAGGAATAATGGTACCAACTGGAAATGTTGATATATTTGAAATTGATTGTAGTTGTAATTGCGATAAAAATGCATTTAATGAACTTAATGATGATAAAAATAATCCAAATAAAGGATTAATAGTTGAAGATAAGCATGCTGTATGGAGTAATAAAGAACTAAGAATATTTAGTAATCCTGCATATGAATATAAAGATATTATAGCGCCTGGTTCTAAAAATAGTTATGCATTTGTAATTAGAAATAATAATGCATTTGATGTGGTTGTCGATATCATAATGACAGAAGAAAATCCTTATAATGTAAATATGAAATATAAATTAAAACATTTAGGAAATTACTTGGTAGGAACTAGTACAAAGTATGATGATGTTTCTAAGTTAAAGGTAGAGCATGTTGTAATTAAATCTCAAGAATCAAAATCATACATTTTAGATTGGAAATGGGAGCATAGCAACAATGATACTGAAGTTGGAACAAATATTGGTGCTAAATATAAGTTGAATATTAAAATAGGAATTGATGCATTATGATAAAAATTATTCAAAGAATAGTATTTTTCTTATTCATTGGATTTGCACTTGCATATTTATTTATTATAGTTAGTCCGAAATTTTTTAAAAATTATTATCCATTTGGTATTAGAGTTGCAATTGTACTTACTGGAAGTATGGAGCCAGAATTACAAATAGATGATTTTGTTGTGGTGAAAAAGCCTGATGAAATAAAAGAAAATGATATAGTTTCATATAGAGAAACTAATGGTAAAGAAGTAATACATAGAATTATCAGAATTGATGAAGATGAAATTATTACTAAAGGAGATGCAAATAATACTGAAGATAATCCAATTACAAAAGATCAAATAACTGGTATATATATTGGTAAAGTGAAATATTTAGGCAAAATAATAAAATTTATAAATAGACCAATTATTTTTAGTATTATTATTACTATTTTAGTAGCATCTTTGATTCCGTTTAAAAAGAATAAATAATTATATATAGAATTATTACATTTATATTAAATTAATAATTCCATGTGTAATTATTAGTAAGTGGTGAGTAGAAGTGAAGAAAAGATATAGAGTATTGTTTGTTATTGTTTTATTTGCATTATTAATGTCTAATCTTTTTTTGCTTGCTAAATATAGATCAGCCGTTAATGGAACTTCTACAGTAGAAGTGGCAAAATGGAATAACAATATTGAAATAGTTGGAAGTAATGAATTTATACTTGATAATGGAGAAACAAATAGCGTAAGCCTTACATTTAATTTATTAAGTAGTTCTGAAGTAACAAGTAAATATGATATATGCTTTAATAATATAAATAAAATAGTTGCACTAGAATTAAGTAATTTATCTAAATCAGGAAGTGTTAAAATAGATGGTAATTATATAACAATTACTTTTGATAGTGATGAAGAAACATTTACTATACCTAGCACTACAACTAGTTCTACATCTGGAAATATTACTATGAATTCTACAGTAATAAGTGGTGGAATAGATTTAAGATTTACTAAAGCTGGAGAAGAAATGAACATTTATGTAAAAGTTAATACTAATGATTATTATGATGTTCATTTTAACAAATTTGGGACTATGAATCATGGAAATAATCAATCTATAACGCATAATATTATATTTAGTACTGAAAATGTTCAATTGCCTGGTTCAAATGCAGTTGAATTATATGGGGTGTTTGAACAAATAGATTAGAAAAATATAAGGAGGGTAAAAATATGAAAAATAATATTAAAAAAATAGTATTAGTTGTTCTATTTTGTTTTGTTATTTCATTTTTTACTTTACCTGCTTTTTCTAAATATAGAAGTAATACATCAAGTAGAATAATAAATTTATTTACAAGATATAATATCAATTATGTAACTGCAGGTGGAAGAATACTAAATCCAGAAGATTTTTCAAGTTACGTTTCTGTTTTAGGTTTAACTTTACCAACTGAAGATGATGTTGATAGAATAGGTTATGATTTTAATGGTTGGTATGCAAATAATGGTTTTACTGGAAGTCCAATTACAAGTATAAGTAGTGGAGAAACTGGAGAAAAAACATTTTATGCATCATGGATAGTATCACGATATACTTTAACTGTTAATGTTTCTTATGGCGGAAATAATATTGAAGCGGGATTACCAGATGATTGGGATTTAGTTATCGGAAAAGATGGTCAAGGTAATGACATATTGGCTACACTTGATAATAATGGACAAATTGTTGTAGATAAGGGAGAAACTGTATCATTTAGAACTAGAATTTCCTCTGGGGAATCATTTACTTCATGGACAATCAATGAAGATATATTAGTTACAGAAAGGTACCGTGACGGAGATCAATACATTTATTATGATTTTAGAATGCCTAGACATGATGTAACAGCAACTTATGGTGAAGAAAATGATGGATGTATAGATTTATCTAAGAGTTCTATTACATTTGAAGAGGGTGTTCAAGTAGGTAATAGAACACAAGATGGTTTCTGGTATAATAGTACTATTAGAGGAATGTCTCCAATGAAAACTGATGTTAACAAAGGTAACTTTTATGTATGGGATAATAGTGAAACATTTTGTGTAACTAGTAAAGGAAATGCAACTCAAAATCAATTAACCATTGTTAATAATATGACAGTTAATTTTGTAAATTGTGTTATGGCTGTTACAGATGATTATTCTGATGATGTGGTTAACAGAAAAATTGATACTATGGTTATGGAAACTAAAGGAAATGGAACAATGAATGATACTGCTAGTAGTGCATGGAAAGACTATGGCAATATTATTTTAAGTTATAGTGATCATATTATTTACACAGTAAATTTTAATATTGAAGATGAAAATACATTAGGAGCAATTTTTACTGATGAGTATCATAAAAATGAAGGATATAAGTTAACAGTAAATATAAAAGGAGATAGTAAAACAAATGATATTGCATATATTGCTGGTGTCTGGGGAAATATGGATATAAATTTTTCGAGTATGACAGTAGAGCAATATGCAAACAACACTTCATTAAATCAAGATTATCCAGACAATTCAGAATATCTTACTTGGACTACAATAGGACAATCAGCAAAAGGTAACGTAAAATTTACTTCATGCAATATAAATGCTGAAGATAAACGTATATATAGTGGATATGGTTATATTTATTTTGTAGCAGCAACTGCAAGCGTCGGAAGTTTAAGAGCAGCATATATGCTTTATACTCAGGCAGTTGGGGGAGTACCAAGTAATGTTCATGTGCTTGAAGATGTATATGTATATTATTATGGATTATCACAAAGTGGTAATAGTACATTTATTGTAGATGGAGATTTTAGAATAAATGGTTATAGTTCATCTGGAACTAGCATAAGTAATGGTTTAATAGTTGTAAAAGGAAACTTATTTGATACTGGTTCATTAACGATGTCTGGCGGAACAATTATTGCAAATATTCTTGTAGTTGGTGCTTCATCAAATATTTCTGGAAATTCTAAGATTATTACAAATGCAATAATTAATAATCCAAATGGAAGACCAGTCTTCAATTCTTCTACTGGATATCAAACAGCTACTTTTGGTGGGACAACATCACTAACACTAGCAAATAAAAATAATGATAATATTCCATTTAGAACATATGGAAATAGCAGTACTTCATCAACAAATTATACTTTTTCAGGCGGTAATATTTACTTGTATGGATATTATGAGTTAGATAATGGAATATTAAGTAATACATTTACTACTAAGAGCGTTGGAAATCCATTAAAAACAATAGTTGAGGAATATGAAAGTAATGGTCTTACTAATTTATCTGATTCTTATTTAATAACTAATATGTCATCTACTAATAATGAAACGTTTGTATTAGGAGACAGTTCTAGAAACGATAGAACTTATAGATTTAGTGGAGCAACGGTAAAATCTGCTGGTAATATAACTTTATATAATAATGCAGTTATTAGTAATGGCACTGTAAGTTCTTTAGGAACTATTTCTTGTAAAAATAATTTAACAATAACTGGTGGTACAGTAATTGCTAATGAAATAGGAAATATATATAATCTATATACAACAACTAATTCTTTAAATAGTTGGAAGTTTACAAATATTACTGGAGGCTCAATTACTACAAATAAAATTGGTGCAGTTACGAGAAAAATAAATAATATAGATCCAAAAAGTTATGTTTCTATTGGAACAGATGCAACATTTACAGTTAAAGATAATAATAAGATTGATATAGTTAGTGATGTATACGTTAATTATGTTTATAGTAATTTATTTAGTAATGATGTTAGCAATCCAAATAGTATAAGATTTAGTGGGGATATAACTGGTGGTACAAATAAGACGTTAAATAATTTAGTCATTACTGATCCTACACCTGTTAACAATAAAGTGACAATAGTTAAACCAACTTTAATTGCAGATGGACAGCAACAAAAATGGAAACATGGTTCTTTAACAGGTACATCAGTTGATTATGTTGATGAAGATGGCTATTTAAATGGTGATACCACAAGTAATAAAATATATTTAAATTCAGAATTTAATTTATATGCTGCTAAAGGAAGTTATAATTTAACTGTACATGGTAGTAATTATAGTGCAACAAGTGATGGAAATACTATAACATTTAATAATGATAGTGCTATTGTTAATTCAGACAGTGTAGTAGTATTAACTTTACAAAATATACAAATGGCACCTAAAACGGTTGTATGGTATTATGATGATTCTGGTTTACTTCATAATGCAATAACTGATCCTAATGCCATAGATACTGTAAATGGTACAATAACATTTAATATGCCTTATGCTGATACAGATATATATATTACAGATGAATTAGAACTTGATTTATACAAGTATGAAGTGGTGTTTACTTCTGATGGTTTTGCAGTTGAATTTGATTCAGGAAGACGAAGTGATAGTAATTTTACATATAGTGGAAACCTTAAAGTGATACAATCTAATATTGCTAGAATAATTAATAGGATGACTCATGGAACAACTTCAACATCATATTTTAATAATCCATTTAATGCATATACTAGTACAAATGCAACTGCATCTAATACAACTAATAGAATCAAATTTGAAAGTGGCGCAGACATTCTAAATAGAACAATTACATTTTCAAAAATAAAACAATCTTTATCAACTACTTATGGTGTATTTATTGAAGATGGTGAAAATATTACAATAAATATAAGAAATGAAGTACAATTAGCTGCGATTCAAGTGACGGCAAATACAAATTTAACTATTTGTGGTAATGATAATGATGTAGATGCATTAAATATAATTGGATATGACATTCAAATAGGTAATTCAAGTGGTAAAACTGGCAATATTACTTTAGAAGATTTGTGGTTAATAGAGTACCAAGGAAAACTTGTTTATGCTAAAACTAAAAATACTAAACAAATAACTTTAAATAATGTAAAAATGGATACATATGTTTATTACAGAATAAGTTTTGCAACTAATATATCAGATTTTGTTGCAAATAATTGTGATATATATGCAATTGTTGGCGGGGATACTGCTAATGCTTTATTTAGTGGTGTTACTAATGCAACATTTAATAATACATACTTTAGTTATTTATCAGGTGGAGGAAGAAACCATACAAACTTATTTTTAGGAACAACAAATATGTATATAAAAGGTACATCTAATGTTTTATATAATTTCCGTAATTCTTCTGCAACATCATCATCATTCGAAACATTTACATATTCATCCTTAGCATCATTAGTAGAAGTATCTAATACTGCTGTTGTAAGTATAGATCATAGAATTAGACTTAAAAAATTAGTTGTAAAAGATAATGCACAATTTAAGATAGATAAACTTGGATCATCACAAGCAGATATAGATAAAGCCACATATTTACTTGCAGATAGTATTGAAGTAAATGGCGGTTTAGTGCAAGCTGATAATATTATAATAAGTGGATTTCACACTGGTAATCAAACTAATGAAAGTGGTGTTATTACCGCACTTAACAATAATTCTAGTATTTTAAATGGAACAAGTTATATAGGACTTGTCGTAAATGGTGGAACTGTAAGGGCATATAATTTTGTTGGTGGAGATGTAAATGGTAAGATCAATGTAACTGGTGGAACTCTTGAAGCTCTTGGAATTGGAACATCTGGTAAATTATATGGATATGCTACATATTTACCAAAAGTTGGAGAAGAATATGTTTATTCTATAGATAAGCTACCAAATGCTGGTACTGTAATTAATATAACTGGTGGTACTGTAAATGTTCTTGCTAATGGATATTTAGGAGGAATGAGAGCAACAGTAAATATAAGTGGAGGAACAGTAAATTTAGGTTCTGGAGCAATTCTTGGAATAAATGAAACAGATAGAACTAAATTATATAATGATGCAACTAGTCATGGAAATACACCAAGTAATTTTGTAAATATAACAATAAGTGGTGGTGAAGTTACTGGAAATAATGGAAAAATTAGCACACCATATAGTACTTTAGCAATAAGTGGTGCTTCAACTGGAATAAATACAAGTGAAATAGTTGCTGAGGCTGGAACAATAAATATACAAGCAGCAAATAGCAAATATACTTGTCCATTAGATAGTAGTAAAAATGTTGGTATTATAGCTACAACTAAAATTACAGGACTAAATGTAAATATCACTAATGGAGCAAGTGTATACGGAGGTAGAATCACATCAAGTACACTTAATACTACTGATAGTGGAATACTTACAGTAGATAGCACATCAAGTATATATAGTAATTCATATGGTTCTGAAGGAAGCGGTACTTCAACAGTGACAATAAATGGAACTGTTGTTGGAAGTAGACAATATAATATTCTATATGTAATGAATGATAATTATCAAGATAGAGCAACAAATTCAAATCCAGAATATTATATAAGTGGAAGTGGATTACAGTTATCAAATCCAACAAGATTCGGGTTTACATTTAGCGGATGGTATTTAAATAACAATTTAATTACAGAAGTATCTTCATCACAAACTGGTGATATAGAAATTGAAGCAAGATGGATACCAAATCAAGTAGCATTCAAAGTAACTATAAAAGCAAGTGATGTAGGATTAAGTGCATCTGAATTCGCAAATGAAGTAAGTGGACTTGATGGAGTGCTTGATGGAAATAAATTCACATTTAATGGAACTGTATTAATAGATTATAGAGATTTATTAATAGGAACAAACAATATAGATTATTCTAATTATAACTTACCAAATCACCTAATATTATCAGCTAAGATTAATAACAATACATTAAATCCTGATAATGATGAAATTAATGTTGCTTCATCAACTGTAACGCAAGAAATAATGGAATACTATCTAAATAATAATGAACCTATAGAAATTGCAATTGTTTCTATATCATAAAAATAATTTTTCATAATAAAGTGTGAAGTAAAAAATATAAATGAAATTATATTATAAAAGTAGACAGAGTAATAAAACAATTGTCTATTTTTTTATGATAAAATTTAATAAAAGGATATAGTTATATAAGAGTTTTGTTTATTTGAAAAACAGAAAAATACATGATATACTTTACAAGGTTGGTGATATGATGAATTATATTATTTTACATGGTAGTTTTGGTTCAAAAGATGGCAATTGGTTTCCTTGGTTAAAAAAGCAATTGGAAAATAAAAATTATAAAGTAGATGTACCAC
>JAEEGL011508702.1_pt1 | contig 10171 bp, 10 predicted proteins | sample 9134231 | NCBI WGS metagenome assembly JAEEGL01 (sample SAMN16246548, study PRJNA631951) | gut metagenome | biome: gut microbiome; feature: rumen; material: fiber-attached | host: Bos | place: Iran: Karaj | collected 2018-10
CCGAAAAAGTAATTTCCGTAGCGCGTTTGTTCTTTGATAAAGCTTAGTTTGCATTCTCCTAAAGACCCGTAATCCCAATCATAAAACCGTATAACTATTTCAGATATTATATCGTTCTTACAAATCTGCTTCTTTAGATAATATTTTCTGTAGCAAAATATCATATTGCAGGGGCGGTCGATGGCTGCCCCTGCAATATTTTTCCGATGATTATCTCCTGCGGGACCTCAGATCCGTCCCCCCGTCACAAAAGATGACAAAGAAACCGTCCGCCTGTCACGTTTCCACCCGCTCCAGTTTCGCGCGGAAGGCGATGGCGCGGGGCGTTTCAATGTCGGTGAATTTTACCAAATAGGCTTTCTTTTTTTCGTCGGCGTCCAGGATCTCGCCGAGGCCGAGGACGGCGTGGCGGACGCGGGCGCCGATGGGGAGGTGCTCTTCCGGGGCGCCTTCCAGGAATTTGTCGCGGGCGGCGATGTAGGCGCGGGTATCGCGGATCAGTTCTTCGCGGGGCGGTTCTTCGTATTCGATGAGGCCGGGGGCGACGTCCAGAAGGAAGCGCGACATATAGCGCGGGGCCCCGTCGTGCAGGCGGCCTTCCACGGCGGAGAGGTAGAGTTCGTCCTCCGCGCGGGTCATGGCCACGAAGCAGAGGCGGCGCTCTTCTTCCATGGCCTCGAAGCTGTCCGTTTTGCGGCCGGGGAAGACGCCCTCGTTCAGGCCGCAGAGAAAGACGACGGGGAATTCCAGGCCTTTGGAGCCGTGCACCGTCATCAGTTTGACCTGATCCTGACCGGACTCCCGGTCCGTATCCGAATACAGCGCGATGTGGGCCAGGAAATCGGGCAGTTCGCACTCCTCGCCGCAGCTGATCTCGTAGCGCAGGATGAGCTGCTTGAGCTCCGCGAGGTTGTCCAGGCGGTCCTGGGCGCCTTCGGTGCGCAGCATTTTTTCATAGCCGGAGGCGTGGAGCAGGGACGTGAACAGTTTGCTGATGGGCTGGCCGGCCGCGGCGGCGGAGAAGGAATCGATCAGCGCTATAAAGGCCTCCGCGCCGGTGCCTTTGAAAATGTCGTTCGTAATGTGTTTTTTCAGAGTCTGGTACAGGCTCAGGCCCTCCGCTTCGGCGCGCTCCGTGAGGAAGCGCAGGCGCTTTTCGCCCAGGTTGCGCTTCGGGACGTTGACGATGCGGCGGAAGGACAGGTCGTCCTGATAAGCCAGCATGCGCAGGTAGGACAGGGCGTCCTTCACCTCCGCGCGGTCGAAAAAACCGACGCCGCCATACAGCGTATAGGGGATCTCCGCCTTCTGCAGGGCTTCCTCGATGCTGCGGGTCAGGTAGTGCGCGCGGTAGAGGACCGCGATGTCCCCGTAGCGGCGGCCGCCTTCGTGCAGGGCTTTCATCTTCGCCGCCGCCCAGGCCGCTTCGTCCTCCGGCATCTCGCTCAGGGCGGCTTTGACCGTCGGACCGCCGGCTTTGACCGGGACCAGATCTTTGGGCACGCGGCCCTTGTTTTTTGAGATCAGCGAGTTGACCGCCCCGATGATCTGAGGCGTGGAGCGGTAATTCGTATTCATCATGACGGTGCGGGTGCCCGGATATTCCTTGTCGAAATCCCTGATATACTTCACGTTGGCGCCGCGCCAGGTGTAGATGGTCTGGTCCGGATCTCCCACCACGAAAAGGTTTTTATGGTAGGCGCAGAGCGCTTCCATCAGCTTGATCTGCAGCGGGTCGATGTCCTGGAATTCGTCGATCATAACGTACTCCAGGCGCTCCTGCCATTTGCGCGCGATCTCCGGGCGGGTGTTGAAAATGTGCAGAGTGAGGATGATCAGGTCGTTGTAATCCAGGCCGAAGCACTTTTTCTGATAGTACAGATAGCCGTAGAAAAGGATGTCCCGGATCTCCGCGGCCTGCTCGTATTTCAGCCGCAGGGCCTCCAGGGATTCGTCCACCAGGTGCAGGTAGTAGGACGGCTCGGTGATGCATTTGCGGATCTCGAACATGTCCCGCGCATCCTGGAAGGTCATGTGGCGCAGGTTCAGGTTCCGCTCCTCGTAGATCAGGCGCAGGAATTCATTGATGTCCGTATTGTCCAGCACCAGGAAGCTTTTGGGGTAGCCGATGGCGTGGGAGTCCTCCTGCAGCACGGAAACGCAGAAGCCGTGGAAGGTATTGACGTACGCGGTATCGTGGTCTCCGGTCAGGTTGTGGATGCGGCGGCGCATCTCTTCCGCCGCCTTATTGGTGAAGGTGACGCAGAGGATATGGGAGGGCAGAATGCCCATCTCCATGACCAGGTAGGCGTAGCGGGCCGTGAGCGCCTTCGTTTTGCCGCTGCCGGCGCCGGCGATGACGCGCACGAAACCTTCGGTGGCAGTCACCGCTTCGAGTTGTTCGGGATTGAGTTCTTCTAAATACGCTTCCATGACCGCTCCCCGCTGTCTTCGAACTTTTGTTCGAGTCAAGTATACTGTTTTGGGAGACGATTGTCAAGAGAGGACAAAAAAGACAGCCCGCAGGAGCGTCATTGGCCTTTGAGAATATATTATTGACAGTACCATTGAATATGTGATAAGTACAAATCAATAAGATGGTTATCCTTATCCAAGATAGGGCGTGCGGACCATTTTGCACACAGTCATCACATTCTGTTCCCATAACAGGTGTTACAAACGCTGTTGGTGGGAGATTCGCCCTTCTTGACCAATTTCCATATTGGTACTAGACATACCCGAGCATAGTAAAAGTCCGTATTGCACAACATGAGATCAGTCATATGTTTGGTTGCTATGATGGTGTTTGCTCATCTAATACACCTTGTATTATGAACGGTGGTTTCGATGAGATTGCTCCAAATGTGTTTAATGACCCGAATAATACCTCCTGGTCAAATATTTGGTGTCCATCTTGTGCCAATTACTTTAATCCCAGTGCACACTGAACTCATCTGCCAATCTATGTATATACAGGGGGATTTAAAAATGAATAATAAGCATCGCGTTCTCATTATAGCCATCATAGTCATATTATTGCTTTCTGCCTGCAGTGATTCCCAGGAAGAGAGTGCTGTTACAGAGGCTGCAGAGATTCATTATTTTAACTCGATCAGGGAATTTGAAGACCACGAACGGCAGGATGCAAACGGCATAATCGAATATTATACACCTGGGGCGCTCAATAAAGAATGGACGTTAAGCGGCATCTCCGAGCGTCAGGGTTCTTATGTTTCCTTTCATTATCGGCGTGTCACGGAAAAAGAGATCCCTTCCTACCTGCCCGATCTGGAGAGGCAGCAGCTGCAGGAGCTGTACCTTGTGCAGTATCTGTATTATTCCGAACCGGAACCGGGGCTGGCTCAATTCATTTCAAACGGTTACCGGGAGACTGCTGCAGACAGCCGGTCTTTTTACTTAAACAAGGCATATTATATCCCTTCTGTCTACGGGGATACTGAACACAAAACGATGCTGACCGGATATGAGATCACATTCATCTGCGACGGCAAATTGTTTTATATGCATCTTCCTCCGGATGACGATTTGGAAAATATGGTCCATTATCTTGATTTAGTAAAAACACCCATTAAGAATTCCAATTAAAAACGGGGAAAAAGAGATTTCCCCGGGAAAGAATAACGGGCAGGTCAGTATATCATCTGACTTGCCCGTTATTCTGCTGTTTTTTTCCGGTTTTCCGGTCTCAATCCGTTTCCGGGTCCAGAAAGCCCTTGCCGTAAGCTTCGTCCACCGTGGTGAGCATGACGATGGCGCCGGGGTCGATGCGGGTGATGATGCGGCGCGCGTGGAAGACCTCGACCTTGGAGCAGACGCACATCATCATCTGGTGAGTCTGCCCGGTATAGCCGCCGCGGACGTCCGCCAGAGTCACGCCGCGGTCGATCTCCGTCATGATGTCGGAGGCGATCTCCTGGGCTTTGTCGCTGATGATCAGCAGCATGCGGCGGGTGCCGGAGCCGTACATGATCTTGTCAATGACGGTGGTGGAGACGAAGGTCATCAAAACGCCGTAGAGCATCGCATTGATGTTGCCGAAGACAAAGCCGCCCGCCACGATGACCGCGCCGTCCACGACGATGGAGATGGTCCCGATGGAGAGGTGAGGCTTCAGCTTGCGGATGCTCATGATGATGAAGTCCGTGCCGCCGGTGGAGGAGCCGGGCATGTAGATGATGGCCAGGCCCGCGCCGGAAAGGGCTCCCGCGAAGAGGGCCGCCAGCATCGGGTTTGCCGCGGCATCCGGATAGACCCCGAGGAGCGGAACGATCACGTCAAGGAAGAAGGCCGAGATCAGCATGCTCTTGACCGATTTGAAAAAGAATACCCGTCCCAGCAGGCGGTAGCAGAACAGCGCTACGGGAATATTGATGATCAGCGAGATCGCACCGATGCCCAGGCCCGGTATATAGTGATGGATGATCATGGCCAGGCCGGTGATGCCGCCGGGGGCGAAATTCGCGTTGGAGGCAAAATAGTAAATGCCGATCGCATAAAGGAAGCTGCCGATCAGATCGTGCAGCACGTCCCGCACACCGGCTTTCCAGCCGTATTTCCGGTAATATCCGAGGATGCTCTGGTTCTTTTTCGGCGCTGAGGCCGTATTTTTCTTGGTCATCATCCAAAACTCTTCCTGTTCTCAGTGTTCCATCATCAGCCGGATGATCTCCTTATCCGTCTGCTCCATGCCGCGGCGGGCCAGCTGTCCGACGGCCTCAATGGTGTTTTCCACACCTTTTTTGACGATGCCGTCGCCGCCGAAGAACTGGTTGCCGTCTTCATACATGGCCAGGCCCAGGAGGCCGGCGTCCACGGCGGCGGCGATCTTGGCGGCGCAGCTGGCTTTGGCGCCGTCGCAGATGATGCCGGAGGTAATGGCGACGGCGTTAACGACCGTATGGGCGATCATCTCAAAGCGGCCGCCCTTTAAGTACGCGATCCCCGCACCGGCTCCGACGCCCGCGCTGACCGCGCCGCAGTAGGCGGAGAGGCGGCCGATCCCGGTCTTTAAATGCGTGGTGATCAGGTTGGAAACGCAGAGCGCGCGCAGCATCTCCTCGTGGGAGAGCCCGTTTTCGCGGGCATAGACGATCACCGGCACGGACGCCGTGATGCCCTGGTTCCCGCTGCCGGAGTTGATGACCACCGGCAGTTCGCACCCGTTCATCCGCGCGTCGCTGCCCGCGGCAGCCCAGGCGCGCATTTTATAATTGATGTCGTATTCCCGGCCGCGCAGCACGGTCTTGCCGATGTTCGCGCCGTAATTGCCCCGCATACCTTCTTCAGCGATGGCCATGTTGTAGGCGATCTGCCGTTCCAGGACCTCGCGCACGTCCTCCGGGTCCACGCTCTCCGCAAAGTCCGCGATGCCTTCCACGGTCAGGCAGGTCCGGTCCGTCAGGCGGTCGTCGTTCCGGTCCGTCAGCTCGCGCTGCAGAAGGATCTCATCGTTCCGCCGCACCAGGACGAGGTTCGTATGATAATCCGCGATCCGTACCGAGGCCCGGTCCGCGCCGGCCAATGCGGTGATCTGAATGTCGAAAATGCGGCCGGTGTCGGCATGGCGCACCTCGATGGGCACGCGCTCCAGAAATGCGCCGATCTCCCGGATCTGTTCCTCCGTGACGCGCGAGAGCACCTCCAGTTCCGCATCCGCGTCGCCCGCAGCGGCTCCGGCTGCGGCGGCCGCCGGGATCCCGCGCAGGCCTCCGGTATGCGGGACCACCACGCTTTTCACATTCTTGATGATATTGCCGCTGACTTCCGCCAGCAGCCGTTCCGGCTCTTTTCCCAGCACCTGCCGCGCCTTGGCCGCCGCGTAGGCGATCGCGATGGGCTCCGTACAGCCCATGGCGGGGATGAGTTCTTCCTTGAGGATGTCGATATACTGCCGGTAACACGGATCAGTTTTCTGCATGGCTGCTCTCCTTCTTCGGCGGGTCTCCGTTTTTTACGATTCATTCACCCGTTTGCCTGTCATATGCTCGATCACGATCTCGTACGCCAGCGTGGCGGCGCCGGAACGGCGGATCGTATCCTCGATGTAAGCCTCGTCCTGCGTGAATTTATAACTCAGGGCGCGGCTGATGCGGATGATCTCCTCCGGATCCGTGATCGGCCGGATGCGCCCGAAAATGACCACACAGCGGACGTTCAGCGCCCATCCGCCCTCCTCTGCCACGCCTTTGTCGAACACGCAGAAGGAGACTTTGTCATGGCGGGCGGCGGCGTCGACGCGGTGGCCGACTTTGCCGCCGTGGAAGTAAAGGCGGCCGGTCTCTTCTTCATAATAGTGGTTGACCGGGACTCCGTAAGGATAATCGTCGTCTCCGAGCAGGGACAGGACACCGCGGGTCTCGGTCTTCAGCAGTTCTTTGCATTCTTCCGGCGTCATGGCCTGACGGCTTCTGCGCATGGGTCTGAACATGGGTTCGTTCTCCTTTCAGCCGGCCGGCGCCGGCTCTGTGTTATGATCGGTCGTCCGACACGAAATGCTTCACGGTATATTCCGGATGCGGCAGTTCCGTGCGAAAAAACTCCGGGAAGTATTTCTCATCCGTGTCAAGCGGGATCCACTTCAAATACTCCGGATCGCTCGCCTCGCTGAAGCTTTCGCAGACGGGTTCGAAGTCCGGAGGGGTCTTCATATAGAAATAAAAACTGATCTCGTAAATGGGCTGCCCCTCTTTGGAGGGCGAATCCCCCGGGAAATAGGTCTCGTGCACGAAGCCGAGCCGGTCGATCTCCAGATCCCGGCCGGTCTCCTCCCGCACCTCGCGGCGCACCGCGTCCTCCGCCGTTTCGCCGAATTTGATGCGGCCGCCCACGGAGTACAGATAGGGAGCCCAGTCGTTGCCGGCCATCAGGATCCGGCCGTCCTTCATGATGATCGCGCCGACGCGGATGTTCAGCCAGCCGTCCCCGCAGGGCACGCACATATCGGGAGCTTCCGGCTCCGGGCTGTTTTTTTCTGTGATCACTGTCTTTTCCGTCCTGTCAGCTGCGCCGCGCGGGCGGCGTTTCCGTCCTTATTTATCCGCCTTCGGCACATATTCCTTGCGGTCCAGCATATGGCCACCGTCGGCGCCGGTCCGCGTGGTGACCCAGATGCCCTTCGGCGTGACGTCATACCAGACCGAGTCGCTGATATACGGGAACAGCGTGGCGCGGAAGTCATGCGCCTGCATCGCGATCAGGACTTTGTCGATCTGGTCCGGCGTGATTTGGGTCTTGCCGTCGCCGCGGATGTAGAACTGCACCAGGAGCAGGCTGCCCGCCGCTTTCTGGAACTCCTCCAGCGACGCGAACGAACGGCCGGACAGCGCTTCGCGCGACACCGGCACCAGGACAGCCCGCGTTTCGGGGAAGTCCTTGCCCAGGGCCTCCTCCATCATGGCCATGCCTTCCCGGAAGACCTCGTCCGCCATCGAAAGGGTATAATAACTGTCCGTCACCGTATTGCCGTCCCGCGACACATATACGGAAAACTCTCTCTGATAGGTCGCGGATCTCGCGGTAAACGCAAGGGTATCCTGCGCGTCCGTCTCCGACGCCTTGGCGCCTGTCAGTGTGAAGCTGTCCTGCACGCCGGCTTTCTCCGCCAGCGTCTTCAGATACGCCTCCGCCTTCGGCCGCAGCTTGCCGTCCGTCCCGCCGCACGCGGACAGGCACAGGACGAGCAGCAAGAGGGCCGCAGGCAGCCAATACATTTTCCGATCAGTTCTTTTCATAAAAACCTCCGAACATCTGTGAGGATCATCATACATGCTGACACGAACCGGCATCCGCTCTTATTCTATCAGCGAAGCGCGGAAATTTCAACTGCGGAATGAGGCCGCAGGGCGACGGATCCCGACTCCGTTTTTACAGCGTATCCGGTATGATACCGCCCGGGGATAAGTCCTGGCAGCCCTCCTTTCCGACGCATCATGCCGGGGCTGCATGCACCGCGCCTCTTGACATTTACCGAATGCGGCCCTATCATTCTCTACATAGCAGTATCATCTACTCAAAGAAAGGAGTCCTCACAATGAACATCTGCAGCAGTGCCATGGAACTGATCGGGCGCACGCCCCTGGTGGAGATCCCGCGCTTTGCCGCGGCGGCCGGACAGCCGCAGGCACGGATCCTGGCGAAGATCGAATACCGGAATCCGGCCGGCAGCGTAAAAGACCGGCTCGCGCTGGCCATGATCCGCGACGCGGAAGAAAGGGGGCTCCTGCAGCCCGGCGGGACGCTCGTGGAGCCCACCTCGGGCAATACCGGCATCGGGCTGGCGTTCGCCGGCGCGATCCTGGGCTATCGGGTCATTCTGACCCTGCCGGAAACGATGAGCGTGGAACGCCGCAAGCTGTTGGCCGCCTACGGCGCCGAGCTGGTGCTGACGGAAGGCGCGAAGGGCATGCGCGGCGCCATCGAAAAAGCGAAGGAACTGGCCGCTTCGATCCCCGGCGCCCTCATTCCCGGGCAGTTTGACAATCCGGCCAATCCCCGCATCCACTATCTGACCACCGGACCGGAGGTCTGGCGGGATACGGACGGGGCCGTGGACGCGTTCGTGGCCGGCGCCGGCACCGGCGGGACCGTGACCGGGACCGGGCGCTATCTCAAGGAGCAGAAGCCCTCCGTCCGGGTCGTGGCCGTGGAGCCGGATACTTCTCCGGTGCTCTCCGGCGGCAAGCCCGGGCCGCACGGCATCCAGGGCATCGGCGCTGGGTTCGTGCCGGCCGTCTTTGATCCGGCCGTCTGCGACGAGATCCTGCCCGTCTCCACCGAGAACGCGCTGAAGACCGGCCGTCTGCTGGCCCGCACCGAAGGACTGCTCTGCGGCATTTCCTCCGGCGCCGCGCTGTGCGCCGCCCTCACGCTGGCTGCCCGCCCGGAAATGGCCGACAAGACCATCGTGGTCCTGCTGCCGGATTCCGGCGACCGGTATCTGTCCACGGCGCTGTTCGCGACAGAAGAATAAAAAACAGGGGACCGGCTCCGTCCGCTCCCCGCCGCAAATTTAATCAGGACAGGAGTCATCCATGGATCAGGAACGTCTCTCCGAGCGCATCTCCTCCGTCATCTCCCGGGTGATGGACAGCTTCAGCGAGAATAAATACATCGATAAGGAAAACACTTTCCGCCATCCGGACGAGCAGGACGTGCTGATGGTGCTGGACGAACTGCGCCAGCTGGTCTTCCGCGGCTTTTTCGCCCATACCCGCTACAAGGTCTTTACACCCCAGAACCACACGTCCATGCTGCTGGAGGACATTCTGTACCACCTCTCCAAGCAGATCGAGCTGGTGCTGCCCTACGACGAGGCCCGCTACGGCGCGGCGGCCCCGGAGGAACTGAGCGGAGCCGCGATGGGCAAGGCGCTGGATTTCCTGGAGACCCTGCCCCGCATCCGCGCGCTGCTGGAGACGGACCTGGACGCCGCGTTCGATGGCGACCCGGCCGCATTCACGCGCGATGAGATCATCTTCTCGTACCCGGGCCTCTACGCGATCTTCACGTACCGGATCGCGCACGAGCTCTACTGCCTGGACGTGCCGATGATCCCGCGCATGATGACGGAGCACGCGCACCGGGAGACGGGGATCGACATCCACCCCGGCGCGACGATCGGACACCACTTCTTCATCGACCACGGCACCGGCATCGTCATCGGCGAGACCACGCACATCGGCAATTACGTGAAGATCTACCAGGGCGTCACGCTCGGCGCGCTCTCCACCAGCGGCGGCCGCCGCCTCAACAACGTCCGCCGACACCCCACCCTCGAGGACCGCGTCACCATCTACGCCGGCGCCTCCATCCTGGGCGGCGACACCGTCATCGGCGCGGGCGCCGTCATCCCCTCCAACTCCTTCATCACCTCCTCCGTCCCCGCCGGCAGCCGCATCCCCGGGTGACGGGTCCAAACAGGGCCATTTGGGGACTGTCCCCTTTTGGCACTAATGAGGCCATTTGGGGACTGTCCCCTTTTGGCACCGCTTCTCAACTGCCGGTTGTATCCCTTCAATAACGGCGTCATTGTCAGATGGCGCCGTTTTATGTTACTATCAGGCCAGCACGGCAAAGAAGGGCTTTTTCCGGAGGAGTCCGAGAGCCGCGAAATAAAAGCAAGGAGATCCGATCATGGAATTAGGAAATAAGA
>JAEEGL011622772.1_pt1 | contig 10171 bp, 8 predicted proteins | sample 9134231 | NCBI WGS metagenome assembly JAEEGL01 (sample SAMN16246548, study PRJNA631951) | gut metagenome | biome: gut microbiome; feature: rumen; material: fiber-attached | host: Bos | place: Iran: Karaj | collected 2018-10
ACCTATCCTTGAATCCCTTGATCCAGCCGAAGGCGGCGTTGCCGTTCTTCTTCCTGGCCCACTCGTTGATCTCGGGACTGTCAGTCATATCGCAGAGCGCCATGAACTTATCAGGATGGTCCATGACGTACTGGAATGCTATGCGCTTGTTATCGATCGGCGTCCTGGGATTCTCCATGATCCTCTCGATGTAGTGTTGGTTCATCCCGATGGTGTTGGTCCTGGGCATCCTGGTGTTCAGGAATCCTTCGGTGAGGACCCTCCTCTTGGGATTGGATCCCTTTGGAAGACGGACCCATCCCAGAGGATAGAGCATGCCCTTTGGCCTCCTGGGAGGGATGAGCTCGTAGTCATTCGACATCGAACTCCCTCTTGGGCACAAGGGACACTGTGATCTCGAAGCCGTCGGACTCGAAGCGCTTCATCATGCCCGGAATGTCCTTGTCCCTGACATCGTCGGGATCGGAGCAGCGGGAGCAGATGACAGGGGCGTCCTCGATGGGTGTCGGGAGGTCGTCGTCATCGTCTTCGATGTCCTCGTCATCGGGGTCTTCGACTTCTTCCACGTTAATGTCCTGATTGAGCTCGTCGTCGACGAGCTGGAGCTGGCTTCTGAAGGACACTGCGTTGCATACCCTGTCCTCTATCTCTGATACGAGGAATCCTATGTCCTCGATGTCGTCTCCCGCTTCGATGCAGAAGACGTAGAAGTCGACGGTCGCGTTCAGGAGGGCTTCGAGAATCACCTTCTGGTCTCCTTCGGTGAGGATGTCGGCTGCGTTGATGAGGATGTCCTCGAGATCCTCGTGGTCCTTGATGGGGAAGCTGTTTATCTTCTGGTCGTAAAGGTCTACGACCATCGTTTCGTTGATATCGATTGATTCTGACATTATATGGTCACTTTTCCTCGCGACGCTTCGGAGGGATCGCGGTCCTCGTGACCTTCGAGCTGGAACGGATGCTTGCGCTGGAATTGAGTTCCAGGACGATGATTATCTTCAGTGATGCTGATGTTCAGAAATGGTACAGATGGACGCCTACGATCGACACGTGATATTATTCCGTGAAGTCAGTCCTTCCGGTGACCGAATCGGCTGCAAGAAGAGGTATGCAAGGGTAGATTATAAGGTTCTGTGAGAGAGTTCGAAGATTGTCCAACAAATCTGAAAGTAAACGAAGCAACACATCGAAGATGACTAAATAAACAGCATCTTACGATTATTTGAATAGAGGACGAGCGAACTTCAAATCCTTTGGAACAAGCAACTTCTTCTTTCCTTTTTCATCATAGAATGAGCCTCTACCAATTGGTTGATCGTTTGACCACTCGCAATGTAGAGAACAGTTCGGGTGGTTAGAATTAGGCCCCCAAGTATAAACGCCGGAGCCGTCGGCGTGATTGTTTTTAAAGATGCCCTCAAAACTATCACCGTTCCCCATACTGATCTTTCCTCTCCCATGCATGGCGCCGTCCTTGAAGTCACCAACATATGTGAAATTGCCGGAAACATTGTAGTAAGAACCGTACCCATTTAGTTTTCCATTAGTGAAATTACCCTCATATATGCAGCCATAAGAAGTAGTGAGTTTTCCATAGCCGGATGGTTGACCATTAATCAATGAACCAGTGAAGGTATCTTTCTTCAAAGAAGATGGAGATATCGTTCTGGACGAAGTATTTTGAGTATTCATTTTGCTAACCGGTATGTATTTAGACTCGTGTGATTCGCATCTGATATTCCCAGCCACAGAAGAGGCGAATATTTCATCAGGGTTGCGAGGGGGAGGCATAGGCAGGCTTATCCCCAATTCCAGACCTTTCTTTACATATTGACATTGAGAAATAACGTATTTCGGTCCATCTGGGATTGACTCGATTGTATCGAACAATTCTAAGAATTGTTTTTTGATTGAATCATAATTAGGAGAGAGCTTTAAAAGCCACTCTCTAGCCTTAGGAATCGACTGAGGAACTGAATCACCAAAAAGATATAGAAAACAATAGATCAACTTGGAAACATCAGCAGAAGTACACTCTGGATCGTTATTGATGGCGATTGTAGCCCACCTATATGCCTCATCATAAGACTGTGGATAGAAATCGCCAAGGTAATAATACGCAGCAAGAATATTCTGAGCATACAAATCTCCAGAATCCCCAGCTTTGCTCATCCACTTAATAGAATCCGATACGGATTTGGGGACACCGTATCCGAGTGTATACATGCATCCACATAGCATATATGCGGAAGGGAATTCTTGATCAGCGGCCTTTTTTGCCCAGAATAAGGCTTTAGTATATGATTGTCTGGAATCCGGAACCTGGATATACCACATGGCCAAATGACACTGTGCTGCAGCAATGCCGTGATTTGCCGCATCCGTAAGATACTTGAAAGACTCATCAAAAGACTGCTCAACATTGGTGCCTTCACGATACATCCAACCTAGTGTCATCTCCGCGCCAATATTACCTAACTTCGCAGCTTCATGGTATCTTTTTAGAGCTTCGCCAACATTTTTTGACACGCCTATACCGGAATAATACAGATCCCCGAGATCATAAATAGCCCAAGGATCTCCGAGATCCGCTAGCCTCTTCATTTCATTAAACAAGTCTGTATCCGATGCTGTACCGCTCTTGAGAAGGAAATAGCGAATTTCTTCGATATTCTTAGCTATATCTCCATAATGGGCATCCCTGTATTTGGAGTATTCAAAATCATACCGGACAGGAACTGTATCAAGAGTAGATTTGAGAGGTTCAGAATCGGTTTTCAAATTACCGATAAGCAACATATTGGTCTGTACATAATTTGGATTTGAAGAAAAGGATGGAATAGAATTGAAAGCTGCTGATCTCATCACATACAAAGCTTCTGAAATAATACTGTCATTAATCAATGTCTTCTCAGACATTTTAATTATGGCGCCGATCAGATCATCGTAATCATCCGTAGACATGGCGCTATTGAAATAAGTCCCTGAGTCCCTCAAACAGTTACCTATGACTGTAATGATCTTGGAATCGACTTTAGAATCCTTCAAACACCCGATAAACGATTGAGAATTAGAAAAAAGCAGACTATAATCAAATCTTTTGAGAATACTTTCAATCTTATTGATTTCCAACAAATAATCCATGATACCGGTGTCGTCAGTATTGAAACAAGTTTATTAATAATTACTATCAAGAAAACAACTACAACAAGAAGTCAAAAATGGAATAATCAAGAACAAAAATAGTTAAAATCGGTAAGCCTCAGCGAGGCTGAGTAACAGTTGGTTTTAACTTTTTGTCTGCAAACATTTTCTTATCTATCAGACAGACTTCAACATGATTTCCTTCGTAATGCAGGCCATTCTTCTTCAGAGTCAAAACTCCGTTGACAATACAATCAGACTTCCAATGTCCTTTGAATTCATCACCGTTCGAATAAACATACAAACCGTCACCGTGTTTTTGATCGTTGAGGTAGTATCCATAATATTTATCACCATTCGAATATCTGGAAAAGCCATAGCCACTACGCTGATCCGAATCCCACGAGCCCTCGTAATATGAACTATTTAAACCAAAGAGTTTTCCCTTACCCTGTTTTTTGCCGTCAAAAAAATCTCCTTCATAACGCTCGCCATTAGACCAAAAGAAAATTCCTTTCCCGGTACGCTGGTCATCCTTCCAATCACCCTCGTAGCGATTGCCGTTAGACCAATAATATATGCCTTTTCCATGACAATTATTATCCTTCCAATCACCCTCGTAGCGATCGCCATCGGGCCAGTAGTACTTGCCCTTCCCGTTACGCTGGTCATTGTCGAAATCACCCTCGTAGCGATCGCCATCGGGCCAGTAGTACTTGCCCTTCCCGTTACGCTTGTCATCCTTCCAATCACCCTCGTAGCGACTTCCACTAGGCCATGACTGCTTGCCCTTCCCGTTACGCTTGTCATCCTTCCAATCGCCCTCGTAGCGATCGCCATCGGGCCAGTAGTACTTGCCCTTCCCGTTACGCTTGTCATCCTTCCAATCACCCTCGTAATGACCGCCATCAGAATAGTAGCGGATCCCTTTTCCCGAGAATTGGTCATTAACGAAGTCGCCCTCGTAATGACCACCGTCGGGCCAGTAGTACTTGCCCTTCCCGGTACGCTTGTCATCCTTCCAATCGCCCTCGTAATGACCGCCGTCGGAATAATAGCGAATTCCTTTTCCATTAAAATTGCCATCAACAAAATCTCCATCATAATAACTTCCGTCGGGCCAGACCAATTTGCCTTTTCCTGAAAACTCTCCATTGACATAGTAGCCCTCGTAATGACCGCCGTCGGGCCAATAGCGAACTCCTTTTCCATTCAAAACGCCATCCACGAAGTCACCCTCGTAATGACCGCCGTCGGGCCAGTAGTACTTGCCCTTCCCGGTACGCTTATCATCCTTCCAATCCCCTTCGTAACGATCTCCGTTGGGCCATGACAGCTTGCCCTTCCCGTTACGCTTGTCATCCTTCCAATCCCCTTCGTAACGACCGCCATCAGAATAGTAGCGAACTCCTTTTCCATTATAATTACCGTCAACGAAGTCACCTTCATAGTAACTATCGTTAGACCAGCTATACTTGCCCTTCCCTGAAAACTTGTCATCGACAAAACCTCCCTCGTAAAGATCACCATTGGCCCAGATCATCTTGCCCTTCCCGTTACGCTTACCATCGACGAAACCCCCTTCGTAACGGTTACCAGAAGCAAAAGATATGGTAACTGAACCGACGAATTTTCCAGAAACCTATTTTCCTTCATACTTGTCTTTGCCTGAATAACAAACATAAGTGAGGTCAGAAACGTTGGATTCGACAGACGATGCACTGGATTCCGTTTTTTTCTTCACATTCTTTTTTTCAGCATCTTTCTTTTTAGATACCGGAGCATTCCTGTGGACTTCCGGTGAAGATTGAACATCATTCTTGAAGAAGCAGGACTATTGGGTGCCGTCAGGAAGATGCATTATGCCTGGGCCGTTCTTCTTGCTGTTGGTCCATTCGCCCTCGTATACCTTGCCATCGGTGTAGTAGAGCTTGCCATGGCCGTTCTTCCGGTTATTGGACCACTCGCCCTCGAAGCGGCTGCCATTCGCGTAATAATAGGTACCGTGACCGTGGCGATCGCCGTTCAGGAATTCGCCGCAATACCTGTCACCATAGTATTTGGTGTTCTTGCCAAAAACATATTCACCCATCCCCGTCCTACAACCGCGGAGATAATCCCCAATATAGCAAGATCCAGTTTTTTCGAATACGGATCTGCCTCTGCCAGACGGTTCACCATTAACTAATATGCCTGTAAAATGTTCATCTCCAAAATCTTTGATGCCTATGCGAATATTTTGACGATCATTACTAAAATCAACAGAATCACCATCATCAGAGACTTTGGGGATAACACCTATTGACAAAGCATCGATCATGTAATACAGGCTGTTGTTAGTAAGACCATAGAAAAAATTGTCTTCATCGTATTCCAAACCCGATCTGATGACATAGAGCGTATCATACAGGTAGGTTGTATTTGCAAGAGTTTTGTTTGAAAGCTTTTTGACCAGACCTAGGACTTCGATAGGGTTGTCGCACTTCAATACCCTTTCCAGCAATTCTGGAGAACTGGAAATACAAATCTTAAGGATCTGAATATACTTGTGATCCAGTTTTTCATCCAACATGACAGAGAGAAGGCCTTTAGGATCAATGATGAGAGTGTCTTTACCGAAAAAAAGAGCTATGTCTCCGATCTTTTCAATACTCTCATCATAATCCATGCGTCACACCGAGACAACATCACCCAAGAGGGGATAATCTGATTTATAATTGAGGATAACGTCTTCGGAACCAATATGACTTGAAGCCATCACTCTGTTTTCTTTTTAGCGTCAAGATAAAATTGCATGGTGTTCTCAGAAACTATATCCGGATATAGGTCCTGCAAATCGATTCTATTCGGACGGAAAAATGCTGATTCCGTCAAATAATGATTCCCATCCTTGATGGTGTATTTCTTACCCAGATAGACGCAAACCCCTGTCGTAATCCATCCGTTTTCAAAAAGACCGGTGATCTCGATGCCGGTCCTCTTATACTTATATGTGCCCGAACCATCTCTGATCCCGAAAATAACCTCACCGACATAGGTGTCACCATTAGGATATTTGATTATGGCCTCTGGATAGTTAGCATCAGCAGTTTTGGATTGGAAACTGCTACCGTCTTTGAAATAGAAAATACCGGATTTACTGTAGCTCGTAATATCATTATCCTTGGCATTTGGGCCATAATTGAGACTTTTGGAACCAATCTTTCTATTGGTCAGAGCTTTCGTAATATAGTATTCAGTCGGATCATCCCAATACTGATTGCACAGTCCCTTTGCTGGCAGCAGTTTGTCATTATCAAAAATACCCTTGTACGTGACACCGTTTGACCATTTGTATGTCCCATTCGCTATTGGATCGATACGCGTTTTTTCGTAAGAATCGCCATTACCATAAAAGATGGAATCAGGGCTTTTGAAAACCTCATAATACGGAGGACCATATTTATCCAGGACGAATTCATATCTATTCAACTTGCAGTAGCAAGCCCTCTTGTCTTCCACGAAATACGAAGCTTCTCCGGTAAAAATGCAGTGATTATGGGACAGAAGATCAAAGGAACCATCGAGGAGGACTTTTTTCGTCATCGAATAAATACTACCTTTCCCACCAACCCAGCATTTATTCTTAAAATCACCGGTTATTCTAATTTCACCGAAAACTACAACACCGTAGCCATCGATCAGCACATCTTTTTCAAAAACCCCGACGGACTTTATTCCATCTACAATCTTGATACCTTGACCGTTAAGTATGAAATTGTTCGAATTAACTGTAATATTGCCTTCGCGATATATATTATTCTCTTTATCGAGTACACTTCCGTTACCGCCTATGAACACTTTGTTGTCAAACTTTCCAGTAAGACGGTACTTATCGGTCTCCTAAGTCCCGTATCCTTCGATCGTGTACCCAATATCTGGAAGTTTTAGTTGAATTATCCTGCCTTTGCATGTGAAATTATTTCTAGAATCGGTGATGGTCCCATCAATAAAATTCCAATCACTCTTTGTCCCTTCGTATGTGAACCATGCCCATTTCAAAACTCCTGTCTGCTGCCCATTTCTATCCCATCTACCTTCAAAGGTACTGCCATCAGGCCAATAGTATGTCCCTTCAACAAAATCGAAAGAGTCTGAACCATCGAATTTACCTACAAATCTATGATTCGGACCATAGGGGTTGTCGTCTGAAAATGATACGCTTCCACTCTCTATTATTCCGTTGATAAAGTGTCCTTCATACTGATTTCCGACATAATCGCACATTTTTCCATCGCCGGTAAGATTATTGAAGAGTAGATCCCCTGAGTAGCAATACTTATCCACATACTCTACATTCGGCGAGGAATTCAATCTTGACAGCAGGTCATTGTAAGCTACAGCCGCATCAGCATGCCCTTTATCCACGGCTTTTTTAAAGAATACCAACGCAGCATGATCAGACTCCGGAACACGGTCACCCATAAGGTATCTTTGTCCGTACTTAAACAGGACTTCAGGGTCATTACAAAGTTCCAATAATTTGGTCTTCCTGAAGTAATTGGCTTTGGGCAGATCGTATTGTTTTTTATACAGACCAATTAACTCGATGGATGCAGGTAAACTTCCTTTGTTCGAAGCCGACAAAAGACATTCGATTGCTTTCTGTTCTTGTTCTCTTGAATGAAAGGTACCTCTCAACTAATCCTTGGCGACCATTATCTGGTAATCTGTATCGCCCAGTTCAGCCGCTTTCGTCCGGTAAAGATTGTACATCGGCTTTGATTTTTCGACGATGAAACCTCTGCCATACCACCCACAGAGTAGTACAGCTGCCTTTGCGTATTTTCCATCCACTGCCTTTTTGCACCAATCCAAGGCCATATACTCGGATTTATTGACTGAAATCCCATAAGCATACAGGATGGCCAACTTATACTGACATTCTGCATCACCGCGACCGGCCATGTTTTCAAGGTGCGACACATCTGGAATCAAACTAGAGCATACATCGTCGATCAAGTGATCGTCAGAATATATGTCCATCAGTAGGAATATGTAATCTGCTAAACCGTTCTGCAAAGGATTGTATTTCTTGATATTCATCGGAAGCAGATCATAAGGATCGACCTTTGTACCGTTTTCGATGTATTGATTCAAAGTACTGGTTATGTGCAAGAATTCATCCATTTTTTTTGTCTTGAACACATCTGACATCACTGAATCTGAAAAACCACTAGAATCGATAAAGCAATCGCCCTTGAATATTGGGTAATATTTTTTCATCAAATCAACTGTTAGATTGTATCTTTTATGAGAAATCGATTCAATAAAGGATGTATTCGATATAATACGGGGATAAAAATAAGGATAAAAATAACGATAACCCGATAATAGATCCCTTATCATCCTTATGATCATAGCATCGACAGAATCCAAGAGTAATAATGCATCTATGCGTTCATCCTCCTTTCTGTAGACACAGCCTGGAAGTCTATTTGATGTTACTGAGGTTTTGACTGTGGTTTCCTTTTTGGGTTTGTTGATACTTGATTTAGGTGCAGGATTCCTCTTTTTACCTACAGATTTCTGGATAGTGTTGCCATTCAAAGAGAATCTGATATCGAAAATAATCTGATCCAGATCATCATTGAAACTAGTTTTGGTTTTGATGTGCGCTATGCACCGCTTGCACTCTTCCAGATCATCGGTAGTTATCGAGAGAAAGAAATTCGTTCCATCCTCCGAAATGCAGTTCTTTACGATCATTACCTCTTTTCTCTCACAGCCTACATCTTTCATCAAAGATGGTAGCTGTGCTAGGTGTTGAATGAAATAATCTTTTCCAAAATGGTCAACAATCTTACAATAGGGATTGTCTGTCAAAAAATACCACCTTTCAAGCAGCACACACCGAAAAAGAAACCAGATAAATGAATTTATAATTGATTATCTGAAATTAAATGATGATAATGGAAAATGACGAACTTAGGTAATTAACCTTACGAAATTGAACGTGAGGCTTCCAACCAGTTTCGTCTAAAACTAGCAAATACACTATCAGCGCAATTTCTTAAATGATAAACAAAGCAAAGAAATTACGGAACTTCGCAAAATTCTAGATACAATCCTATGTAACACATTGGGATTATTCACAATTCTGTGTATGAAGAGATATTCAACTCAGACAAAATCTTTTTCTTGACTTCGTTGCATTCATCGCATAACACATCGACACTGATTGAACCAGACGAGGTATACGGCAAATTATCAAATTCAATGGTCTAGAAACGGTACTCTGTATTCTCAGTTTCTTCCATATGCATCCCGAGTATTGAAATCAATTACAAAGATATAGAACAATCGGGCTCGAAAAGGTATTCGAAAAAGTATGAAACATCACGGATCATTCAAAAATTCTTCGAAAGATTTCATACTCTCGTCAGCAGATTCACGCCACTCCTTAGCCTTCTCTGGAGATTTATCTACACCGAGGCCCTGCTCGTAGAGATCTGCGATGTGGTATCTGATGCCGATATGACCTCTGTCCGCTGCCTTGAGGTACCATTTCATAGCCTCCTCGTATGATTGCTCCACGCCGGTTCCCTGTTCGTAGAGGCGGCCTATCTCGATGTATGCTTTGCCGTATCCGAAAGATTCAGCGTTCATATAGTAGCCAAGACCTTTCTCGATATCCTGATCCACGCCAAGGCCTACGACATATAGCCTTCCAAGGGAGAACAGGACATCCGGCTGGAATTGTAATCCGTTCTTGTGCTTGTAGCACTCGTCAAGAGATTTATTGTACCATCAGATGGCCTCTGAATAATCCTGATTGACGCTTATGCCCTGCTCGTACATCTTACCGATATTGAACATGGCTAACGCATCGTTCATGTTGGCAGCATCCAGATACCATTTCAGCGCCTCATCGTAGGATTTCTCGACACCTAGGCTGTTATAGTAGTAATCGCCAATCCTGCTGAATGCCTCCTTGTAGCCCAAATCGGCCATCCTTTTGAGGATTTCGAGAGCCTTGGAATAATCC
>JAEEGL011877535.1_pt1 | contig 10171 bp, 2 predicted proteins | sample 9134231 | NCBI WGS metagenome assembly JAEEGL01 (sample SAMN16246548, study PRJNA631951) | gut metagenome | biome: gut microbiome; feature: rumen; material: fiber-attached | host: Bos | place: Iran: Karaj | collected 2018-10
AGCTATAGTAGTAATTGTAGGGTTTGTGTTAGTTTTTCTATCTATTGGATTTGCGTTTGGAGATAAAACAGATTTATATGAAGACAACGAAGGGAATATTCACCTTAATTGTCCTGGGAATCTTTGGGATGGTCGCAGCCAGTCTCAATATCCTAGCAAAATTGATTGGGATGACCTACAATGAGATAAATATCATTGTTTACTATCTCATCATTCCTCTCTCATGGTGCATCATGTTGGACTATATCATCGGGTTGCCAATTACCACACCGATTTGGGTAGCCATATGGATATACATTTTCTGGAGTAAACGTAAGTTCTTCAGACAATGGTGTGATGCAGCTTTCAAATTGTCTGTAGATTTCCTACTAAAGTTCCAGAGAATAGGCTGGAACTATTGGAAAGCCTCAGTAATCATCTGCGTAGTTATACCTATTATCATCTATACAGTTTTGATTCTATTGATAGTGAAATAGCACGTTGATGCTCTCAGACGGGGATTTCATCGTAAACAGATGAGATTTCCGTCTGATTTCTTGCAAGTTTCAACAAAAATACCTATATTTGCAAATAAAACAGAACTATTGGGCAATCAATAGGCCTATGTTGATGGTATTACCAACCAAGAGATTATGTAAGAAGTTAGTTATTAATTTTATCTTGTCACTTTTCATACTTATATTCTTTCAACAAGGTTATCCTGCTATTATAAAACAAATAAAAAAGAAAGATATGGATATTGTTAATTTCTTGATTAAAAAGCTTGCTGGATATGATATTCTAGAAAGCGAAAAGAAGTTGAAATTGTCTTTGGAAAAGGCAAAAAAGGATATTGATGTTCAAAAAAGAGAAAATAATTCTCAGAAAAGGAATATTGCTGTTCTGAAGGATAAGATATGTGAGCTAGAAGATGAAAAAAGAAATAACGAAGAGCTAAAATCCAAGACTGAGGAATTGGATAAAGCCCGAAAACGCATTATAGAAAAAGAAGATGAATATGTGAGATTACATAATTATACTTGTTCACGACAACAAGAAATTAACAGATTGAATGTCGTGGTAGAAGACCTGAATGCTGAAAATAAGAGTAATCAGGATACAATTATGAATCATGTTAAGAAAATTACTGACCTTACAGAAGAAATTGAAAGAATAAGTTCAGAAAAAGAAGTTATTAAGAAGCAGATAGAAGAAAGAGACGAATTAATCAAAGATAAAGATCGAGTGATAGAAACACTCAGCAAGCAGAAAGAAGATGATGGAAAGCGTCTTGGAGAAATATGCAATGAACTTGAAAGCGTAAAGAAGGAGAAAGATGCTTTATCATCTCAATTAGAGAAAATACAATCTGAAAAAGTAGATCTTTTGAGTGAACATAATCAATTGAATAATAAGATAACTGCATTAGAACAGGAATTGGATGAGAGTTCTGCTCTTCATGCAAATGAAATAATTGAATTAAAGAACCAATTAGAAGAAACTATAAAACAGAAAGACCAAGAAATAAAGTTGTTGGATCAGAAATATAATGACGCTTGTATTCAACTTAACAATTTGAAGAAAGAAAAAGAGAATTTGTCAACTAACAATTCAGATTCCCTAAAAAGCATATCTGATTTTAAAAACGAAAAACAAGAATTGAATAAAAATATACATAATTTAGAAGATAAAATCCATTTATTAACCAAATCAGACGAACTCGATATAAATGAGGATAATAAAGCATCGGAAAGTGGAGATAATGAGGGAATGCATATTGAAGAAGATTCAAAAGAACAAAATGTTGATAGAGATGTAAAAGATGACATAATGGTAGAAGGGAATAACTACAAATCAACAGAATCAGGAGAAGACGCGTGTAATAATAATCCCAATGAGAATCATGAGCAAGGATTTGAATTGGATGACAGTTCTCAAGATCATAATGAAGAAAGAGATACCAAAGATGACATGTCTATAGATGAGAACAACTCAAGATCCACTAAATCTGAAGAAGATATTGATTGCGATGAAAAACACGAAATAATTGAAGATAATTCAAGGGATAATCATACTGATATAAGCACTCAAGAGTTGGATAATAATGATTCCGTAAGTGATGAACATAATTTCTCAAGTTATGTCCCAAGGTTGACAATGGAAAGTGTATGGGATGTAAAAAATGGAAAAGAAATCAATGCATATGATTTCTTTAATCAGCCTGAAAGTGAAATAATTAACATGAGAAGAACTCTTCAAGCTGCAATTATTGCAAATAAACCAGTGTTTGTTTGCCCGTATTGTCATCAGATGGTCAAAATTTCCGGGAAAAAGACTGCCCGTGGAAAAGCCTCATTCTTTTCTCATCTTTATGATAGCGATGCATGTATGATAAAAACAACAACAGGGATAAGTAAAGATCAGATAGAGGCAAGCAAATACGGACTTGTATCAGAAAGTGAACGCCACATAAAATTGAAGAATTTAATAGCAGATGCATTGAAATCTCAAAAAGAAAAGGATGGTAATATCTCGGACATACAAATAGAGAAAAGGGTTAATGGACAACTTCCTTATATGAGATGGCGAAGACCTGATGTCCAAGCAAAATTTAAACAATTCAATATTGTTTTCGAATTGCAGTTATCGACAACTTTCATTAGTACAATTGTGGATCGTGACCTTTTCTATCGGTTAAATAATTACTATATTATTTGGGTTTTCAATTTTGATGATAATCGAGAATATGTAAATCTGAGTAATCTTATGTGTAAAGATATATATTATGCGAACAAAAGAAATGTTTTTATTTTTGACGAGGAAGCCCAAGAGGAAAGCAAAAAAAGAGGGAAGCTATGTCTCAAGTGTAATTGGCTTGATGCCAATAATCACTGGCATTATAATAATGATAATGCCATATTCGTTACCCTTGATGATCTTAAGTACGACATAGATAACAAGAAGCCCTATTACTATGATGCAGATGAAGATTTCTTTAAGATGTATCCAGAATTACTCAACGAACGGAAACAGAGGGAGATAACAAGAGAGGAAATCATTTCTGCCCTTCTAAAAAAGGAAAAAGAAGCCAATGACAAATATGAGGGACAGAGCCAAGAAAGTAGAGATGAAGCTCAGAGGGAAATGTTACGAACAGGTAAAACAGGAGAAGTATTTAAAAAGAATAATAAATATGGTTTATCCTATAATGGAACTATTCTTATTCCTGCAGAGTATTCCTCAATTTCGGATTATAATGAACATGGATATGCTACCATACAAATGGGCAGATATTATAAAGGTTTGATTGATAAACTCGGAAACATCATAGTTCCTTGTGAGAACACTACAGAAATAGTTGTACTTAGTGACAATTCTATTATCTATCGTAAAGGAACTGTAGAATGGTATATGGCTGGAATTAATGAGCCTATTGCGCCATTTAGAAGAGACAAAATAGTATTCAAGTCAATTGACGAAAGAGTTAATTGCATTGTCATCTCCAATGGCACAATAAAATATAAGGATCATTATGTTTACACAATTGACAACAGCACTGTGCTATATCAGGATTGTTCTTCCAGTATTGGAAAGTGGATTGCAAGAAAAACCAATGGAGAAATTGTGAAGGAATTTGATTTGCTAGATATGGATTTCAAAGAAGGGAAAATATTTGTTAACAAGAAGGATTCATTCCGTAAAAAATGTGGGATTATTGATTATTCCTTTCGTGAAATCGTACCTCCAATCTATGAAAAAATACAAATGGGTTATTGTTACAATGGAGATTATTTGGTACAAAAAGATTGGGCTACATATGGAGTCGTTTCATGTGATGGCAAAATAAAACTTGAGTGTGAATATAGTCAAATAGAAAAAGAAGATAATGGTTATATTGTAAAAAAAGATGGGAAATTTGGTTTCTTGAATTCTTATTATTACCCCATAATATCCATTGAATATGATAGTATATCTTATATTAAATCAACGGATAGCTTTATCTTAGATAAGAGTGGGGCAAAAGGTCTGTTTAGGAAAGATTCGGGTTTTCTGCTTACATGTGAATATCAGGATATTCGACCTGATGATGAACGCTATATTGTAAAAAAGGATGATACTTGGGCTGTTTTTGATAAAGACGGCACATTACTCACAAATAAATATTATAGTTACAAAATTGAAAAAACGTCATCTAAGTATATATATATAAGAGATGAGAATAATAAAATGCAGTTATTCGATTATGATGGGACAAGACATGTTAGGAAACAATTCTACAACATTGAAGAGACTACTAATAATTTGTTTGTTGTAGATGATAGCCATACCTATAATGGATATAATAGTAAAGGAATTGCCAATGATGATGGGGAAATTATAATTCCTTGCAATTATTATAAAATAGCCCCGTGGGGCCAACACTGCTTTAAGGTAACCATAAAAAAACAGATGAAAGTCGAAAGAAGTTATGGATGGGGTTATGAATACCACGATTATGAGAATTATTACCTTATTGACTATAATAATCAACGCGTGGGAGTTGAATGCTATAGGCATATTAGCGAGTTGGAAAACGGAACTGCTTTTGCAATAAGAGCCCCGAGAGGAAAAGGTGAGTTGGATGAGTATGGCCACGAAATACCAATCGAGTCGGAGTCTATTATATTAGAGAATGGATATATAAAACAATCTGTATTTAGTCATTGGAGAGTTTGTGATTCAAGCGGTACTGTCATAATACCAGGTTTATATGTTGATATTGATATATTTGTGGATGGATTGTTTAAAGCCGTAAATGATGATGGTAAAACTATCTTGCTCAATTATAAAGGGGAACCTAAAACAAAAGAATATACATCTATAAGTGTATTTAGCGATAGCTTATTCATAGTAAGAGATAAAGAAGGTATGTGTTGCCTAATAGATTATGAAGGAGTTGAAAAGAGTAAGAAATATAGATCTATCGGATCTTTGGTTGATGGTGTTGCTCCTGCAGATGATACATATTTGAATAATCAGGGAGAAGAATGTTTCCAAAAAGTGAGAGCATTATCAAATGGGTTTATTATTGGCAAAAATCATCATAAATTGGGTCTATATAATAAAAAGGGTGATATTATTATTGCCTCTGAATATGATTCAATCGAGCCATGGGGAGAAGACAGACTTTTAATTATGAAACAAGTTAAAATTAGCGGCATTTATGAAAGTGTGTTTAAGAATTACTTCTATATATATGATTATGATGGTAAAAAAATAACAAAACGGGATTATTCTTCAATAGGACAATTATCAAATAATAAAGCAAGAGCGGTATGCAATGATGGACAATGTATGATAGACAAGGAAGGGGATGAATGGCCAATTGAAATGGAAAAAATGCCAGATGGAAATATCATATGCATGAAATACAACAATTATGGCGTCTGCGATAAAAATGGTAATATTCTTGTAGATGTTGCATATAAAGAGATTACTTTCTTCTGTAGCAATGTATATAAGGTTAAATATTGGAAAGGAATAGAGGAATATTTTAAACTTATAAATTCAAATAATCAAGATTTCCTAAATCATGAATATAAATATATCGGCTCTATAAAAGATGGCTTATTTGAAGCTCACACTTCCTCTGGGATGAGGATTTGTATAGATATAAAAGGGAATTATCATTCAACTTCTGAAGTTAAATTGACCTCAGATATTACGATAAAAAAGATGTTTGAATCATTGTGCGTTGAAAAAAAAGGTGAAATTGTTGCTGATTATGGTAAATATTCAGATATATCACTTCTTGGAACAAAAAACATAAAAGCATATTCTCGAGTAACAGGCTTCCATCTTTTCAATATAGATTTTGAAGAAATAATTCTTGAGAATCCATGTTCTGAATTAGTTTCAGTTGATGGAGTTGAACAGATTATAATAAAGAGCGGTCCTCTATATGGTGTTATTAATTCCGATGGAAAAGAGATTATTCCTTGTTCTTACTACTCATTAAATTATAATAAACTCATTAATTGTTATACGGCAGGATATGGCGGGAAATACTGTTTATATAAAACTGATGGAAAAAATTATATAAATGGGAAATATGACAAAATAGAAATAAATGAAGATAAAACCATTAAAGTTTCTTTAGGAAGCAAAAGTTGGTGTTACAATTCTGATGCTAATCCTGTTCGGAATAAGAAAGAATTGGGAAATGGATTATACATCTCAGAAATAAGAGGTTTTTATGGACTTGTTTCGAAAGATGATAAAGTGCTATTAGAAGAAGAATATGATAAAATAAAGATTATTAATACAAGTATGTTTAAATTGTCAAAAAAAGGACAAGAAGGTTTTGCCGTCTTAGAAGATGCAAAAGTAAGAATAAAAATTCCGTGCGATTATGATTGTGTTACATCTTTTGAGGGTGAAATGATTTGTGTTAAAGGGAGTGAAATAATAAAGACGGGAACAAAAAGTCTTAGCGCTATTCCTTTTGATATGGAAATTCATAGAAATGACAATCGACAAGGGCTTCTCTCTAGGGTCGGAAGTGTAGATGTGAATATGCCAAATAACATATTAAAAAGTGCTTCAAAAAAGCCGATTAATTATTCACGTGGTAGAATCGTTCCTGTTGTTGTCTCACGTATTTTGTGGGATAAAATGAAATTGGAAGTACGCTTTGCTGATCAAATGGAACTTAACAATGGAGTCACTATAGATGTAATTGTAGTTGCAAAATTACCATATGGTCTAATATTTGATATTGAAGGGGGTGGTACGAATTTTATACATCGTTCAATGTTTAATGACGAAGTATTCCATGAAGTTAGGAGAGGTTCCTCAATAACTGTAAGGAAAATCGGTTATGACGAAATACATCAAAAAGACAAGTGGGAAGTTGTTAATGTTTATAAAGAAGACAACAAAAATGATTAAGACAGCGTAATGATAGATAAACAAGATTACGAACAACTCACAAAGGTCACTCAGCAGGACTTAGACGAAGGTATTTGGGATGCTGAGCATAAGGGATTGTATAGCAAGGATGGAAAAAGGTTCTTACGATATATGAGACCTAAAAGCCTTGAATGGCTAGTACCCGATACATTCAAACTTAAATCTGGAGTGAAAGTGATCTGTGAGAAAGCATTCGCAAAAGGTTTTTCCCCACTAACTTCTTTTATTATTCCCAGAAGTGTTGTGGCTATTGGTGATGAGGCTTTCCAACAGATACGACTGCCTCAGCATGCCAGTTTTACAATCACCAAAGGACTGAAATACATTGGGTACAAAATCTTAGGAAATTATGAAGGAATACTGAATCTAGTTATTGAAGAGGGAGTTAAGGAAATAGATTTAAGTTATATTTTTGATTGTGCGCCTGCTGTCACTCTTTACCTGCCTTCCACATTAGAGAGTATTGGTGATAAAGGCTTTGGTGAAGTTGATAATACAGAGCATATCTATTTGGCAGAAGGTAACAAACATTTCTGCATGGACAATGGTATCTTGTATAATTACGACAAGACAAAACTATTAAGATGTCCAGTTACTAAAAGAGGAGAAGTCATAATCCCAGAAGGAGTCAAAACCATTGGAACCTATGCGCTTCGTCTTAGTGGATATAAATATGCCATCGAGGCTGAACCTGAACGCAAACTGTCTATTGTTCTACCCCAAAGTCTTACAACGATTAAGAAAGGGGCATTCAGGCATACATGGATTGATTCGCTTTACATTCCAGCCAACGTATCGAAGATAGAAGAAGGCGCATTTGAATATCCGATAAATCTTAAAATAGAGGTGTCGCCAGAGAATAAATACTTTGAGGTATGCAATAATTTGCTTATTGATAAAAGACCAAAGAAAATACTTTGTGCGATAAGCAATAAATTGGAAATTCCTAACGGAATCATGGAAATTGCCGATCACGCATTAGGTCATCTGCAATCAAAAAGAATAGTGATACCTGAAGGTGTAACTCGCATAGGCAAAGACAATCTCAATCTTAATAAAGCACTGAAAATCAGTCTGCCATCTACCCTGAAGGATATTACAAGGTCTTCGTTTTGGGGATTCTTTGGCGTACCCCATACGATAGAGGTTCCCACTGGTATGGGAAAGGAGTTCAAAGAGAAATTATATGACTCTGGCGATTATGATATATCTTCATATATTCAGGAAAAGAAAAATTCTATCATTTATGATTCATCGGATGAATTGAGAATAAGTGCAGATGGAAAGACTGTACTTGGCGTGTATGATAATACCATAACAGCCATCGTGATACCTTATGGCATAGAGGTTATCGGAGAAAGCGCATTTATGGGCTGTAAGTTATTGAGAAAAGTTGTTTTGCCACAAACCGTAAAACAGATAAAAAGGTGGGCCTTCCATGGATGCAAATATCTTCGTTCTATTAATTTGCCTTTAGGACTTAAGAGAATTGAGAGTCATACTTTTTATGGTTGCAAGTTCTTGGAGAATATTGAAATTCCTTATGGCGTAGAGAAAATCGAAGATAGAGCATTTGACGGCTGTGAATCGCTTAAATCCATTAAAATCCCTGGTAGCATTAAGGAACTAGACATATATGATATCTTTTGTGCATGTAGAGGACTACAAAAAGTAGAGATAGAGGAAGGCGTTGTGAAGTTGATTGGTTCTTTTTGGATGTGCACATCTGTAAAGACGTTTGTCATACCTAGAAGTCTTAAGATTCTCGATGGCTTCGTTTTTACACATATGTCTGCAATTAAGAATGTCATATTGCCAAAAGGCGACTCCAATTTCGTGTTGATTGATGGCGTATTATATACAAAAGACATGAAGTGCCTCATCCGGTATTTTCCTAAACTTCACAAGAAAGACTCAACATTTGTGGTGCCCCAAAGTGTGAGGACTATTGATGTAAGCGCTTTTAGGGAATGCCAGCAATTGGAAGAGATTATAATTCCAGACAAAGTAACATCAATTGGAAGGTGGGCTTTTGAAAAATGTAACAAGTTGAGAAGAATTGTACTCCCCAAGAAGCTGAAAAAGTTAGAACAATTGACTTTTCGGGATTGTTCGTCATTGTCAGAAGTCGTTTTGCCCTCAAAATTGGAGGAAATTGAATATTCTACTTTTGGTGGTTGTGATTCATTGCATTTCATTCATCTTCCTAAATCGGTTAGGGTGATAACCTTTGCATTCAGTCTTGCCATACGTGAGTTTACGGTAAGTCCAGACAATAAATATTTCTCAGCAATAGACGGAGTATTATATAATAAGAAAATCACAAAACTAATTGAAATGCCTACAGGGCGCAAGATAAAGCTGTTAAAGATCCCTGATAGTGTGAAAGTTATTGGGGCAAATTCTTTCAGATGTTGCAGTTATCTACAACATGTTGTGTTTCCAAAAGGACTAAAGTCTATCGGATCTTCTGCTTTTTGGGGGTGTGAATCATTGAAGGAGGTCAATTTGCCAGATGGAGTTGAGTATATTAGCGAAGAAGCTTTCCAAGATTGTAAATCAATAAGGTCTGTAAAACTATCCAAAAGATTAAAGCAGATTGGAGATAATGCATTCAGGGGGTGTGACAATTTGGATTCATTGACGATTCCCCCAAGCGTATATCACATAGGTAATGTTTCGTTACCATTGCATTTAAAGGAATTGCACGTTGGCTACAAAGATCCTCAGAAGGCTCGTCTATACTACAATCCATTTAATGAAGAAGAAACCATCCTGTATGTACCCAAGGGGACTAAAGAGAAGTATCAAAAACATGAAATATGGTCGGGATTTTTGAATATTGAGGAGGAACCATAATGGAGAATATAGACAATAAACAAACTGAAGCTCGAGAGAGAAACCTCCTGCGATTTGTGCATGCGCAGGATAATGGAGGAATCTATGATGGTACTGGTACCTATGCTGAGGCTTTGCAGGAAGTGAAGAACGGGCATAAGCGTGGGCATTGGATATGGTATGTGTTCCCTCAGATGAAGGGATTGGGTAAGTCTGAAATCTCACAGTTCTATGGTATAGATGGACGTGAAGAAGCCAAAGCTTACATCGAACATCCTGTACTTCGAGAGCGTCTGGTAGAAATATGTGAGGCAGTTCTGAATAGCGAAACGTCAGTTTATGACATCTTTGGACAAGATACGATCAAGGTAAGGGCCTGCATTTGGCTCTTCGAATCAGTCTG
>JAEEGL013342097.1_pt1 | contig 10171 bp, 10 predicted proteins | sample 9134231 | NCBI WGS metagenome assembly JAEEGL01 (sample SAMN16246548, study PRJNA631951) | gut metagenome | biome: gut microbiome; feature: rumen; material: fiber-attached | host: Bos | place: Iran: Karaj | collected 2018-10
AAGCGTAAGTATCAGTATATGGCAAAGGACAAGGACGGTCGTGACGTCTTCCTTGCCGACTCTGGCTACGTTCTCTCTATGGCTCAGCAGGATTTTGAGAATATCAAGTTCCACTTCACAAGCGAGTTCTAATTAAATGAAAAGTGAAGAGTGAATGGTGAAAAATTTAAGCATGTTTTGACGTAAAAGAATATCGAAAAAATGTTACTTAAATTCTTCACTTTTCACTCTTCTTTCTTAATTTCGCCTATTTTCCAAGAAAACAAGAAAAAAAATTTGGATCTCTTGCTAAAAATATATATTTTTGCAAAAAATAAGTTTTAGTTATGAGTACAGCAGAACAAGTAGCACGTAAAGTGTATAACGAATATCATTTAGGAGAGTTGCCAACAGACGTAAAGCGCCAGTTAATCATACTATTCCTAAACTCACCATCCATTATCTCACAAGAAAAGGACGGTGCAGAAGAAAACATGCCACAGATTTCTGTTGAAGCTCTTAGACAAAGGGCTGAAAAATCATTCCATGAAGCTAAAGAAGGCAAAGGCGAACCTATTGACAAGCTATTCGATAAATTGGAAGCTAAATATAAGTGGCTATGAATATAGAATACACGCCTTTCTTCCAAGAAACACTTGATAACATGCTGTCTTGTGGCCAGAAATTTCACACCCACAAGATTCTTTCCACAACCATCAACACATTAAAGAAATACAGGGATTTACTTAAAGTCAATCCCTTGCTTGGCTCAACAGAACCATTACTCAACAACCTTTCCATAGAGTACAGATCATTAGTAATTTACAAGCACATCAAATTGATATACTTTATCTATGAAGATGTCTTGTATTTTGCTGATATATGGGATACAAGGCAATCAGAAGATTCACTTCGTGAAAGAATAAACTAATAAACCTATGAAACTAACATTCCTCGGAACAGGAACCTCAATAGGCGTGCCGGCTATAGGTTGCCAATGTGAGGTATGCCGTAGCACAGAACCACGCGACAAGCGTTTGCGCCAGTCTGCCTTTCTTGAGACTGACGGAGGTATCCGTGTACTTATTGACTGCGGGCCAGACTTCCGACAGCAGACCACTCGCTTTCCCTTTACTAAGATAGATGCCGTTGTCATCAGCCACATACACTTCGACCATGTTGCTGGAATTGACGACCTCCGCCCTTTTTGTATGTTTGGCGATGTGGATATCTATTGTCAGGAAGATGTGGCAAACGGTCTTCGTCAGACTCTGCCCTATTGTTTCAAGGAAAACCTATACCCGGGCGTGCCTCATCTCAAACTACATACCGTAAGTCCACATAACAGTTTCATAGTGAGAAGAAACAGCGAAACTGTGGCACATTTCCCTCCAAGCGGTTCTAGTCTTGAAGGAGTTATAAATAAGGAAGGACGCACAATAACCGTACCTCCAGCAACAGACACTCTCGAAATCACCCCAATAAAAGTTATGCATGGCAAGATGCCGATATTAGGGTATATTTTCAGAGAAAAGACCAAAAGCCTTGCCTACATAACTGACATGAAGAGCATAGAAGAGTCGGAATATGAATATCTCCACGATATTGATACGCTCGTTGTTAATGCTCTCCGTTTTGAAAAGGAGCACCATAGCCACCAACTTGTTGATGATGCCATTGCCTTCAGCCGCAGAATAGGTGCCAAGCGAACATATCTCATACACCTCACACACGACATAGGCACTCACGATATTGCCAACAGCCGACTGCCCGAAGGTTTTGAATTTGCATACGACTGTCAGGTCATAAACCTTTGACATTTCAAACGCAAAGACGCTAAGACACAAAGAAAATCTACTTAGCGTCTTTGCTTTTTATAAACAGAACTAAGAAAAATAGAAATTTCTACTTAACCTTTTTCAATTTCCTACGCTATTATTACAGAATGACCAAAGAAGAGTTTGAACATATAGCCCCTTCCCTCCGAGAGATAATGCTCTCGGTAGGTCGCAGTTTCTTCGGCAACAACGATGATGCCGAGGACGTTGCACAAGAGGGATTGGTTGCTCTTCTAAGGTTCATCAACAAAATGGACGCTAACGCCAAGCATGATGCTCTTGCCATAAGAGTGGCAAAACATTGTTGCATAGATATTGTGAGGAAAAGAAAGTCCAGCCCCTTTGTGTTATGCAGATCGAATGAGGATATAGCTCCACCAGGAAGGGATGTGGGGGCCTCGCCTCACGAGACTCTGGAGGCAAAGGAACTGCATGAGGCTGTTGATAAAGCCGTCCAGCATCTTAAACCGAGCGAACGACGACTATTCGAGATGCGGCAGATAGAAGGTCTTGAACTTGACGATATTGCCAAGCAGACCAATATCGCTAAACCGTCAATCAAGAGCATAGTCTCGGCAGCAAGAAAGAAAGTCTTCGAGGAAATCAAAGAAAGGCTCAGAAAGTAAATACCTCTTTCGGAAAGAAAATGCTCCTTTTAGAAAGTAAATTAGGAGAAAATTAAACCTATAAATTCTAAGAGCGACATCCGTCGCTTGGAAATGCTGAAAAAAAAATAATTTACTGAATATAATTTACTGATCATTTACTTTCCAAATAAATTTACTTTCAGAATAGAACGGGTGCAAGCCCGATTTACAGTTAAAATTTCAAGAACATGACATATCAAGAAACTGAAATATTAATCCAGAAATATCTCAACGGCGAGACGACAGCCGAGGAGGAAAAGCTCCTTGCCCTTGAGGTATCTCGCGAGGATGCCCCGTCTGACTGGAAGATAATAGCCGAGATGCTCGGCGAACTAACCTTTGACGAGGCTCTCTTCGACCAGATAATGGCAGAGCGCAAGCAGAAGTCTCGCATCATCAGGCTATGGCCTTGGGTAGCCGCTGCCTGTGTTGTCGCCTTGCTTGTCGTCTTCCTCGGCCCTCCAAGAGAAGAGACCGTCAGCATGCCTCAAATAGCAAAGGTTGAGCCTAAGAAAGATGTCGCAACAGAACCAAAGGCTGTTGAGCCAAAAGAAATTGCCAATAGCGAAGCCTCTGCCCAACCTCTGACTACGCACAAGATAAAGCACAAGTCTCGCGTATCACAAAAAGCAGAAGAAAAGCAACAGGAGAGCATCATAATTCAAGAAATTCAACTTATTGCCAATGCTGAGACTCCAGAGGAGGTAAAGCCGCAAGAATATGTTGTAGATGAGACTCCAGCCATAACAGAACGTGAAGTAGCTGTAGTCGAAAAAACTACTATCGAGTCTGAACCCGAGATTCTTTCAGATCGCGACCTTCCTATCACAAGTCCTGAAAACTTCAGATTAACCAGAGAAGAGCAGGCTCTGATGGTAAGGTTAGAAAACGAGGCTTTCCTCAAACAAGTAAAGCAGGAACTCGAAATAGCGAAATACAACCAAAGACAAATGGCTCTTAATTAGAGTTAAAGAATAAACTTAAAGAATACGAAGTATGAAAAAGATATTTATTATGCTGATTATCACCATCAGCGCAATAGCATCTGTCAACGCGCAGTCTTCTCGCAGACAAGCAGTTCGGAAGCCTAACAACGTAATCAAGCAGTTGAATTACACTATAGACAATTACGGGCAAAAGAACCGCCTGTCTTATAGCGTGACTAAGAATCCAAATACAAATCTCTTGGAATTGAGTGAAAAGATTGCGCATTTCACCTTACCGAAAACTGATGTCAGCCAGCAACTTAACCTCATTCGTGAGGCATTCACTAAGGATGAGTCTGTAGGCTATCAGTTCAAACATATTATGCCTGGCAATAGTGAGCGATTCAACCTCAACGTTTTGTCTGGAAACGGGAAGACAAGCAACACACTTAGCATTCGCTTTCTACCTGAACAGGAAATGTGGTATATGTGTTGCAAAAATCCTGTGAATCCTCAACTTCGTGATGCCTATGCCATTGTCTGGAAAGAATCAGAAGCCGAAAAAACTTGTGAAGGCGACATCTACATGATAACGTCTCTTCGTCCAGACCTTTTCACTAAGAACATGACATCCTCAAACAAAACATTCAAACTTGATGGTATTATGGGGCAAGACCTTCATGACACCCTCTACGTTTTCTATATGGCTGACTCATACGAGGAACTTACCCGACTTGCAAATAGAACAAATTCATATAAGGAGCTGAAAAGACTTGCTGAAACCGACCCTGAATTTATCGGCAAAATAGCATATATGCCTATCAGGAATAATCGCTTCGAGATTAGCGTTGACATAAACAAGCACATGGTTGGACGACAGCGTAATGTCGAGCCTGACGGATCACTATGCAGATTATGGATGGATATAGACATGATTCCTGGAGAAACATATCACTTAGTCGTTCATAACGGATACGTTGAAGCCGACATGAAATACGAGAGACGTTTTGGACAATATTCCGGTCATAGTCTTATAGGTAAGTTCGACAACGATGAAACTGATATCGAGACTGCCCCCTCAAAAGAGGAAATACCTTCTCATCTTCAGTTGGAAATCAACAAGAAGTTTGAAATCATAGGAGAGAATCTGAACATGATAGGAACTTTATATTCACATATTCGTGAACAGATGGAACAAACGCTCAATAATGGCGGTAAGGTAAAGGATTGGCCTAATACTGATTTGTATTTCAAACAAATACTCAAACAGAACGAACTGTTAGACCAGCAAATAGAATCTCTCTATGAGACGATAGAAAATCAGAACTTATCACTTAAATACAGAGTGGAAATCCACAAAGGAGCATTAAAAGGATTTGCCGACCAGAATAACCTTTTCAATGACCTGTATTCAAAGTATGGCAATCTACCAACAACTGGCATAAAATGCCAGAAACTGATTAGTCAACTTACGGAGAAATACATGAACAAAATGAGTGAAGCAATAAATTCCGACCAATAGACTTTTTTGCTCCCCTCTTTCCGAAAGTATCAATACAAAAGACAAATTGATAACAAAAACTATAAATTATGAGAAGAATCTTCACGATAATATTATCCGTAGTACTGGCAACAACAATGTCTGCACAGGGAGTTAAATCTGTAACAGAAGTCTTCAAAGATTTGGCTCAAGGAAAAAACATCACCCAAGAACAGAGCAACTATGGCAATGGATATGTTACCTATACCTCACGTTTCCATTATTGTATGACAGAACCATGTTCTAAAGAAGAATGCAATAATGCAAATATTGCAATATCAACGACAGACATTCCACTAACAGCAGACGCAAGCCAAAAAGAAAGGGAATGTATAAAACTCATGAGTTCTTCTTTAGATAGTCTGGTGAAAATCTCAGACGATAGCTACCATTTTGAAACTCATACAAGAGACAAGGATACTGTGTCCTACTCTATATGTATTAAAAACGCGAAAGAAGAAGTAAGGAAATCTCCGGTATCTGTTTCAGATAGTCATGGTACACGCAAACTCCTTTACTACAATTATCCAGATGCAGAGGAAATGCTTATTTTTGTATGGTTTGCTAATTTAAAAGGATGTAACAAGCATAAGTGGACACAAGGAGATTTAATCCATACTCGTCATAAATTTATACCAAAAGAACCTACAGCTTTTGACCAAAAGACCTATGTAGAAAGTATTCTTCCTGTTCTAAAGCAGAAGGGAATAAAATCATGGGATTTTAATTGGACGTTGGATGATAGGTATGACAACGACCAAAAGAAGTATCATGAAGAGTTCTATGGCAGAGTTTTTTATTACGGAGTTAACGGAAAAAGATCATACGCAGGCAAAGCAACAGGAACGATATATTTCATTCCAAAAGAAGAAGAGAAGATGGCGGTAAATGTATTCAATGCCATAGATAGTCTTGCTCAGATTCACATCAATAAATATCCTCAACAAAAACACTCATACGAATACAATATCGTAGAACGTGTAATGTCTCGTCCAGCCTCTACTGACCCAACGGATCTCATATACGGATACGGTTATAACAACAGTAAATTCTCTCTAAACCTAACAAAAACAGAGGATGGCTACTATGTTGCAATAATAAACTCAGAAAATTCATACGGAATTCCAAAGGAATGGTATAAGCTAAAGAGCTATATCAACGGCAAGAAGGAATATATCGTATATCAAACAAACAATCAAGGGGAAACAGAACCGCTCTTGTTCCCAAGTATTCCAAAGTGAGTTTCTCAAAATCACTTAGAGGAAGCAGTATGTCAATTAGATTAACATATAAATTATGAAAAGATTCATCACAATAATATCTTCCGTAATACTGGCAACAACGTTGTCAGCACAAGAAATCGAATCTGTACCAGAATTTGTTAAGAAACTGCATCTTAATAGAGCACCATCTATGAGCCAAAGTAATTATGGTGAAGGATTTATTAATATCGGGAGTCATTTCCAGTTTGATTATACAGAACCTTGTTCTTGTCCGGGTTATGGTGAAAATTCTAAAGAGGGCAAAGAAAAGTCAAACGAACATAAAGGGGATTGCATAGAATCTGTTTGTTCATATTTAAACGAACTGGTAAAAATCTCGGATGATAGTTATCACTTTGAGACTCATGCAAAAGACAAGGATACTGTGGTTTACTCTATATGTATAAAAAATACGAAAGACGAAGTAAAAAGGAACGCCCAATATGCTTCATATGGTCCTGGTACATGTATAACCCTTTACAGTTATCCTAATGCCGAGGAACAGGTTAATCTTATATGGTTTTCCAATTTCAAGAAATGTAACAAGCATAAGTGGTCACATGGAGATTTCAACTATACCTGTCGTAAACCCATTCCAAAAGAAGAATGTACGGCATTCGACCAAAAGACATTCTTAGCAACTATTCTTCCTGTTTTGAAACAGAAGGAGATTAAATCATGGGATTTCAATTGGACGTTGGATGAAACCTATGATAACGACGAAAAATACAATAAGGACTTCAACGGAGGAATAACTTATAGTGGAGTTAATGGAAAAATGTCAAGAGCAGGCAAGACAACTGGGACGATGTATCTAATTCCCATAAAGAATAAAGAAATGGCAGAAAAAGTATTCAATACAATTGACAGTCTTACCTTGGCTCATATAAACAAATATCCAAATCAGAAATATTCATATGATTACTGTCAGGTAGATGTTATAATGTCATCATCAAATGAAGCCGGCATTTCGCCTGTTTTAAAGGAGATTGGCAACCTTGACAATCAATTTCACTTAGATTTCGGAATATCTGCCGATGGTTATTACATTATAGTCTTTAACACAAAAGGAAGTTATAATTATCCAAAAGAATGGTATAAACTAAAGAGCTACATCAACGGCAAGAAAGAATATATCGTATATCAAAGTAACAATCAAAGGAAAACAGAGCCTCTCTTGTTCCCAAGTATTCCAAAATAAATCCCAAAAGCCAAATTGATAACAAGACCGTTAATTATGAAAAGAATTATAACAATAGCATTATCAGCTATAGCGACAATAGCGGTATCTGCAAAAGAGAAAAATCCAGTAGAGAAGATATGCGAGAAAATATATTCTGCTATACCAAGTCTGCCACGTCTTGATGAAAAAACAAAGGCATACGCAGGAAATGGTCATGTATCATATTCTCACAACGCAAACCTTGACGCAATATTCTTTGCAAAGGATTCAACAGACTACAAAAATAAAAAAGTTCTGAATAAAATGATCAGTATTGTCAAACATGACCTTGACCCTTTGATGAAATTATCAGAGGGAAACGAGCACTTTGAGTCTCATAGTGATGATGCTGACACGATCAAATACTCCATTTGTTTGTCTAACGGACCTGTTATTCCCCAAGAACAAAAAATGGGAAATATAACTGTTATTGGCCCAGATGACGATGAAACTGTGACTTTCAATTACACAAGGAATATAAGAAATTACCAGTACAGAGGGCATTCTGAATTTGTGTCCTTATCATATAACAAGAATGAATTTCTTCCGAATAAGACAAATCAAAAATTTGACAAATTGGCATATTTGGAAAAAATCACACCTGTCCTCAAGCATAAGGATATAAAATCATGGGATTTCAATTGGTCGTATGACAAGGCCTATTACGACCAATATAATAATTCCTACAATAAAGAAGATATCGATATGTTTTATTTCCTAAAAGGCGACGAAGCTGGCGGCAAAGCCATAGGAACAATATATTTCATTCCAAAAGAAAACAAAGAACTGGCAGAAACCGTACTCGCATCCTTAGATGACCTCACTCTCGATTATACGGAAAAAAATCCAAATCAGGATTATAGATATAACTATAATATGAAGGATTGGATGATGCGTTATACAGAAGGTATAGGGCATAACATCAAAGAAATGCTTATCACAAACATGCATTCTCAATCTTCTACATATGTTTTTTATGGTATATCTTCCCAAGGCTACTATGTAGCTATTGCTGATACAGAAAACAATTTCTGCATTCCCCAAAAATGGTATGCCCTAAAGAGGTTCATCAATGGCAAGAAGGAATATATCCCAGGATACAAGAAAGGAGAAACAGAGCCTCTCTTGTTCCCAAGTATTCCAAAGTAAATCCCATCTTCTGCCCTCGTGCTTCCGCTCTGGCTCCTATGTGCTTCCTAACCAAACTCGGTGCAAACTCGGTGAAGCTCTTATTCCCCACCGACTTTGCACCGACTTTGGTACGGAGGAACAACGGACTTACATAGGAAGAACAGCTTAGGCAAATCCGATGATTCCACCATCAAAAACACAATATACTAAGCAGTCAGCCAGTTGTTTATCATCTTCTTTCCATCTGGAGTTAGTACGCTCTCTGGATGGAACTGTATGCCGTGGATGTCATATTCCTTATGACGAAGTGCCATAATCTGACCGCCTTCGCTCTCGGCTGTTATCTCAAGGCATTCCGGGAAATTCTCGCGACTTACCACCCATGAGTGATAGCGACCCATCACTATGCTCATAGGGAGACCAGAGAAGACGATGTCATTACCCAACTGTGTGCCAACCGTTGCAACACCGTGGAACACATCTGAAAGGTTTATCAATTTTGCACCAAACACCTCTGCTATTGCCTGATGGCCGAGGCATACGCCAAGAATAGGCTTCTTGCCGGCAAAGGTACGGATTACATCAAGCAGAAGTCCTGCCTCTGATGGTATGCCAGGACCGGGAGAGAGCACAATCTTGTCAAACTCTATGTTGTCGGCATTATCAATCAACGCCTGTACTTCCGGCTGGTCATTACGATATACGACAACCTCTGCCCCAAGTTCCTTGATAAGATGGGCAAGGTTGTAGGTAAACGAGTCGTAGTTGTCTATGATTACTATTTTCATAATATGACCCCTTTCTGCCCTGCGGGCATCTTTCCCCGTAAGGGGCAAGAGGCTGGCGCATTAAAGCCTATCGCCGAAAGGATAATTAAAGATTATACATTATAGTTAAAGGACCCGCCATAGTGCGCTAGCACCCTGCCCCTTACGGGGAAGGGTGTCCGTAGGACGGGAAGGGGTCCTTATAGTTTCTCCGCCATTACTATAGCCTTACGCAAAGCTCCAAGCTTGTTGTTAACTTCCTGAAGCTCATACTCCTCATCGCTCTTTGCCACGATGCCACCGCCTGCCTGGAACCAGAGTTCACCATTACGGCTAACGAATGTGCGGATGGTAATAGCCTGATTAAGAGAGCGGTCGAAGCCTATAAAACCGATACAACCGCCGTATGCACCACGATTGTGAGGCTCAAGCTCTGAGATAATCTGCATGGCACGAACCTTTGGAGCACCAGAGAGAGTTCCAGCTGGGAATGTATCAATAAATGCCTCTATAGGGGCGGCATCCTTGTCGAGAGTGCCACTCACACGACTAACAAGATGTATCACGTGGGAATAGAACTGCATATCCTTGTAGAAATCCACCTTCACACCGTGACAGTTGCGTGAAAGGTCATTGCGAGCAAGGTCAACAAGCATGACGTGCTCCGCATTCTCCTTAGGGTCGGTACGCAGATACTCGGCATTCTGACGATCCTGCTCCGTATTGCCTGTAGGCTTTGTAGTGCCGGCAATAGGGTCGATATAGGCATGATATGAATCGCCCTTCTTCTCTATGCGACAATGTGTCTCTGGTGAAGAACCGAAGATGCGGAAGCCTCCGAAATCGAAATAGAAGAGGT
>JAEEGL013732228.1_pt1 | contig 10171 bp, 6 predicted proteins | sample 9134231 | NCBI WGS metagenome assembly JAEEGL01 (sample SAMN16246548, study PRJNA631951) | gut metagenome | biome: gut microbiome; feature: rumen; material: fiber-attached | host: Bos | place: Iran: Karaj | collected 2018-10
ACCTGTATCCCGAGGGAACTGCCCTGGAAGGAATGGACTCACCGCTTCTGTGATAGCTATTATAAGACAAAAGAAGCCGGCGACCGCGCCGGTTTAAAAGTGTTCTTCGGCTGGGAGACTTCATACGGGACCGGAGAGGATTTTCTGATATACGGCCTGTCGCCCGAGTGGCTTGCGTTACATCCCGAGATAACAGATCTTAACCAGGAAGAGCAGTATGAGTTCGTCGAAAGTGACGGAGGTCTTGTCGTACAGGCACATCCTTTCAGGGAGCGGTACTACATGGATGAGATCCGGCTGCATCCTAACCACTGTGACGCATGGGAGGTCGCGAACAGTTCCAATGAACCGTATCAGGACCGCATCGCCTATGAATATGCAATGGAACACAACATGAAGATGACCTGCGGTTCCGACATACATAACGCAAAGCTGATAGACGGGGACTGGCTGTTCCCGATGGAACTTGATGAGAGTCTTGAGTCTGAAAAGGATTATGTGAGGATCATACTCTCGGGGAAGGGCTTTAAGGCATGCTTTCCTGCCGAAAGGATGGAGTGTGAGCCTAAAGAACCTGAGCTGCCGGTATACTGGTGTTACTGATCATGATCCTGTCATGGATTGTTGATAAGAGCAGTTGCGATGTGGGCGCAGTGATTTGAAACGCGCTCACAGAACGTTGTGATGTCGTTGAAGATAAATCCGTGCTGTATGGTACATTCATTCCGCTGCAGGCGGTCTATATGATTATTCTTCATTTGTTCGCAGAGTTCTTCGATCTGCTTGTCTATCGGGATTATCTGCTCGGCATCGTAAAGATCGTCTTCCGTGAAAGCTTCCGTTGTAAGGGAAGCTTCTTTTCGTATCAGGCTGAAGAGCCTGCCAAGTTCTGACCTTGCTTCAGGCGAGAAAGTCACATTTTTCTCAGTCACTTCTTTTGCGCTTCCCGCAAGATTGAGCGCATGGTCCGAAATACGTTCCAGATCCGAAAGCGTAAGAAGGAAAAGAGAGATCTTTTCATTCTGCTGTCTTGACAGTTCCTGTCCGGTAGTAAGTTTTACAAGGTATTTGCTCACTGCGTCTTCGTAGTGATCCACATCCCCCTCTGCATCCGATATCTTCTGATACAGCGGTTCCATATAATTATCAAACAACGAGAGCGCACGGCTTAACGCCTTGCCGGAGATCCTTGCCATCTCATTTACGGTACGGCGGCTCTGTTCTATCGCAAGCGCGGGATAAGGTATGAAGCGCTCCTCAAGATGGATGAGTATACGCTCCTCTCCGTTGTGATCCTTCACGATCATGTCGACAAGCGATTCGATTATATCGGTAAAGGGCGCAAGGAAGAGCACCATGATAAGGCGGAGCACCGTATTGATGATCGCTATTGAAAACGGATTCATCGTCGTATCACGGAAGCCGAAATGAGCGATGGCATCCGCGGTGTAGAATATCGATGAAAAGAACATCACACCGAGCGTTGCGGTTATGGGATAAACGAAGGAAGTCTTTTTGCCTTCTATGTTGGCTCCGAATGAAGAAAGAAGCACGGGCGCGGCGGCGCCTATCGAAACGCCAAGGAGCAGTGGAAGCGCGCTCTGGAAAGTCATGGCTCCGGTGACCGAGAGGGCCTGAAGGATACCGACTGCAGCCGAAGCCGACTGAAGGATCGCGGTAAAGAGCGCACCGACCAGTATACCGGTGAGCGGATTGGAAAGTGAAGAGAAAGCCTGTATAAATCTCGGAGAATCACCAAGCCCGCCGACAGCCTTGCTCATCATGTTCATGCCTATCATGAGCACGGAAAAACCGAGCAGGATATCACCGGTATTCCTGATGACCTGACGCTTGCCGAAAGTGCGCAGTGATATACCGATGACCGCAACGATGCCGGTCAGCGTGGCGGTGGAAAGGAGTTCCTTTAAACTGCCCCCTCCCTCAATATAACTTAAGCAGAGTATCCAGCCCGTGATACTGGTACCGAGTATCGCTCCGAGGATAATATTGATGCCCTGGGCGATCTTCATCATGCCGGAATTGACAAAACCGACCACCATGACCGCAGTCGCGCAGGAAGACTGGATGACCGCGGTGACGCCGGTCCCGAGTAATACTGCCTTGGGTTTTGTGTTGGACAAACGGTAAAGGATCGGTTCCAGTTTGTTGCCGGATAACTTCTTAAGCCCGTCTCCCATCAGTGACATACCGAAGAGAAACAGGGCGATACCGCTGAATAATTGTACGATCTCTGAAATTCCCATATCCCGATTATATCGCATATGTTTTGAATCTGCCACAGGCTATTCGGTAAATCCGTAAATCCGTTGTGAACCGTTTGGAAAAGACATGGTATAATAGTGCCAAAGTATGTAAAATATCTGCTGTGAGGTGCTGACATGACAAAGAAGATATTCATCCATTCTTTCTTATTGGGAACGCTGGTTTTGTTCCTGTGTTCCGCATTGTTCTTCGGGCTGCAGTACCGGAAGACGCTCGATGAGACATATGATGCATTGAAAGGCGAGGCCAAGTATGCTGCAAGCGGTCTTAAGACCGGCGGTATTTCATATCTTCAGAGCCTTGAGGGGATCAACCGCGTTACCTGGATAGGGAATGACGGCAGCGTTTTATATGACAGTGATCATTCCGATCTTTTGAAGAACCAGGGTGAGTATCCCGAAGTCGTGCAGGCTTTCGCAAACGGAGAAGGACAGGGCATCAGGAGATCCGGATCGGGCGGCAGCAACATGCTCTACTATGCATTCCTTTGTGAGGACGGGACCGTTTTGTGCCTGTCGAGGACATTGAGCCAGGTACAGACGGCGTTCCAGACGGTAAGCCCCGTGCTGTGGGTGTTCATCCTCGTGTTCCTGATCTCCGGCATCGTATCTTTCCGCATGGCGAATCAGATATTAAAGCCCGTGAATGAGCTGGATCTTGATCATCTTGATGACAGTAAATCTTATCCGGAGCTTACGCCTCTTATCAATAAACTGCAGGAACAGACGCTTACGATACGTGAGCAGAAGGAGTCGAGTCAGGAACTCAGGAGAGAATTCTCGGCCAATATATCACACGAGCTCAAGGCGCCCCTTAAGACGATATCGGGTATAGCGGATATGATACGTGAAGGAGTGTGCAGTCCGGAAAAGGCCAAGGAATATGCGGAGGATATCCAGAAAGAATCACAGAGGATGATCGCACTCGTTGAGGATATCATGAAGCTTTCAAGGCTGGATAACGATGACACCTCGCAGGAATGGGAGAGGGTAGATCTTTATGAGGCGGCCGAGGAAGTAAAGCAGGCATTGCGCGCACAGGCTGCTGAAAAGAACGTGAATATCACGGTCGAAGGAAAGCGCGAGACGATCAAGGGAATAGGACATCTTATCAATGAGATGCTCTTTAATCTCTGTGACAACGCGATCAAATACAATCATGAAGGCGGTAATGTGGTAATAAAGATCGGTAAGGATGGTTCAAAGCCGTGGATCAGTGTTACCGATGACGGAATAGGCATCCCGGTCGATGAACAGGAGCGGGTATTTGAACGGTTCTACCGTGTCGATAAGACACATTCCAAAAAGATAGGCGGTACCGGTCTCGGTCTTTCCATCGTAAAACACGGTGCGGGACTGCATGGCGCGGAAGTATCAATGAAGAGCGCCCCCGGTGACGGAACTTCGATAACACTGACTTTTCCCGAATGATAAAGGCATGGAGAATAAATGCAGGTCCTGATAGCTGAAGATGAAGAAGCTACTGCAAAAGCCCTGAAGCTTTTGCTCGAAAAAGCCAAATACGGCGTCGATATCGTTCATACGGGAACGGATGCGTGGGATTATATACGCGTCGGTTCCTATGATGTCATAGTGCGTGATATCATGATGCTCGGAATGAGCGGTCTTGAGGTTTTATCCCTTATAAGAAAAAACAACATATCCACACCGGTACTCCTGCTTACCGCGAAGGCGGAGATAGAAGACAGGATAGCCGGGCTTGATGCGGGAGCGGATGATTATCTTCCCAAACCGTTTTCGACCGGCGAGCTTATAGCAAGAGTCAGGGCGCTCGGAAGGCGGCGCGGGGATTATACACATTCCGAAATGAAAGCAGGAAATCTCGTGCTTGACGGGAACCGGTATGAGATGCGCTCCGGTGACAGATCCGTAAATCTTACGAACAAGGAATTCGGTCTGATGGAACTGTTCATGGGGCATCCGGGATATGTTTTCTCGGCGGATCATCTGATGGAAAAGATATGGGGACCCGATTCCGATTCGGATATAGATGTAGTCTGGACACACATCGGTTTCATACGCAAGAAGCTGCGCGGCATCGGAGCGGATGTGGAGATAAAGACGAACAGGGGAGCCGGTTATTCTTTAGAGGTGGCGGATCAATGATAAAAAGGATGAAGCGGCGGATGATTTTTGCCGCGATGCTTGCTTTTTTTGCAGTGATAATGATGATAGCGGTGCTCGTAAATGCCGTGAATTATTATGTGGTCACGAACCGTGCCGACCAGACGCTTTCAGCCATACTGCGGTATGAGGAGATGAGGCCTGAAGAGCCCGGTCCGCAGGGGCCGCCGATGAAGCCGTTCATGGGCCTTCCGGATGTCGAAGCCAATTACATGACACGTTTCTTTGCGGTGCATTTCGATAAGGATGAAAACGTCGTATCCACTTCAACCGATTATATAGCCGCGGTCGATAATGAAGATGCTGTCGAATATGCAAGGCAGGTGCTTAAGAAGAGCAAGGACCGCGGATACATGAAGGAGTACCGCTACGCAAAAGAGACTAAAAACGATACCACGGTGGTATTGTTTCTTAATACAACAAGGGACCAGCAGTCGATGATCTCCCTTCTTATCTTAACTATCATCGTATCCTTTGTGAGTCTTCTGATAGTATTTGTGCTTGTTGCATTACTCTCCGGCAGGGCAATAAGGCCGTTTGCCAATAACATAGATCAGCAGAAGCAGTTTATAACGGACGCGAGCCATGAACTCAAGACCCCGCTCACATCGATATCCACGAGCCTTGATGTCATAACGATGGAGCACGGCGATGACGAATGGACCGATAATATAAGGAAGCAGACCGGAAGGATGAGTAAGCTTGTGAGCGAGCTCGTAACTCTTTCCAGGCTTGATGAGGAGAACCCGCTTCCCGATAAAGAGGATTTTTCATTGAGCAATGCGGCGTGGGAGATCATCGATATCTATAAACCGCAGGCCGTAGCGAAAGAAAAGGATTTAAAGACCGACATAGAGGAAGATGTTTCCATGGTCGGAGATAAGCCGGCGATCCAGCAGATGCTATCGGTCCTTATGGATAACGCCGTCCGTTATTCGGATGAAAAGGGTGAGATAAGGTTCAGTCTTTATAAGAAGAAAAACAGGATCAATATAGAAGTTTTCAATACCTGCCGGTATGAAAAGATACCCGATACCGACAGGCTGTTTGACCGCTTTTACCGGCCGGATGATTCGAGGAGTACCGAAACCGGTGGAAACGGAGTGGGGCTTTCGATAGCGAAGGCGGTGGTGCAGACGCACGGAGGCAAGATAAGCGCGAGCTGCCCGAGCGGCAATACGATGACGATAAAGATCTGTTTCTGATATATATAGAGTATACTTTTGGTATATTGATTTGGATCTTTACCGAGTATAAAATAGAAAAGCAACCGATGTTCATTGCAGGAGGAAGAAAAATGTTTACGAAGATCAGCTATTTGAGAAAAGCAATTGTTTTGTCGCTTTTGGTGAGTCTTATGGCCGGCCTGATCCCGCAGGAGATCAGGGCAGAAGAGTTGTTGGCAGATGACAGCTATCTGGCGGATGAAAGCTATCTGACCGGTGACACCGATATAAACACAGAAGCCGATATATCTGAAGAAGCTGATATGTCCGCAGAAAGCAATGTATCCGCAGAAGGCAATGATCCCTGGGCCTACGATGGTCCTTTCCAGGATCCCGGACAGAATACGGATGAAGGTAATACCAATACTTACGCGAACCCGTACAAGCTCGAAATTGACGAAGAAGTAGACGACTTTGTCTGCCCCCCGGGCATATATAAACGCTACTATATCCTCAGGTTTAAAGAAGCGGGGATTTATGAATTCTCCTTTGGAGAAGGTTCGAGTCCGGATGTGGTTTATAAGTTATTCACCCTTTCCAGCGAACCCACAGGTGAAAGCTATACTTTCCGCGCAGAGTGGGACAGTTCGAATGAGTATCATAAAAGCTATTTTGAACTGAATAAGTCATATACTTACCATCTGATCGTAGCTTCAGGCACGGAAGGTAACGTTCCTTTCAAATTTAAGATAACAAAAAGAAGGGCAGTCAATCATAAACCTACCGATTTCTATGAAACTTCTTTTGATGATGCGTTCGAGTATGAGGTAGGTACCGAGGCCAAGGGCAATCTCTACCCTCCGCAGGTCTATAAACATCATTATAATTTTACGGTTGAAAGAACCGGAAGATATGCGATTGAATTTGACAGAGGGGAATACTTTGCGCAGGAAACGACATATAAGGTTTCCGACAGGCAAAAAGCTGAACCCAACGATAATTATTATAACGACTATATGCGCTGGTACAGTGGGGATGTAGGACAGGGTAAGAAAATACCCGAATGGCTGGATCTTGAAAAAGGCGTGGTCTACCATCTTATAGTAGAGAATGGAGATGATGATAAAACCGTTGACTACAGCTTCAAGATAACCCCGACAGCACCGATGGATCATAAGAAGGCAGACGTTAACACGGACGCATCACTGGTAGAGCTCGGAGTTCAATACGAAGATGCCTTCGTTAAGAATTTCAGGAAAGATGAATTTCTCGATGATGACGGTGTAACCCGTTATTTCAGGGTTTATCCCGACCCGTTTAGATATAATTTTGAGTATCAGTACGAATTAAACTATTACAAGCTGACGGTTCCGTCAAACGGGAAGCTGACACTGGACTTTGATCCGGATAAAAGCATCGGTGTAATGCTGGCAAGCACTCCCGATGCGCTTACGGAGTATGGAGCCGGCTGGAGATGGGAAGCCGGCATGCAGGCAGGTCATAATTCAAAAACCATAGATCTGCTTGCGGGAACATACTATCTCGGCGTCGGTCAGGCTGCTGATGATGATATAGTTAATTATTCCTTTAAGGCGGCACTTGATCCGATAGTGATAAATGAAGATGAAGTGAGCGTTTTCGACAAAAAACTGAACGGTTCCAACACTGACTGGGAAAAGAGTGACATGATAAATACGGGTAAGACATATGTCGCTCAGTCCGCTTACGGTGACGAAAGTAACAGTGACTGGTTCAGCTTTGAGCTCAAAAGGCAGACTCCGCTCAATTTTTCGATATCATCATCAAGAATTGAGACGCTTTCCGTGGGTCTATACGAAGCCACGGCGGCCGGTGAGCGAAAGAACGATAAACCGGTATGGACTGTTGAAGCGCATAATGACAAACCTGTCGTCGGCGCTCAGATAACAGTACCGACAGGTTTATACGACGATAAGACGACCTATGTTCTGCCGGCCGGAATATATTATCTTGAGATTGTAAAGAGCGGCACCGGCGATTACAGGTTCGGATTACTGAACGGTATACCGCAGGCTGTGGAGAGTGTTGATATAAAGGATAAAGATACCGGGAAATCGGTAAGCAGCATAGCCGTGATCCTGAATAAGACCCGTGAACTTACGGCTGAGGTTCTTCCCACGGATGCCCCGGATCATTCCGTGGTTTGGAAGTCAAGCAATGAGAACATAGCTACCGTGGATAATGCCGGAGTTGTCACCGGAGTAACCACAGGAACCTGTGAGATAACCGCTACATCCGTCGGATTGAATACAAACGGCAGGAATGTTTCCGACAGTGTCCTGGTCCTGGTAAAGGAAGAGAGCAGCAATCCCGACGATCCCGATGATCCGGATGATCCGGATAATCCCGACGATCCCGATGACTGGATAATAATCGGTCCTGATATTGTTGTGAAGCAGAAGATCAATCTGTACGACAAAGAGTACCTTGACGAGGCTTATGATAAAAACGACAAATTTAAAGTAACACCCAAGAAAATGGGTAAGGTGAAAAATGGAGTATTCACCGCTAAAAAGGCCGGAACCGTAAAGATCACGAGACTGGTGAAGGTAGGTAAGGACTACATGGATCTCGAAGAGATCACGTTTAAGATCATTAATCCGGCCTACCCCAAAAACCGCAAGGGGAAAGCAGTTAAGAAGTTTACTTTATACAGACCGGGTGATTCCTTATCACCGGAGGACGTTCTGAGTCTCGGAGATTCAAAAATTGTTCCCACAAAGTATTCATGTGCGGATAAAAAGAAGAAATTTATTTTTGACCCTGATACAGGTATAGTTGAAACGAACAAAAACGGTAAATGCACGGTTACCGTATACTATGGCGATGTCAGCAGAAAATATGCGGCCAAATATGTATATACCGTGACGGCCAAGATGCCTGAGCTGCCAAACAGCGTTACCGTAAAGAAAGGCAAGACAAAGAAGATTTCCATAAAGAATGTCAGGAGTGGTCACAACCCTACCGAATGGATCGCATTTAAATATGATCCTGAGACGGGCATTACCGACTTACAGCAGGATCTGGTGGAAATAACACCGGTCACTACGCGAAAAGCAAAGACAAATATGATGAAATGTAAGGTTAAAGGTAAAAATCGCGGACCTGTTTATATCGCTGCGGCGGTAGACGGTGTATGGTATGTAACCAGGGTTACGGTAAAATAAACACAGATCACAACTAAAAGAAAAATGAGAACAGGTGGACTTAGCAGTAAGGTCCACCTGTTCTTTTTGTGAAAAAAATGTGTCTTTGGGATTATTTCAGGTTTATTTCAGGTAAGGCCGATAGAATGGTCGCAGACAGGAAAGAGACAAAGCCTAAAAGGAGGAGCCTTAATGGAAGAGAAAAAAAGAGGCAGACATGAGCTTAAGTACGAAATAGCATATACCGATTACCTCGCGATGCGGGGAAGGCTTAAGATGATAATGTCGACCGACCCGCACGTTATGGAAGACGGGAGATACCGGATAAGGAGCATATATTTTGACAACAGTGAGGACAAAGCACTGAGGGAGAAGGAAGACGGGATAGGTAAGCGTGAGAAGTTCCGCATAAGATACTATAATGACGATCTTTCGTTCATCACTCTCGAAAAGAAATTAAAGATCGGAAACATCTGCATGAAATGCGACGCTCCGGTCACGGAGAATGAGTGCAGGAAGATACTGTGCGGAGATATCGGGTTTATGAAAGATCATCCCGAAGAACTCGTAAAGGAACTGTACGCGAAGATGCGTTACCAGAGGCTCTGCCCGCGGGTGCTCGTCTCGTATACGAGAGAACCGTATATTTACGGACCGGGAAACGTACGGGTCACGTTTGATTCTCAGATACGGACCACGCTCTTTCACAGGAAGTTCCTTGAACAGGATGTTTCGGACATAAGCGCGACCGACAGGCCCGGGGATATGATCCTTGAAGTAAAATATGATGCCTTCCTGCCGCAGATCATACAGGATATGATCCAGGTGAACGGGATAAGGCAGCAGGCATTTTCAAAATACGGCATATGCCGCAGATTCGGATAAAACAGTAAATGATCATGAACATACAGGAGGAGATCAAAAATGACATTCAGTGATATCTTTAAATCAAGTTTTCTGGAGAGCGTTACGGAGTTTTCGCCTATCGACACCCTGACGGGCATGCTGTTTGCCCTGGTGATCGGGCTCTTCATATTTGTTATATACAAGAAGACATTCAGCGGGATCATGTATTCCACGGGATTTGCGATGACACTCGTGGGACTGTCCCTTGTTACGACGCTCGTTATCATGGCAGTAACCTCGAACGTAGTACTTTCACTCGGTATGGTCGGTGCATTGTCCATCGTCCGTTTCCGTACCGCGATAAAGGAGCCGATGGAAATAGTATTTCTGTTCTGGTCGCTTGCGGTCGGCATAGTTATAGGTGCGGGAATGATACCGCTCGCCGTTATCGGTTCCCTGATCATAGGCGGTATCCTTGTATTGTTTTCGAACCAGAAGTTCCACAAGACACCTTATATCCTTATCGTGAACTGCGATGATGAAAAGG
>JAEEGL013772622.1_pt1 | contig 10171 bp, 8 predicted proteins | sample 9134231 | NCBI WGS metagenome assembly JAEEGL01 (sample SAMN16246548, study PRJNA631951) | gut metagenome | biome: gut microbiome; feature: rumen; material: fiber-attached | host: Bos | place: Iran: Karaj | collected 2018-10
AGTTCAGTATGAGATAAATCTGTAGGACAGGTGAATGTTCCTGAATCAGCTACACCATAAACCCAATAGTCTGTAGAATAACCAGAATCATTCCAATCAGTAAAATGTACTGTTATCGAATTAAGATTAGAACAACCACTGAACATACCTGCATAACATTCTTCTGACAAAGTTGTAGCAGGAAGTTCTGGGGCAACAGTCAAACTGGTACAATTTTCAAACATTGCACTATAACAATAAACAGCCAAAGTCATTGCTGGCAATTCTGGTGCAACAGTAAGATTTGTACATTCCTCGAACATTTTGCAATAACATCCGAATGCTAAATTTGTTGCGGGAAGTTCCGGAGCTGTTGTAAGGGAAGAACAACCACTGAACATACCTGCATAACAATCATCTGCCAATGTTGTGGCAGGAAGTTCCGGGGCTGTTGTAAGCGCTGTGCACCCCATAAACAGATTGATAAAGCAAAAATCGCTAGGAATTGTGACAGACTCACAGGTTTTATCTACCAGGCTCATGATATTGCCACTTGCGGTAATATTAGAACCTGTCATTTCAAAATGCACATAATTAACCTCATCAGATGAAAATTCTGTGTTATTTCCGCGCAGATAAACCTTCTCTCCTGGTTCAAGAGCAACTGGAGAAGAACCAAGTGCTATCCAGTTAGAACCGTCCTTAGAATATTCAAGATTTGGAACTGGAAGATCCCCTTCTACTTTTAACTTGAAACTGAAATAATCGGAAGATGTAAAACAGAGATAATTTGGTGTTGTTTCAGTGCCACCATTACCACCGCCACCGCCGTTATCAGTTCCACCGCCATTACCGCCACCGCCGGCCGGGTCATCACTTCCACCGCCTCCGCCTCCTCCGCAGGCTGCTGCAAACATAACTAAACATGCAATCAAAAGGATAGAGATAACTGACCTTAACTTCATGGGAACCTCCATACAGTCTACGTTCTTAAGGTCAGCATATCCCCCCCCCAAGCGATTTTGTCAATCTTTATTAAACAAGTATTTGACAACAGAAATCACGAGTATTAGAATATTTTCAGAATGAGCACAATGGTCTTTTTCCTTGTCCTTATGGCCGCAATAACCCATGCCGGATGGAACTTCTTCTCCAAGAAAATCTCCGGCAATCTGCCTGTTTTCTGGCTGGGTTCCATGTGTATCAACATGATATTGCTCCCTTTCACCATCGTGATAATCGCAAGAAACGGTTTCAACTGGCAAGGTGCAATCCCAATCCTTATATCAGCCACATTCCACTGTTTTTACTATATAACTCTGTTCAACTCCTACAAATTCGGTGATATTTCAGCCGCTTATCCTATCTCCAGAGGCACTGGTGTGGCCCTGACTGCACTTGTTGCTGTGTTTGTTCTGCACGATTATGTCTCTGCCATAGGCTGGGCTGGAATTTTACTTATAGTGTCAGGTATCCTTACTGTGGGGCTTTCCAACACAATGACCAAGGAGGATATAACCAGCTGCCTGTTTGCATTCCTGACAGGTATAACCATTGCAGGATACTCCCTTGCTGACAGCCGGAGCGCAGGCTTCAATCATCCTATAGTCTGCATCAATGTCATGAGCATCACATCTTTTATTCTTGTCTACCCTGTCGCATTCAGAAAAGGATTCGGCAAGACTGTGAGGGAAAACCTCGACCACCTGCCCTACGCACCTATCATAGGACTCGGGTCCCTGGGAACCTACCTGATCATAATGTTCGCATTCAGCCTTTCAAACCATGCCAGCTACATTGTGGCACTCCGGGAATGTTCTGTGATTCTGGCCTCAATACTGGGCTTTGTGGTACTCAAAGAGAAGCCTACCAAGCAGAAAATCATCGGAATAATACTTATAACCATAGGACTTATCCTTATAAAGCTGGGCTGAAGATGCAAACCAAAATTCTGTGCCTATTGCTTCTAAGCCTGTTCACAGCAACTGTTATATCCGCTGATGAGATATCGGCACCGGTCACAACCTACTCCTGGGAAGATGGATACAGCACCTATGGTCAGATATCATTTTCTTCCACCAAGGAGAAAACAGATGCTGTCCTGTGGGATTTTGCAGATTACGAGAACTGGCTTTTAGACGGCCTTACCCGAGATGACCCAGAGGCAAGGAAACTCACCTGCACCCTTAACAGCATGAAGTATCTCCAGGAGAGGAACATCTTCAGAATCCTTTTTTCCCTCAACATCTGGTTTTTAAAAAACAGGGAATATTCCATAATGTTCACGGTAAATCCCCTGGAGAATGGAACAGATGGAATCAGGCTGGATGTAGTGGATGACAGCAGGACGACAAAGATAATCGATACCCTCAGCTACACCATATCAATAGATCATCAGGGTGACAAAGCAACAATCTACTATACAGGCCAATGCAAGCTCAGAGGAATTGCGGCCCGGTTCTTCACCTTGAATCTTTATAAGAAGAATATCGAATGGTACATCCGTACCTTTGCAAAAAATTTTATGAACAGGCTGGAATCTCAGGATTTGATCTTCTTTGCAAGCAGTGACTGAGCATGTTCCAGGGATATTGCATCCCTTTTTCCAGAAAGCATCCTGGCTATCTCTGAAGTACGCTCCTGACCGGTGATGACTGCTGCCTCAGTACAGGTCCGCTCTCCATCCACACGCTTTGTCACCAGTATATGATTGTCGGCATTCACTGCAATTGTGGCCAGATGGGTTATGCAGAGCACCTGTTTCTTTGCAGAAAGCCTTGAAAGATAGTGCCCCAGCTGCACAGCAACCTCGCCGCCTATGCCGGCATCAATCTCGTCAAACAGGATAGTGTCCACCGGATCTGAACTTGCAAATGCACTCTTTACTGCCAGCATTATTCTTGAGAGCTCGCCTCCCGATACTGCACTGCTTATTGGCCGCATAGGCTCACCCTTATTAGGAGAGATCATGAAGTTTATGGCATCTATACCTGTTGATGAAAGCTCAGCATCATCCACTGCAATATGGAACACCGCCTTTGGCATTCCCAGCTCTTTAAGAATAGCCTCAATCTCCCTCTCAAGGCGCTGGGCCTCTTTTTTACGTGCTTTTGAGACAGCCTGGGCAAGGGACATAACCTGCTTCTCCAGCCTGCTCTCTTCCTTAAGGAGCGCCTCCCTGCTGCCGCTGAAATCGGAAAGCTGGTTGTAGTTTTTTCTGGCCTCTTCCCCATAAGCAATTACATCCTCTATGGTCTGGCCATATTTCTTCTTAAGGCGCCGGATAAGGAAAAGCCGCTCCTGGCAACGCTCAAGCTCATCCGGATCGTATGCATCATGAGCCAGGTAATCCTTAAGGTTCTGGGCTATATCCTCAACCTCGTAGTAGGATTCATCAAGGCGTTTTGAAAGATTCTCCAGTGACTGGTCTATCCTTGCCCCCTGCTCTGCCGCCAGCCGTGCCTGCTTAAGAGCCTGCACTGCACTGCCGCTTCCCGAGAGAAAGGATGAAGCCTCCTCCAAAAAATGGGAAAGCTTGTCGTGGCTGTTAAGAACTCTTATGCGGTTATCAAGCTCCTCTTCCTCACCTATCTTAAGATCTGCTTTTGAAATCTCGTCCATGGCAAAGGCTAAAAGCTCAAGTTCCCGCCCCCTGTCGGCTGCCGACTTCTCAAGCTCTTCTATGGAGCGGCGGCATGCAAGAAGCTGGCCATACTGTACCTTAAGTTCAGAAAGCTCTTTTCCAAGCCCGGCACCGCTGTCTAAAAGACGCATCTGATTGGTCTGGTTCACCAGGGTGTACTGCTCGTGCTGCCCGTGGATATCAAGCATAAGGGAGGCAAATTCTGAAAGCTCATCCCTGGTTATGCTGGTCTTCTGTATGGATATTGAGCCACGGCCATTCTTACGCAGAGTACGCCGCACCAGCACAGAACCGTCATCATCTGCAATATTGTGCCCCTTAAGCCAGGCAAGAACCTCTGGGTTCTGGGTGAAAAAGCGTCCAGTTATCTGGCATTCATCGGTACCTGTCCTGACCATCTTGGCATCGCCCCTGCATCCGCACAGCATGGCAACAGATGAAGCAATAATGGACTTTCCCGATCCTGTCTCACCAGACAATATATTGAGTCCCTCGGTAAAGCTGATGGTGCATTCCTCCACCAGCGCAAAATTTCTGAGGGCTATCTCATCAATCATCAGTCAGCTCCATGGAGAGACATCCGCTCCCTGAACTTGAAGAAGAACCGCTTGTCGCTGCCAGGCAGTGTTATCACCCTGGCCTTGCATACACTTTTCTCGAACACAATCTTGTCGGTGTTCCTGATAGATATGGTGGTCTGACCGTCCAAAGCCAGAATTATGTTGCTGTTTCTTGCCTCCAGTGTCACTGTGATCTTCTTCTCGGGTGACACAACAATAGGCCGTACAATAAACGAATACGGGCAGATAGGAGTAAGGATTATGGTATCCATATCAGGATATACAATAGGACCCCCTGCCGCTGATGAATAGGCAGTGGAGCCTGTGGTGGTGGATACAATAAGGCCGTCTGCCATATAGCGTCCAAGCCTCTCGTCATCTATATCAACAGCCATCCGTACAGTCCTTGAGTCCGGACAGTTGATGACCCCTTCGTTGAGAACCAGACCATGGGCAACAGTCTCGCCGCTCCGGATAACAGATACATCCAGCATAGTATGCTGACGGCATACATAAGTGCCGTTAACAAAGTTCTCAAGGGCGTTCTCCCACTGGTCTCTCTCCACCTCGGTCATAAATCCTATGGTACCGAAGTTGATGGCAAGAATAGGGATATCGAATGGAGCGGCCTTCCTTGCGGCTGCAAGTACAGCCCCGTCGCCACCCAATGTCACAAGAAGGGAGAACTGGCTGCCCACCCTGTAGTGATCCAGCTGGCTGTTCCGGATGACAGTGACAGAGTAGCCTCTCTCCATCAGATACTTCTCCATATCCATAGCGATACGGCCGGCACCCTCCTTATTGTAATTGCAAACTATAAGAACTTTTTTAAATCCGTTTTCCATAGCACCTGCCATTATTTCTTTCCCAATATAGTGAAGTTGTCAACATCCGAGGTGAAGACAACGCCACTTCCAGGGGTGGCAAAGCAGTCCAGAGCCTTGATGGCATCCAGTATGGCGGCCGATTTTTCCTTCGCTGTTACAATCATGAGAATCTCCTTCTCAGGCACAATAGTTATGCCGAAGAACTTCATATCTTCCTGCTTTCCGGTACCCCGTGCATTCAGAATAGTGCCACCGTTGGCTCCTGCATTCCGTGCCGCAGCCATAACATCATCTGCAAAGCCTGAGTTTACAATAACAAAAATCATCTCATGAGAAGTCTCTTTATTCATTGTCTGTTCTCCTGTCTTGAAATATTCCATCCTCTTTCTATCTGCTGTGAACTTCATTACAGAACTTACACTTGTCACAGCAATAAAGCCTGAAAGCCTCTTAGTTACCAAAGCGACTGACTGCATAGCATCAAGAATAGGCTTCAGGGTCTGGTCATCAGTTACAATAATCACCGCATCCCGGTCTCTCTCCCCTATGCCGAAGAACTGCAGTACAGCGTTGCCAGAGATTGATCGGCAGGGAATTATAGTGCCTCCCCGGGCACCGGCCTTTTTAGCCGCAGTCACCAGCAGCTCCCCGGAACTCCGCCCCACAAGGGCATAGATCATCTTACTTTCCATACTGCTTCTCCTTCATGCTGAACACAAGGCCCAGAATCTGAATAGTTATGAGAGGTGTCATGGCAACCATTGCAATGACTCCAAAGGCATCAAGTACAGGATTTCCTCCTGCCGCTGTTGATGCTCCCAGCGTAAATGACAATATGAATGTGGAGGTCATAGGTCCCGAAGCCACACCACCTGAGTCAAAGGCAATAGCGGTAAAGAGCTTCGGGGTAAAGATTGTCAGAAGCATAGCCAGCGCATAGCCCGGGATGATGAAATACCACAGGCTGGCCCCAGAGAGGACCCGGTACATGGAAAGACCGATGGCCAAAGCTATACCGGCAGAGAGTGAGATAAGCATAAACTGCTTTCTGATATAACCTCCGGAGATCTCCTCAATCTGCTCGTTAAGAACCCAGACTGCAGGCTCTGCGCACACAACAACAGCACCCAGCACAAGGCCTATAGGAATAAGGATCCAGCTGTAGGAAAGGCCTCCGATAATTGCACCGATAGTATGTCCCACCGGAATAAAGCCTCCATGCACCCCTGTCATGAACAGTACCAGTCCCACAAAGGTGTAGATAAGTCCTATTACCATCCTCCACACCTGATATGGAGGCATGTGGATAAGGGCAAGCTGGAATACTATGAACATCAATGCCATAGGCATGAGTGATGAGAGAATCTCCTTGGTTACATTAGGCATTACTTCAAGAAAGTCTGCAAATTCCGCAGTAGAGCTGGAAACTGCCCCTGAGCCGGAACCGCCGCTGATAAGACCCAGAAGGAGCACAGCAAGTATAGGACCAATTGAGGCCATACCAGTCAGACCAAAGCTGGAATCACGGTTTGTAACACCACCTTTGGAAGCCACACCTACACCCAGGGCAATTATAAATGGAACTGTCATAGGTCCTGTGGTGGCTCCCCCCGCATCAAAACCTACAGCAATAAAATCGGGCTTTGTCAGGCAGGCACACAGAAAGACGACACCATAGAAGATAATCAGAAGCCATCGGTAGGACATATTGAAAACAATACGGAGCAGGCCAATTACCACGAAAAAGCCTACACCCACGGCAATCATAAGGATAAGAGGCACCTTGGAAATAGCCGGGTTCACCCCAACAACCTGAGAGGCAAGAACCTGGACATCTGGCTCGGCAATGGTGATAAAAAAACCTATGGCAAAGGCCACACCGATCAAAAGCAGAAGCTTCCGCTTTGCAGTAAGGGCAGCCCCCGCCTTCTGTCCGATCGGACTTATACCCAGGTCTGCTCCCACCAGGAACAGGGTAAGCCCTGCAATGACCAGAAGGGAGCCGACCAGAAACCGCATCAGCGAGGTATAACCTACCGGTGCAATGGTAAAGTTGAGAATAAGAACTATAGCAATGATAGGAATAACTGAGATACAAGTCTCTTTAAGCTTTATAACTATATTCATATTGCGCTACTAAATATTTTTGATAAAAATCCGACTGTTCCTGGAATAATTGTAGGCAGTTTTCTTTCTCTCCGGCAGATCGGAGACAACCCCTTCCTCGAACCCCATTCCCAAGAACCAGTCTGCGGTGCGGGTTGTAAGGACAAACACCTTATTAAGACCCATCTTCTTGGCTCTTTCACACAGGAACTCTATCATTTTGGGTCCAACACCCAGATGAGAATAGGCAGAATCAACAGCCACAGCCGCAATCTCACCCACTCCTTCGGGGTAGACATGGAGAGCACATGAAGCATGGACTGCACCATCTATCTCGAACACGATGAAGTCATTCAAGGATTCTTCTATCATAGCCTCGGTCCGCGGAAGAAGTATGTTCTTGTCCACGAAAGGCTTCATGACACGGAGCACATCCCCCACCTCGTCGTACCGCATGGAGCGGATACCGCTGTACTGATTTGAATATACCATGGTGCCGGAGCCTAAGTTGGAGAATATCTCCCGCAGGAGAACTCCGTCGCTGCAGCCGTCCAGTATATGGACGCGGGAGACACCGGCCTCGCACGCACGGCGTGCCTTGTCCAGCAGGGCAAGTTCGTCTTTCATCTCGTTGTCTCTGAAGAACTGCTGGACATCAAGCAAGCTCAGATTGCTTATGCGGCCGGTGGTTGCTACCACGGCTCCGGCCGGAAGCTTATAGTCGGCAGCCATAAAGGCGGGCCGGGATGTTATGAAAAAGAGCTTGTCAGCCCCAAGGCGCGATGCTGTCACTACAGCCAGGTCGTCGGAGAGAAGATTGTATGGGCGTCCTATGGAGCTCCACCCCACACATGGGAGAATAGGAATAAAACCATCGTCCAGAATCTTGAGGAGCTCTTTGGTAAGAACACGTTCTGCATAGCCGGTGTGCTGGTAGTCGGTACCATCCACCACTCCCACACCCCGGGCCCGCACCCAGTTGCCTATTACGGCCGGGCATTCGTAGGCAGAAAGGCTGGTCATTATTCTGTTGGCAACATCAAAAGCTGCCATCTCAACAAAAGGAATGGCGTCCGGTCCTGTGACACGCATGCCGTCGATCCACTGGTACTTAATGCCATAGTCAGAGAGGACCTCGTCAATCCGCTCCTTGGCTCCAGGCACCAGCACTATACGTATGCCGGCCTCCCGCAGTTTCACCACATCTCTTATAAGAAGAGGGAACTGAGGGTTGTCAATTATGTCACAGTCAATCTTGATGACAAAGCACTTGCCCTTAAACTGATGCAGGTAATGGAATACCTCGCGGATAGTCTGTACCTGAATCTGTCCCTGGTTTATTTCACTATTTTCCATGCTCTTATTTTATAATGATTTATATATATTTGCAATACAAATTCGCCATTTTCATCATTGACCAGTTTTAAAGTTGATTTTAAACATTTCTGTAAAATTATCGAAGTTTATTTTAAAAAGTACTTGATTTTTCAATATTTTAAAATTATAATCCAAGTATGATTGGAAGAATTCAATACCTGAAAGAGCTTGCCCGTTACATGGACAAGCACGTTATCAAGGTGGTTACCGGCATCCGTGGATGCGGTAAATCAGTGGTTCTGGAGCTTTTCCAGAAAGTGCTTATGCAGAAAGGAATCCCGGAGAACCGCATGATCTTTGTCCATCTGGACGAGAGTGCATACTCAAGACTCCTGGATGCAAAAAACCTGGAAGATTATATTGTAGAGAAACTCCAGGATGGAGTGATGAACTACATATTCATCGACGATGCCTACAAATGCACAGGCTTCCAGAAAGTGCTCTCATCCCTCCTTGCAAGAGGAAATGCAGATCTCTACATCTCCGGCTCAAACCGGACTGCCCTGACCGAAGGACTTACCGATTTCCAGCTTGTCACCATGCTCCCCTATTCCTTCGCAGAATACCTGGAGGCCCAGAAACAGAGTATGCTCAAGGCTGTGGCAGAACAGACTGTGGAACAGCATTTCATGGACTTTGCCCGCTTCGGCAACATCCCATTCACACTGCAGCTTTTCAAGAACTCAAGAAACATCAACCAGTACCTGCTGGGGCTTTATAACACCATCATTGTGCAGGATATAGCCTCCATCCACCCTGTTAAGGAAATTAAAGTGCTGGATGCGGCTATGAGCTACATGCTTACCCACACAGGTATCTCCTGCTCATCAAAGAAACTGGCTGACACTTTGACAGAACAGGGATTCAAGACTACCCAGCCTACTGCCGAAAATTATCTTCAGTTCATGGAGGAATGCGGCCTTATCTTCCGTGTAGGACGCTATGACATCAAGGAAATGGAAAACCTTAAGAGCCTTCCTACCTTCTATGTGGCAGACATGGGCCTGAGCAACATGCTGACCAAGAAGCCCGAGATGAACCCGATCCTCAAGAACCTTGTGTTCCTGGAGCTCAAGCGGCAGCATTATGATATCTGCGTGGGCAAAGTGGGAAACAACATCATAGATTTTGTGGCATCCAAGGGCGGCCAGACCTGGTATATCCAGGTGGAAGCCTTTGTGAAGGAAGAGAAAGTGCTTAACAGAAGGCTACGTCCATTCAGGCAGATCAAGGATTTCTATCCAAGAGTCCTTATATCACTGGATAAGACAACAGGCACATCAGAGTCCGGAATACGGTTCTGCAATGCCCTGGATTTCCTTCAGAACGGACAGCTTTAAGATATAATGCGGAAACTGCTCTCTGCCATCCTTCTTACCCTGCTTGCCTGTCTGCTATTCTCATGCGGCACCATCGAGGACACAAAGCAGAGTTTCTCAAAGGTGTGCTCACGGGATATTGCAGCTCTGGGAATAAAGGATACATATGAGCTTGAGCATTTTTTCCTGGCCCACAATCCAAAGGCAGACAAAGCCAAGGTAAGGCGGCTGGCAGGCTACTATGTGACAGAGGGACGGTTCGAGGGAATCAATTCTGATATTGCGTTCTGTCAGATGTGCCTTGAGACCGGTTTTCTCAGGTATGGAGGGCTTGTGAAGCCATCCTTCAACAATTACTGC
>JAEEGL014067543.1_pt1 | contig 10171 bp, 5 predicted proteins | sample 9134231 | NCBI WGS metagenome assembly JAEEGL01 (sample SAMN16246548, study PRJNA631951) | gut metagenome | biome: gut microbiome; feature: rumen; material: fiber-attached | host: Bos | place: Iran: Karaj | collected 2018-10
CGTAAGACCGAGGACGTGCCTCGAGATCTCGATGGTGGCGATCTGGAATCCGAGACATACGCCGAGGAACGGGATACCTTGCGTACGGGCGTACTCCGCCGCCGTTATCTTCCCTTCTACCCCGCGGATGCCGAAACCTCCCGGGATTAGTACGCCGTCCGCCCCGTCGAGCAGTGCGGACGGATCGTTCTTCAGGAACTCATCGGAATCGATGAACCTGACCTTCACCCCGCACCCAATGGTCGCCCCTGCATGCACCAGCGCCTCGGTGTGCGACAGATAGGAATCCGCCAGGGCGGTGTACTTCCCCACGATGGCGATGCATACCCTGTCCTTGGGTTCCAGCACGTTCCTCAGGAATGATTCCCATCCTTCCATATGCCTTCCGGAGGTGAGCGGGGCCAGTTTCATCCTCTCTACGATGTATTCCGCAAGGCCCTGCCTCTCCAGGGTCAGCGGCACCTCGTATATCGACCTGGCATCAGGTGCGGATACGACGGCCCTCTCATCCACATCGCAGAACATAGCGATCTTCGCCCTCGCCTTGGGTTCCAGCGGTCTGGAGGACCTGCAGACGATGACGTCTGGACGTATCCCTATCCCCATGAGTTCCCTGACGGAGTGCTGGGTGGGCTTGGTCTTCTCCTCGCCCACCGTACCCATGATCGGGACCAGCGTCGTATGGACGTACAGCACGTCGTCCCTTCCCAGGTCCCTGCCCAGCTGCCTCACGGCCTCCAGGAACGGCATGGACTCTATGTCTCCGACCGTACCGCCCAGTTCCACGATCGCGACGTCCGCACCCGTGTCCCTGGCCGCCGCGAGTATGCGGCGCTTGATCTCGTCGGTTATGTGCGGGATGATCTGTACGGTCCTTCCGAGATACGTTCCGTGCCTCTCGTTATCGATGACCGACCTGTAGACCTTCCCCGTGGTGATGTTGTGGTCGCTCCCCAGCTCCAGGTCCAGGAACCTCTCGTAGTTGCCCAGATCCAGATCGACCTCGCCCCCGTCGTCCAGCACGTAGACCTCCCCGTGCTCGAAGGGGTTCATGGTACCCGCGTCTATGTTCAGATACGGGTCGATCTTGACCGCCGTCACATTGAGTCCGCGGGACTTCAGCAGCAATCCGATGGACGATGCCGTTATCCCCTTCCCGAGTCCCGAGATCACTCCTCCGCTGACGAAAATGAACTTCATTGTATCAACGGGATTATTACATTGTTTGTCTAATATTTAAATTATTTTTAGACATTCGTCTAACAAATTATCGAATATTAGATATATAGAATAAATTAAGGTGTTTTGAAAGGTCAGTTGCTGTCATCCTTGAGCAGCATCTTGTATCCCACCGGGATCACCTTGAGGAACCTGCGGCAGCTGACATCCCAGTCCGACAGCAGACTGCGCGCCTTCTCGCTCCCCGTGTAGGCGAGATGCCTCTCCAGAACAACCCTGAGCGCATCGCGGTCCGCCTGATCGTCCAGCGGTTCCAGTTCCACCATGTCCATGTTGCAGTGGCGGTCGAAGTCGCCGTTGTCGTTGAGGACGTAGGCAACTCCCGCGGACATACCGGCCGCGAAGTTCCTGCCGCAGTCCCCGAGCACGACCACCGTCCCTCCGGTCATGTACTCGCAGCAATGGTCCCCAGCACCTTCCGCTACCGCGGTCGCTCCGCTGTTGCGCACGCAGAACCTCTCCCCGACGCATCCCGCTATGTACAGCTCTCCGGCCGTCGCACCGTACAGCACCGTGTTTCCCGCCAGAACGTCCTCTGGACCGGAACCCGGACGGAAGACCGCTATCGTTCCTCCCGACAGACCCTTCCCCACGAAATCGTTGGCCTGTCCTTCGAGACGGAACGTTACCCCGCTGACCAGGAATGCGCCGAAGCTCTGTCCCGCACTTCCGGTGAACCTTATGTCGATCTCCCCGTCCCTCGGTGCCGTACCGCGTCTCTGTATCTCACCGGAGAGCATCGCACCCACCGAACGGTCGGTATTGGATATTGCGTATGATGCGCCGGCCTTCGTTCCCGGCCGCCCGAGGACGTCGGATACGATCCTCCTGTCGAGGACCTCCCCCAGCATATCGGGCTGACCCTCCGACACCGTCCTCGTGCCCTCGGCAACGCACAGGAGAGGGGTGACGTCCAGCCTCGATGCCTTGCCTTCCACGTCCCTCGGGGCGATCAGATCCGCCCTTCCGACGATGTCGTATAGGTTCTTGAATCCCATCGCGGACAGGTGCCTCCTGACATCCTCCGCCACCGATGTGAGGTAGTTCATCACACCCTGTACCGAACCCTTGAATTTGGCCCTCCTGTCGGGGTCCTGCGTCGCTATACCTACCGGACATGTGTTGGTCTGGCACTTGCGGCACATGACGCATCCCATCGATACCAGGACGGATGCTGCGAAACCGAACTCCTCGGCACCGAGCATGGCCGCCATCACCACGTCGCGGCCGGTCTTCAGCTGACCGTCCACCTGTAGCCTGACACGGCCCCTCAGACCGTTGGAGACCAATGCCTGCTGTGCCTCCGCCAATCCGAGCTCCCAGGGCAGACCCGCGTACCTCATGGACGACATGGGTGCCGCACCGGTGCCTCCGTCGGCTCCCGATATCAGGATCGTGTCCGCACCGGCCTTCGCGACTCCGCAGGCAACGGTCCCCACGCCCGCTTCGGATACGAGTTTGACGCTTATCCTTGCGGAGGGGTTCACGCACCTCAAATCAAGGATCAGCTGCTTCAGGTCCTCTATCGAATAGATGTCGTGGTGCGGCGGAGGGGATATGAGGGTCACGCCGGGCAGGGTGTGGCGGGTGGCCGCAATCACCTTGTCCACCTTGAATCCCATGAGCTGTCCTCCCTCTCCGGGCTTGGCACCCTGTGCGCATTTGATCTGAAGCTCGTCGGCGTTGACCAGATACTCGGTGTTTACTCCGAACCTTCCGGATGCCACCTGCCTGACGGCGGAACGGATGCTGCGTCCGTCCGCAGGCCTGCTGCGTTCCGGTCCTTCCCCTCCCTCTCCGCAGTTGCTCGCCGCATGCAGTCTGTTGGCGGCCTCCGCCGCGGTCTCGTGGGCCTCGCGGCTGATCGCACCGAACGACATGGCCTCTATCACGAAACGTTTCACGATCTCCGATGCGGGCTCCACCTCGTCCATCGGTACGGGATGCCCTGCGGGTTCGTCCATCAGGTCGCGTATGAAGAACAGTCCGTCGCCCAGATCTGCCCTTTCGGCGAAAGCGGGATAGCTGCCGGGATCCCTGACCGCGGCGTGAAGGAGCCTTACGGTCTCCGGCGACCAGGAATGCCTCTCCCCGCCGGGACGGTGGACGTACTGTCCGATGTCGGGGAGGTCGGTCCTTCCGGCACCGTGGCGTCCGATGATCTCCGCGGCGATCTCCTCCAGGGATACGCCTCCCAGACTGGATACCGTACCGGACATGTATGTCCTGCACAGTCCCCTGTCCAATCCGACCGCTTCGAAGAGTGCGGACCCGCGGTACGACCTTATCGTGGAGATCCCCATCTTGGACATGATCTTCATCAGCCCTTTCTCCAATACGCGGATGTACCTGTTCTCCGCGGTATCGGGATCGTACGGTATCCTTCCCTCTTTGCTCAGGGCCTCGATCTCCGCATATGCGAGGTAGGGGTTGACCAGGTTAGCACCGTATGCGAACAGGAGGGCCATGTGCTCCACCTCCCTGGGTTCGGCGGATTCCACGATGATGCCCGTACGCAGACGTTTCCCGTTCCCTATCAGATGCTGATTGACTGCCGAGACGGCCAGCAGGGACGGCACCGGCGCATGCTCCGCATCCACGCCCCTGTCCGAAAGGATGATGTACGATTCGCCTTCATCGACGATGGAATCCGCCTGCTGGCACATTCTATTCAATGCCTTCTCCAGCCCCGAAGGTCCCTCCGAGACGTCGAAGACCATCGGCACGGTCTCGGTGGAGAATCCGCGGTACCTGAGGTTCCTCAGCAGATCCAATTCGCGGTCGGTGATTATCGGGTGCCTCACCTTCACTATCCTGCATTTATCCGGTGCGGGCGAGAGCATCCCTCCGCCGACCGGACCGATGTATCCGGTGATGGACATGACCAGCTCCTCCCTTATCGGATCGATGGCGGGATTGGTGACCTGTGCAAATGACTGTCTGAAATAGTTGAAGAACAGCTGGGGCAGATCCGAGAGCACCGGGAGCGGAGTATCGCACCCCGATGCGGATACGGGCTCCTTGAGGCTGAGCACCGAAGGTATCAGGACGCTCTCGATGTCCTCCCTGGTGTAGAGGAATTCCCGCATCATGGATCCCACGTCGTCCACCGAGCGGTCCACCGTACGTCCCGAGGAGACGTCGGCCAGATCGATGCGGTTCTTGTCCAGCCAGTCCCTGTAGGGATATGCGGACGCCAAAGCTCCCTTGATCTCTGCGTCGCGCAGTATCCTGCCCTCGGATGTGTCTATGAGCATCATCTTGCCCGGCCTCAGTCTGCCGGACTCGGCGATCCTGCCGTCCTCCAGAGGTACGACCCCGGCCTCGGAGGCGAGGATGAACAGTCCGTCGTCGGTGACGGAATACCTTACGGGACGGAGCCCGTTCCTGTCGAGCATCCCTCCGGCGCGGACCCCGTCGGTGAACAATACCGCGGCCGGTCCGTCCCAGGGTTCCATGTAGATGGAATTGTACTCGTAGTATGCCTTCAGCGAATCGGGGATGGGGTTCTTCCCGTTCCATGACTCCGGGATCAGCACGGAGATCGAGTTGGACATCGACATCCCGCTGAGGGTCAGGAACTCGAACACGTTGTCCAGGGATGCGCTGTCGCTCATCCCGGGCTGGACGATGGGTGTGAACGACCCGGTGTCGGGGAACGTCTCGCTGGCGAGCATTCCCTCCCTTGCGCGCATCCACGCGCGGTTGGCCCTGATGGTGTTGATCTCGCCGTTATGGCAGAGCATCCTGAACGGCTGGGCCAGCTTCCACATCGGTACGGTGTTCGTGCTGAACCTGGAATGGACCATCGCTATGGATGATTCGAAATCCGGGTCCGAAAGGTCCGGATAGTAACGGCGTATCTGTCCCGGCGTCAGCATACCCTTGTAGACGATCGTCCTGGTCGAGAGGCTGCAGATGTAGAACTCCTCGTCGTTTGCAGCCCTCTCCGCATGCTTCCTCAGGAGGAACAGCTTCCTCTCCAGGGTCTCCTGGCAGTCGTAACTGGTGACGAACACCTGGACTATCGACGGTTCGGTCCGGAGCGCCAGCGGCCCGGGTACGGAACGGTCCACGGGGACCGGGCGTTCGCCTATCAGCGTCAGCCCGGCGGAATCGCAGCATTCCCTGAACGTCCTCATGCACGAGGATGCGCGCTCGGGATCCTTCGGCAGGAATATCAGTCCGGAACCGTACCTTCCCGCTTCGGGGACCTTGATCCCACACTTCAGGATGAACCTGTGGGGGATCTGGAGCGTGATGCCCGAACCGTCCCCGGTACGGCCGTCGGCATTCTCCGCACCACGATGTGCCAGATTCTCCAATACCGTCAGACCGGTCTCTACGATGTCGTGACCTTTCCTCCCGTCGATCCTGACGACCATCCCGACTCCGCACGAGTCCCTCTCGTCCTCAGGGCCATAGAGGCCGCACCCCTTGCGCATCCGATTACCTTCCGTTCAGTGGATGAACAGCATCTCCCTGTACTTCGGAAGAGGCCACATCTCGTCATCCACGGCCATCTCCAGCGAATCGACGTGCTTCCTGATCCTCTCCAGCAGCGGGGAGACTTCATCGTGGTACGCAACGGCCGCATCGCGGCCCTCTTCCATCTCGGACAGCCTCTCTCCGAGTTTATCCAGCTCGTTGACTGCGGACTCGGCGGACGAGATGTCCTCGGATATGCGCTCGATGAGTCCGAGCTGCGATGACGCCATCTTCCTGTAGTCGGATTCGCCGTAGATCTCCTTCAACGCCCTGACGTTATCGAGGAGGATGTTCTGATACCTGATGGCCACGGGTATTACGTGGTTGGTCGTCAGGTCGCTGAGCACCTTGGCCTCGATGGCCAGCTTCTTGCAGTAGATCTCCCAGTAGACCTCCTTCCTCGATGCGAGCTCCACATCCGTCATCACTCCGGTCTCGCGGAATATCTCCACGGTGCGTTCGTCGGTGTAGGTGTCGTAGATCACCGGCGGGGACGTCTCGCAGTCGAGACCGCGTCTCTTGGCTTCCTTCTTCCATTCGTCCGAATAGCCGTTGCCGTCGAAGCAGATGTTCTGGCAGGACCTGTAGGTCTCCCTCACCTCATCGAGTATCGCCTGCATGGCGGACACTCCGCCGGAGATCCTTGCATCCACCGCTTTCTTGAACTGTGCCAGCTGATGGGCGAGTACGGTGTTCAGGACCATGATCGCACCCGAACAGTTGGCGCTGGAGCCCACCGCCCTGAACTCGAACCTGTTCCCTGTGAACGCGAACGGCGAGGTCCTGTTCCTGTCGGTGTTGTCCACCAGGAGTTCGGGGATCTGCGGTATTCCGAGACTGTACCCTTTCTTTCCTGAGATCTTGACCATGTCCTTGCTGGACATCAGCTGTTTGAAGGCATCGCTCACGGTCTTACCGAGGAACGACGAGATTATCGCAGGGGGCGCCTCGTTGGCTCCGAGCCTGTGCGCGTTGGTCGCATTCAATACGGTGGCCTTCAGGAGGGCGTTGTTGTCATAGACCGCCTTAAGGGTGTTGGCCATGAAGCACAGGAACCTGAGGTTCTCCTTGTCGGTCTTTCCGGGGGACATCAGGCCGATGCCGCTCTCGGTACCGAGGGACCAGTTGCAGTGCTTTCCCGAACCGTTGATGCCGGCGAAGGGCTTCTCGTGAAGGAGCACTTCGAAGCCGTGCCTCTCCGCCACCGACTTCATGACGGACATCAGCAGAAGGTTGTGGTCGATGGCCAGGTTGGCAGGTTCGTACACGGGTGCGATCTCGAACTGGTTCGGGGCCACCTCGTTGTGCCTGGTCTTCACCGGTATGCCCAGTTTGTAGGCCTCGATCTCCAGGTCCCTCATGAAACAGAGGACGCGCGGAGGGATGTCGGCGAAGTAATGGTCATCCAGCTGCTGGTTCCTGGCACTGTCGTGTCCTATGAGTGTACGGTCGGTGAGGACCAGGTCCGGGCGCTGCATGTACAGGTCCTTGTCCACGAGGAAGTACTCCTGCTCCCATCCTAAATAGGAGTGCACGACCTCGTCCCCCTCGCCGAAGTAGGCGAGGATGTCCCTGGCCGCCTTGGTCACCGCCGAATCGGATTTCAGAAGGGGCGTTTTGTAATCCAGAGCCTCCCCGGTGTACGATACGAACACCGTCGGAATGCAGAGGGTGTCCCCGATAACGAACGCCGGCGAAGAAGGGTCCCAGGCGGTGTATCCCCTTGCCTCGAACGTGTTCCTGAGACCTCCGCTGGGGAACGACGATGCGTCGGGCTCCTGCTGGAAGAGGAGCTTTCCGCTGAAGTTCTCCATCGCCTCGCCGTGACGGCGGGGGTCGGTGAAGGAATCATGCTTCTCCGCCGTACCGCCGGTGAGCGGCTGGAACCAGTGGGTGTAGTGTGTCGCACCGAGGTCCATCGCCCATCTCTTCATCCCTTCCGCGACATGGTTGGCCACGTCCCTGTCCAGTGTCGCCCCGCGCTCGATGGTCTCGTAGATCGAACGGCGCGTACTCTCTGACAGATATTTCCTCATCGCCGCCCTGTTGAAGACGAAACGACCGTAGTATTCGGACGTCTCGCTCTCGGGAGCGGTCACGGCCACCGGTTTCTTGGCGTTGGCCGCATCTACCACTGTGAACCTGTAGTTCTGCATATGTAGATACGGATTGACTGATATTATAAAACTTTCTACCAAATGTCCATTATTTCTGTCAAAATAATACGATTTACTAATAATCAATAGTCATTTTTGCTGTTAATTAGACATATGTCTAATATTTCATTGTACAAAGGAATACATCCGGGATCGCCCCCGGAAGTACGGAGGCTTGATGGTAGGTCATCGTTATATCAACGGACACCCATGCCCTGACCATGAGGATAGATGCCCATGTCCACATGTGGGAGAGACGCAGTCTCCCGGACGAGGCCGTGAAGAACTACCTTGCGCCGGTGAAGATGCTGGATGACTACGGTCTCAAGGATGCCTTCGATTTCAAACTCGACGATCCCGACTTCCCCTTCCCCGATTACGACGAGAAGGTGGAGATGTACACAGAGGTCATGGACGCCAACGGGATCGACCGCATGGTCATACTCCCCATCGATTTCGGACTGGTCAACGAGCACAGGATGACCAACGATGAGTACATGGAATGGACGATGCAGAGATGCTCCACTGATGACAGGTTCGTACCGTTCATCAGCGTGGACCCCAACAGGAAGGATGCTCTGGAGATGCTCAACAGATACTTCAGAAAATACTCTCCGAAGGGCATCAAGGTCTATCCCGCCACGGGATGGTATCCGGACGATCCCAAATTCGATGCGTTCTGGAAGACCATAGACGACATGGGGCTGATCGTTACCACCCATACCGGAATGGCCCTCCCTCCCCTTGACGAGAAGTACTGCCACCCTTCGCAGCTGGCTAAGGTGGCCGAGAGGTATCCCGAGCTGAAGATCATAGTCGCACACCTCGGCGGAAAATTCCACAACGAACTGTTCCCGCTCATGGATGCCCATGACAACGTATACTCGGACTGTTCCGCCCTTCAGGGATGGTGGGCGGAGGACAGGAGCATGATCGGGAAGAGACTCCATGACTGCATGACGCGCTATCCTGACCGCATCGTCTACGGATCGGACATCCCGATCTACGAGTTCGCCGTGTCCTCCTTCCAATACATCCGCACGATAGAGGAGGGTGACTGGGGAACGGAGAAGATGAAGAGCGATCTCCTCGGCAACAACATGGCCCGTCTGCTGTCGCTCTGACGTATCCTTCAGAACAGACCGAACCCTTCGAGGAGCGCCATGATCCCTACCATCAGCAGTATGGCCGCTCCGGCAAGGGTAGCGATCCTTCCGTATAACCTGCCTATCCTGTTCCCGAGGTAGACACCGCCGAAGCTCATCAGTCCGGCCGTGAGTCCGAGACCCGCGAACCCTAACACGATGCCTATGCCGTCGGAGGCGAATGCGAATCCGGCTGCCATGGCATCGAGGCTCACCGCTACCGTCAGCGGGAACATCGACACCGCGTTGGTCTCCTTCCCCACATCCTGCTCCTCCTTCGAGAACGCATCGCGGATGAGGTTGAAAGCGATATATGCCAGCACACCGAAAATGATCCAGTGGTCGAACTCGCTGATGTACTGGTGGACGGACTCGCTGAGCGTGTATCCGATCGCCGTCATCACGGCATGCCCGATACCGAACCACAGGGCGATGACCATGGCATCGCGTACGGTCGCCCTCCTGAGGGCCAGACCCTTCCCTATGGACACGACGAAGGCGTCCATGGACAGCCCGATGACGAGTATGATGAACAGATGAGGCTCCACGTCCGTCCGATGGGAAGGAAAAGATAAAAAAGTTTAGCCGTGCCGAATTATTTTCTGGCGACGTGCACGTGCACACCCTCGCTGGAGACGACGGTGACCTCTGCACCTACCTCGATGACCTCGTCGGAATCGGCGCTCCATGTGTCGGAACCGATCTTGACCTTGCCCTTCAGGTTGTCGGGGTTGGTCTCCACGGTGACCGTACCGGTCCTTCCGATGAGGGATCCGGCGACCGTCGTGGACGGCGGAGCGGGGCCTCCCAGACGCCTGTACAGCCAAAGCGTGCCTACTATTACAGGAATGGTGAGCACGATGGCTATGGCGATGGTGTACCAGGTGAACAGCATATCGGGGAATATGCATCCGTATATGCCTATGACCAGCAGGTCCAGGCCGGGTATTATCAGATATCCCCCGGGGACGTTGGCCTCGGTGATCACCAGCAGGGCGCCGATGATCACCAGGATGATCGCTACGATTAACGGGTCCATGATCTCATACCTTTACATCATCTGGGAGCTGGGACTCTTCCTCCTCGATCTCCTTCTGCGCATCCTTCTGGTACTGCGCGGTCTGCGCCTCGATGTCGGACTGC
>JAEEGL014259363.1_pt1 | contig 10171 bp, 10 predicted proteins | sample 9134231 | NCBI WGS metagenome assembly JAEEGL01 (sample SAMN16246548, study PRJNA631951) | gut metagenome | biome: gut microbiome; feature: rumen; material: fiber-attached | host: Bos | place: Iran: Karaj | collected 2018-10
TGTGGTAGGGGAATCAAACCAATCCACAGCATCTTATATATCATAGTCAAACCTACAGAAGAGGTAAAGAAAAGACTATGACTTAATAGTTACAAAGACCTTGGAGAGGGTCTCTAAAAACTACTACTATATAATACGAGGAGAATTTTTATTATGACACTTAATGAAAAATTAGCACTTATCGAGGAAACGTTTGAGATGGAGGAAGGAACATTAGAGCCTGATATGGTACTTGCGGATATTGACGAATTCGACTCAATAGCAAAACTTTCACTCATTGTACTTATGGATGATGAATTTGGAAAAACAATAAAAACAGAAGATATTAAAGCGTTAAAGATAGTTCAGGATATAATTGATTTGATGGACTAATAAACGACATGTTAGCTTAGTCTTTGATAGATGAATTTGGAGGTGGATTAGATTTGACGAATTCAGAGTTATACATAAATGCATTTAGGGATGGATTAGGAATCGATGAGGGACAGCTAGAAGGGCTTGTTTTCCAAGGGGTCCCAGAATGGGATTCGGTAGGCCATATGACACTTGTAGCGGCTATCGAGGATGCATTCGATATTGTTCTTGATACAGATGATATAATTACATTTGACTCATTTGAAAAGGGTAAGGAAATTCTTAAGAAATACGAAGTTGAGATTTAATTTCAGGTGCATGGATGCTGAAAGAGATTAAGAAATATAACAACGTTGAATATGTGTATGTTGTTGCGGATACGCCTGATGAGATAGTCGGAGATGAGAATCAAAATGTGAGAGCAGATCTTCCGGTGGCGGCAGACTATGCAAGTGCAATGGCTGAGAGAGGATATATTCTCGGGGACCGTACAATAGGAGTAACGATCAATCTTACAAGGGTGAATTCTGATATTGATAAGCTTATCAGATTCGATATTGAAGACGGAACGGCTGAGAAAGATAGAATTCTTGATATAGCCGTTCAGGCTTTTGATTATGACAGGCGATTTAATATCAGACCTATTCCTGACAGAAAAATCAGAGAGTCGGTTCTTGCTGAATGGGTGGATAAGCTCAGTAATGTTTATATCTGCAGATATAAATGCGAGGTTCTCGGTTTTATTGACATTGAAGAGGTTGATGAGAAAACGTGTGACATACACCTCGCGGCAATAGATCAATCGACAAGACTTCCGGGTGTAGCAATGTCTCTTTATGCATTTGCTGTACAAAAATCAATTGATATGGGAAAGAGACGTCTGACAGGGCGAATCAGCTCACGAAACATGGCAGTACTTAATGTTTATGCTAGCCTGGGAGCGGTATTCTCGGAACCGAGAGATATATATTTGAAAGAAGCATAGAGGATAGATATGACACTTGATGAATTATATAATATAGATCCATATGGTTTGAAAAAAGAAGAAAAAGAATCGATGCTTCTCGAAGGATTAGAATCCTTGACTCGTCGACATGCTCTGAATTGTCCTGAGTATGGAGACATCATTAAGGTTCTCGGGACGAATATTGATGATATAAAGAGTACATCGGATATTCCATATATTCCGGTAAGACTTTTCAAGGAATATGAGCTTCGAAGTGTTCCGAAGGAGGAGATAGTTAAAACGATGACTTCTTCCGGTACTTCGGGGCAGAAGGTTTCAAAGATTTTCCTTGATAAGGAAAATGTCAGAAGTCAGACCAAAACTCTTGCGGCTATAATCTCTTCCTATATAGGAAAGCAGAGACTGCCGCTTCTTTTGCTGGATACCGAGCTTGTAAAGAAGGATAGATCCATGTTTTCGGCAAGAGGAGCCGGAATCATAGGATTCACCACATTTGGGCGAGGAACAGCATATGCGCTTGACGAGAATATGAATATCGATATAGATAAGGTTTCCGAGTTTTGCGAGGAGCATAAGGGCGAGACGGTTCTTATGTTTGGCTATACCTATATGATATGGCAATACGTCATCAGGGCGCTTGAAGATAAGGGAATAGTATTTCCTTTTGAAAAAGCTATAGTATTCCATATAGGCGGTTGGAAAAAACTGAAGGATCAGGCGGTGGATACGCTTGAATATAACAGGAGACTTAGCAACGTTCTGGGTGGAAATGTGGAAGTGCATAACTATTATGGAATGGCTGAACAGCTGGGATCTGTTTTTGTTGAATGTGAATACGGACATATGCATTGTTCTAATTATTCTGATATTCATATCAGAAGACCATATGATTTTTCAGATGCAGAAATAGGCGAAAAAGGACTTATCGAGCTTGTATCGCTTCTTCCTACCAGTTATCCGGGACATGCACTTCTTACCGAGGATGAAGGCGTTATTCTGGGAGAAGATGATTGCCCATGTGGAAGATGCGGAAAGTATTTTAAGATATTTGGAAGAATAAAGGGAGCAGAACTCAGGGGGTGCAGCGATACCTATGAAAAACGTTAGTTATATTATAGGAAGCAGTGAAATATCAAATGCACCTATGGGGGTTTATTCAGAAGAGGCGCTTCAGTTTGCCGGTGATCTGTCACAGGCGATTCTTAAAGCTGAAGGAATAAGGAGATATCCTGATGTGGTAGCCTTTGCCTTCTGGTGCAGACGAGGAAATATAGAAAAGCTTAAGGAAGCTTTCGGTGATGTCAGTACAAGACTCGGAAGAGGATTGGTTTTTCATATATCGCCGGGAAATATTCCTGTTAACTTTGCATTTACATATATGTTTGGTATTCTGTCGGGATGTGCAAATATTGTAAGACTTCCAAGCAGAAGCTTTCCACAGACTGACATGTTGCTGGATATTATCGAAAAAGTCTTGGTGAATCATCCGGAAGTGCAGAAGAGAACTGCATTTGTCAGATATTCAGCGGATGATGAGATAACTGCTGAATTTTCTCAGATGGCAGATGCCAGAATGATTTGGGGTGGTGACAAGACTGTTGAGAATATCAAAGGACTTGGCGCGAAACCAAGATGTGTGGATATTACATTTGCAGACAGATATTCGATATGCATGATTGATGGAGATGCAGTATGCAAGGCGGATGAGAGCGTTTTGAAGAAGCTTGCAGAAGATTTCTATAATGATACATATCTTATGGATCAGAATGCCTGCTCCAGTCCGCAGATGATATTCTGGATAAATGACAGCGGTGTAGCCAGAGAAAAATTCTGGAAGGCTGTATATGATCTGGCGAAGGACAGGTATTACCTTCAGGATGCTGTAAGTGTGGATAAGTATACTATGCTTTGCCAGGAAGCGATTGAGAAGAAGAATATTATTGCAGGTTATAAAAAAACAGATAACCTGCTTTATAGGATAGAAATAAGCAAGGCGACGAGTGATATCACTGAGCTTCGCGGAAAGAGCGGATATTTTCATGAGACTGCGATAAGCAGTATATCCGATATTAATGATATCGTTACAGAAAAGTATCAGACACTCACATATTTCGGATTGGATGCTGAAAGTTTGAGACGAAGTGTTATAGATAATAAATTGAGAGGAATTGACAGAATAGTTCCAATTGGTAAAGCACTGGATATCAGTGTGATTTGGGATGGATATGATCTTGTGAGAAGCTTATCCAGGATAGTAAGTCTGACATAGAATTAAGAGGATAAATGATGGGGAGAACCGTACTTATAACAGGAACTAACAGAGGAATAGGACGGGCTATTCTTGAGCGTTTTGCAAAGGAAGAGGAAATCACAATCCTTGCTCATGCCAGACGTGAGATAAAAGAGTTCTCATTAATGATAGAAGAGCTGGTTAAGAATAATCCGACTATAAAGATTAGTCCTGTTTATTTTGACCTGAAGAAGTCTGATGAGATGAAGAATGCTTTGAAAGAAGCATTATCTGTGCATAAGAAGGTGGATGTACTGGTTAATAATGCAGGTGTGGTTCTTGAGAGTAGGGCATTTCTTATGACAGATATGAATCAGGTCAGAGAATCATTTGAGGTGAATTTCTTTGCGCAGACTGAGATTACGCAGATAGTAAGCCGTGCGATGATTCGTAATCGTAAAGGGGCTGTCGTAAATATGGCTTCTATTGCTGCTTTTACGGGAATTGAAGGACAGTTTGAATATGTTTCGGGTAAAGCGGCGATAGTCGGAATGACGAAGAAGCTTTCAAAGGAGTTGGCGGCATATGGAATACGAGTAAATGCAGTTGCTCCGGGAATGATCAATACCGAAATGATCATGCAGATGGAAGATGGCATGAGAGAAGGATTAAAAGACAGACTTGTTGCCAAGAGAATGGGCGAGCCTGAGGAGATAGCGAATGCTGTATACTTCCTGGGGAGTGACGAGGCAAGTTATATAAGTGGCCAGACACTGATTGTGGATGGCGGAGGATATACAAGTTAAGGGTTTATATATGATAGAGATCGATCAATTATATAATATAGCTGCAGAAAACAGAAAAAAGATTATTCAGATGACATATGATGCAGGAAGTCAAGGAGCACATATGGGCGGAAGTTTATCGCTTTGTGAGATTTTCGCTGTGCTATATCATCGGATCATGAATTATAATAAGGATTTGGTTAATGATGAGAATCGAGATCGGTTAATCCTCAGCAAAGGACATGGGGCTATTGCGTTATATGCAGCTTTAAACGGTATCGGAATTATTACAGATGATGAACTGAAGACATATAAGCAGGACGATTCTGTTATTACAGCTCACCCTACATTTTTACCTGATAAAGGAATGGAGTTTGCTAGCGGAAGCTTAGGTCAGGGATTGTCGATTGGTGCAGGAGTTGCGTTGGGACTTTCTAAGAAGGATAGTAAAGCCAAGGTATATGTAGTTGTCGGAGATGGAGAATGTGATGAGGGTTCTGTATGGGAGGCTGCTGCATTTGCATCGGCTAATAATATATCTAACCTGATATGTATAATTGACAAAAATCGTCTGCAATATGATGGCGATACTAAAGATGTAATGGATATGGGGGATATTTCACAAAAGTGGAAAAGTTTTGGATGGGATATAGAAGACTGTAATGGCCATGATATTGAAGAGTTGGTCAATGTTTTTGAAAAATTACATGATCGACCGCTTGCAGTAATATGTAATACAGTAAAAGGAAAAGGGGTTTCCTTTGCGGAAAATAATTACAAGTGGCATAATTCGACTTTAACAGAGGAATTATACAATAAGGCTATGGCAGAGCAGGAGAAACAATAAATGGATTTTAAGCCGTCAAGTATAAGAATGTGGTCAAGGCTTGGTCCATCGGGAGCACTTGGTGCGGTTGCGATGGAAATTGGAAAGAATAATGAAAGAGCGGTTTTCATTACTGCTGATATGACTTTTGCGTCAGGTCTTGAGCGTTTTAAGAATAAATATCCTGATAGATTATATAATGCCGGAATTGCTGAACAGAATATGATAGGCTTGGCATTAGGACTTGCAAGTGAAGGATACGAGCCGTATGTGGTTACCTATGCCTCTTTTCTTGCAACAAGGGCACTTGATCAGATGAAAATGTGTCTTGGATACATGAAGGGAAATGTTAAAGCTATCGGAATAAACGGGGGATTGGCGGCTGGAGTTCTGGGTGCAACACATATGGCAATAGAAGATATATCTGCTATACGCGCTATCCCGAATATTTTGATCGAATCTCCGGCGGATACAACGGAATTAGTAAAAACGATGTTAGATATTGGAAGTCACGAAGGACCGGCCTATATAAGATTCACTGGTGGCATGAACGATGAAGTTGTTTATAGTGATGATTTTGATTTTTCCATTGGAAAAGCAAATAGAGTTTGTTCAGGTGATGATATAGCTATTCTTGCAACGGGAAATATGGTTCGAGTTGCGATGGGGATTTCAGAGGAACTTCTAAAGAGAAATATTTGTTGTTCAGTATATGATTTTCACTCTATAAAACCTTTAGATGATGCTGTTATCAAGGAAGCATTGAATTATAAAATGATTGCGACAATTGAAGAGCATAGTATTATAGGTGGGTTTGGCAGTTCGGTTTTAGAAGTGGTTAATGATAAGTATTTATATAACGGTCGTATCAGAAGGTATGGAATAGCTGATGCATATCCTCACGCAGCTTCACATGAAGCCATACTTAAAAAATGTGGACTTACAGTTGATGTGTTGGCAGACAGTATAGAATCAGAGTATAAGAGGATTTAGTAATGATATCTTCAAGTTTTAAAAATATAAAGATAGCTGGAATAGCTTCGGCGGTTCCGACGAAATGCGTTAAGACCGAGGACTATTATGAGTTATTCGGTAAAGAAATTGTGGATAAAAATATAGCTACGACAGGTGTTAAGCAAACTTATCATGCAAGTCCTGAGCAAACTTCTTCGGATTTGGCATATGTTGCAGCTAAGAGGTTAATGTTGGAGTTGAATATAGAACCGGATAGTATAGATGTTCTGATTTTTGTAGCGGCTTATCTTGATTATCAGGTTCCACCGACAGCATGTGTTCTTCAAAAGAGATTGAGTATAGCTGAGGACTGTATAGTTTTTGATATGGATCTTGCCTGTTCTGGATACATTTACGGACTCAATACTATTTCTTCAATACTTAATTCATCTTCAGCTAAAAGGGGGTTACTGTTAACGGGAGATATATCAAGTAAAGTCGTTTCTCCGCTTGATAAATCCAGAATGCTTTTTGGTGATGCAGGAACCGCGACGCTTATAGAAAAAGCAGAGTCGGAAGATGTTATAAATATTGGAATGAAAACGGATGGATCAAGATTTAAGTCTATAATAATTCCCGCAGGAGCTTATAGAAATCCTGATGCAGTGAAGGATAGAACGGAATGGTCTGATGGTAATGTAAGATCGGATTATGATCTTTTTATGAACGGAATGGATGTATTTAGTTTTTCTATGACAGATGTTCCTAAATTAGCATTAGAATTCATGGAAAAGTTTAAATATGATTCCAATGAATTTGATTCATATATATTCCATCAACCTAACCTTTTTATATTAAAACATTTAATTAAGAAAATTGGCGGTAATCCAGATAAAATGTGTGTATCCTTAGATAGATATGGTAATACAAGCGTTTGTTCAATACCGATTACGATATGTGATGCATTTCACAGTGAAGAGGGAATAAGAAAACTATTTCTGTACGGTTTTGGAGTTGGACTGTCTTGGGCATGTGCATCAGTTAATATAGATACTCGAAATGTATTTGATATAGTGAATACTGATGATTATTATTTGGAGGGAGAAGTAGAGCATTAGAAGTGGGAAGGTGATAATCTTATCGGAAATGTATAAATGAGAAAGGATAGGTGATATATTTTGCTATGAAATATATCATGAATAGGTAGATATGTGGGATTTTAGTGAATATTTAGATAAAACTGCATTAAGTGATGAAATCGGTAAACGATTAACGTATAGAGAATTACAGATTGAAATTGAGAAATTATATAGAGTAATTAATAAAAGGTGTTTAGTTTTTTCGTTATGCCAAAATACAATTGGTTCTATAATAGGTTATATATCATTTGTAAATAAGGGCATCGTCCCGGTATTGCTAAATGCGGAGATGGAAAAAAAACTATTGCATGATTTGCTTGAAATATATAAACCTTTATATATTTGGATACCGGAAAGATTAGATGATGAGTTTAATGATTATGAAAGTGTATATTATTCATATGGATATATATTGAAAAAAACATCTTTTCATATGGAATATGTATTATTTGATGAATTATGCCTTTTACTAACAACATCAGGTTCTACAGGAAGTCCTAAGTTTGTCCGTCAAAGTTATAAGAATGTAAGGGCAAATGCTGAGTCAATTGCAGAGTATCTGAAACTTGATTCAACAGAGAAGCCTATTACAACTCTTCCGATGAATTACACATATGGACTTTCTATAATCAATAGTCATCTGCTTGTAGGAGCAGAGATTCTGGTTACAGATAAAGGACTTATGCAGAAGGAATTTTGGACATTCTTCAAAGAAGCAGGTGCAACCTCTTTTGGCGGAGTTCCTTATACATATGAAATGCTTGATAAGCTTAGATTTACAAGAATGAATCTTCCAACGCTCCGATATATGACTCAGGCTGGTGGAAAGCTTATATTAGAGCTTCATAGCAAGTTTGCAGAGTATGCAGCTGCAAATGATAAGAAGTTTATCATCATGTATGGACAGTGTGAAGCAACAGCCAGAATGGGATATCTTCCTTCAGAATATGCTGTAAGTAAATGCGGTTCTATGGGAATAGCCATTCCCGGTGGAAAGTTCCATCTTATTGACGTAAACGGAGATACAGTCACAGAACCTGAGGTTACAGGTGAGCTGGTATATGAAGGTGCTAATGTAACTCTTGGTTATGCTGAAAAGGGTGAAGACTTATGCCTTGGTGATGAAAGAGGCGGAGTCCTTCAGACCGGAGATATGGCTAAGTTTGATTCAGATGGCTTTTACTATATCGTTGGAAGAAAGAAGAGATTCCTTAAGATATATGGTAATAGAGTGAACCTTGATGAAACTGAGAGACTTATCAAGGGACATTTTGAGGGAATCGATGTCGCTTGCGGCGGTGTTGATGATCATATGTACTTATTTGTTACAAATGAGGATAAGGCGGAAGAGGTAAAGAGTTTTGTTGCATCTACAACAAAGCTTAATCCGGCAGCCTTTAAGTATGTTGTAATTGATGAGATCCCAAAGAATGATTCGGGAAAAACACTATATAAAGCATTGGAAAAATATTATGAAATATGATGAATTATTAGAAATCGAACCTTATTCATTGGGGAAAGATGATAAGGAAAAACTTCTATCAGAGCGTTTGACAGATCTGACAAGAAAACATAAGGAAAACTGCAAAGAGTATTCTGATATACTCAATGCAGTTTCATATGATGAGAAAAAGGTAAATTCATATAAGGATTTACCTTTTTTACCTGTACGTCTTTTTAAAGATATGGAGTTAAAAAGCTGTTCAAGTGATGAGATTGTTAAAACAATGACATCATCCGGAACAACAGGTCAGAAGGTTTCAAAGATTTTCCTGGATAGAGACACTGCATCAAATCAGCAGAAAACTATGGTTAAGATAGTGAGCTCCTTCACGGGATCTGAACGTATGCCAATGATCATAATAGATTGTCCGTCTGTCATAAAGAACAGGAATATGTTTTCTGCCAGAGGAGCGGGTATAGTGGGCTTTTCTATATTTGGTTCAAAGAAGATTTATGCTTTGAATGATGATATGCAGTTGGATGTTGAAGGCCTCAAAGCTTTTCTAGAGACGCATAAGGGTAAGAGAATTCTTCTCTTTGGATTTACTTTCATGGTATGGCAGTATTTTTATTCTGAACTTGAAAGATTAAAGAAGGAAGGAATAACCTTCGATCTTTCAGACGCAATTCTTATCCATGGTGGTGGATGGAAAAAACTCATCAGTGAAGCTGTTACTGCTGAGGAATTCCATAAAAGATTAGAAGCAGTATGCGGTTTATCTGATATTCATGATTATTATGGAATGGTTGAACAGACCGGATGCATATATATGGAGTGTGAATGCGGGCATCTTCATGCCAGCATATTCTCTGATGTCATAACAAGAAATCCGAGAGATTTCTCTGAATGCGGAGTAGGAGAGAAGGGAATAATACAGGTTGTATCTTCTATTCCTGAATCCTATCCGGGACATTCTCTGCTTACTGAAGATGAGGGAATCATCCTTGGTGAAGATGATTGCCCATGTGGAAGAAAGGGAAAGTATTTCAGTATTACCGGACGCATAAAGAGTGCTGAAATACGTGGATGCAGCGATACATTTGCAGCAGACAGAGAGAAAATAGATGGAATAAATAGTAATATCAGTTTTCTCATTGGCAATAAAGACATCGTTGAAAATATGAGCAGTCTTAAGCCTTATAAGCCTTTCAGTGATGAAATAATAGATTTCGTTCAGGATGTATCAGCAAGCCTTATTTCATCAAGGGAAGGAAGAGCATTTTCTGATATTGTAACGCTTGGATTCTGGCTCAGACGCGCGTCTGTTATGAAGCTCAAAGAAAGATATATGGATAGAATAGACAGCCACATTGGAAAGGGCGTAGCATTCCACATTGCACCTTCAAATGTTCCTGTAAATTATGCATATTCTCTTTTTACCGGTATCTTATGTGGAAATGCAAATATTGTAA
>JAEEGL014296369.1_pt1 | contig 10171 bp, 6 predicted proteins | sample 9134231 | NCBI WGS metagenome assembly JAEEGL01 (sample SAMN16246548, study PRJNA631951) | gut metagenome | biome: gut microbiome; feature: rumen; material: fiber-attached | host: Bos | place: Iran: Karaj | collected 2018-10
ATACAAGGGTATGTGGGAGGATTTCTCCGGCACCGTCGGCTACTGGGTCGACATGGACGATCCTTATATAACCTACGACGACAATTATATAGAGTCCGAATGGTGGGCTTTAAAAGAAATATGGAACAAGGGGCTTTTGTATAAGGGCTTTAAAATCGTTCCGTACTGCCCGCGCTGCGGCACGCCCTTGTCCTCAGCCGAGGTATCGCAGGGCTACAAGACCGTAAAAGAGCGCTCCGCCGTCGTCCGCTTCAAATGTGTAGGCGAGGACGCGTATTTCTTAGCGTGGACCACGACGCCGTGGACGCTTCCGTCAAACGTCGCGCTCTGCGTAAACCCGAACGATACGTACGTTAAGGTCAAATGCGTTGACGGTTACACGTATTATATGGCGAAAGCTCTGCTCGACACCGTTCTCGGAAAACTGTCCGAAAACGGCGAAAAAGTATATGAGATAACAGAAGAATACACGGGCAAGGACCTTGAATATAATGAATACGAGCCGCTTTTCAACTGCTCAAAGGTCGTAGCGGACAAGCAGGGCAAAAAGGGATATTACATAACGTGCGACAATTACGTTACGATGTCCGACGGTACCGGCATAGTCCACATAGCGCCCGCCTTCGGTGAAGACGACGCCAACGTCGGCAGAAAATACGATCTGCCGTTCGTCCAGCTCGTCAACGGCAAGGGCGAAATGTGTGACGGCGCGCCTTGCGAGGGTATGTTCGTCAAGAAAGCCGACCCCGAGATAATAAGACAGCTTAAAGAAGAGGGCAAGCTGTTCGACGCGCCGAAATTCGAGCACGAATATCCGCATTGCTGGCGCTGCGACACGCCGCTCATCTACTACGCACGCGAATCGTGGTATATCAAGGAGACGGCCGTGCGCGACGATCTGCTGAAAAACAACGCGACCGTCAACTGGATCCCCGAGTCGATAGGCAAAGGCCGTTTCGGCAACTGGCTCGAAAACATTCAGGACTGGGCGATATCGAGAAACAGATACTGGGGCACGCCGCTCAACATCTGGGAATGCGAATGCGGTCATAAGGAATGTATTGGTTCAAGAGCCGAGCTTGCCGAAAAGACGGGCGATCCCGAAACGGCGAAGATCGAGCTCCACCGTCCTTACATCGACGAAGTCACGTTCAAATGCCCTGTATGCGGCAAAGAAATGCACAGAGTACCGGAAGTCATAGACTGCTGGTTCGACTCCGGCGCGATGCCTTTTGCACAGTGGCATTATCCTTTCGAAAACAAAGAGCTGTTCGAAACGCAGTTCCCGGCTGATTTCATATCCGAGGCGATCGACCAGACGAGAGGCTGGTTCCATTCGCTTATGGCGGAATCGACGCTTCTGTTCAACAAGAGCCCTTATAAGAACGTCATCGTTCTCGGCCACGTCCAGGACGAAAACGGTCAGAAGATGTCCAAATCGAAGGGCAACGCCGTCGACCCGTTCGAGGCTCTCGACGCGTACGGCGCCGACGCGATACGCTGGTATTTCTATTCCAACAGCGCCCCGTGGCTGCCGAACAGATTCAGCAAGAACGCCGTCGTCGAAGGTCAGCGCAAATTCATGGGAACGCTCTGGAACACATACGGATTTTTCGTACTGTATGCGAATATCGACGAATTCGACGCGTCGAAATACAGTCTCGAATACAATAAACTCCAGGTCATAGACAAATGGGTGCTTTCAAAGCTCAATTCGCTCGTAAAGACGGTAGACGATCATCTTGAAAACTACCGCATAACCGAGACCGCGAGAGCGATGGAAAAATTCGTGGACGAGCTTTCCAACTGGTACGTACGCCGCTGCCGCGAACGCTTCTGGGCAAAGGATATGAGCGACGACAAGATCGCCGCGTATATGACGCTTTATACCTGCCTCGTAACGTTTGCCGAAATATCGGCGCCGCTGATCCCGTTCATGGCTGAACAGATATATCAGAACCTCGTAAAGAGCGTCGACGCGTCCGCTCCCGAATCGGTACACCTCTGCGATTTTCCAAAGGCGGACGAAAAACTCATCGACCGCGAACTTGAAAAGACGATGGACGAGGCGGTCAATATCGTTTCGCTCGGCCGCGCCTGCAGAAACGCCGCCGTTATAAAGAACCGTCAGCCGCTTTCGAGAATGTTCATCGGCGCGCCGACGAAGCTCAACGAATTCTATATCGACATAATAAAAGACGAGCTGAACGTGAAACAAGCCGAATTTACGGACGATCTGCGCGCTTTCACGACCTATTCGCTCAAGCCACAGCTCAAAACGCTCGGCAGAAAGCTCGGCAAGAACATCAACGCTTTCCGGGAATATCTGCAGACCGTAGACGGCAATTCCGCAATGGACGAGATAAAAGCGACGGGCGGACTCAAAGTTACGCTTAACGGAGAAGAGATGTTCATCGAAGAAGCCGATCTGCTTATCGAAGCGGCAAAGGTCGAAGGCTTTGAATCCGTATCCGATTTCGGCGTTACGGTCGTGCTCGATACCGCGCTTACCGACGAGCTCATAGAAGAAGGCTTCGTAAGAGAGATGATCTCGAAGATACAGACTATGAGAAAAGAAGCCGGATTTGAAGTTATGGACAGAATTAACGTGACGCTTTCCGTTTCCGATACGCTTTACGGTATCGTAACGCGCAATATCGGTCAGATCTGCGACGAAACGCTTGCCGATTCCATCGAGCGCAAAGAGCCGGAAGGTTACGTCAAAGAATGGAACATCAACGGCGAAAACGCCGTATTCGGCGTTGTGAAAGTCGGAGGATAAAATGGGCAGACTGATGGGCGCGTACGATATCGACGACGATCACGATATCCCCGAATTGAATAAGTGTCCCGACTGTCAGACGTATTTCGAAGGCGATAACTGCCCTATCTGCGGCAAGCCGTGCCCGGAGAATATGAAGGCGGGCAACCGTCCTGCCGTAAAACAGAAGAAAAGGAAGAGACCGAGCGGCGATACGGGAAGAGTGACCTTCATCAACTGGTACCACTCGTGGTGGTTCATAATCCTGATGATGATCATCTTCCCGATCGTCGGGATAATCCTGCTCATAACGAGTCCTCATAAAAAAATCGTGAAGATCGCTCTCGTTATAGTGTTGATCCTCATAATCGCGTTCAGATACGGCGGGCTTATCTATTATTATTTCAACAGAGTATTCGCAAAGCCTCCCGTATACGTAAATACGAAAATTACAGAAACCGAATACAGGCAGAAATGCGAAGAGATAAACGCCGAAACGCTTTACAGAGCGGCGGACGGATATAAGGACGCATACGTTCGCGTCACGCTTACGGTGACGGGAAGAGAAGTCGATTTTTCGGAAGAATACTATCCAACTTATTACATCTGTAAAACGGAAGATAACGAAAACGTCGTGTTTCTCGTCAGAAACTGTCTGATAGACGTGAAAAACTATATCGTCGGAGACAAAATAACCGTTTACGGCGAATTCAAGGGCAATCAGTCCTTATGGACGGAGAATTCATCTTTTGATTATCCCTGCATTTATATGGCGTACGCGGATTTAATGAAAGAATAGTATATGAATACAATATCGATTATCGGACAAGTCGTCGGGTTTATCGCCGCGGCGGTAATGATACTGTCATTTCAGTTCAAAGAAAATAAAAAACTGTTTACGTGTCAGGTCATATCAACGACTTTGTTTTCGCTTTCGTACCTTTTTCTCGGTCTCGGCGGAAACAAGGAAGCGTTTTCCGGCATGGCGCAGAACATCGGCGGACTTATGATACGGATCGTGATGCTTTTCCATCAGAAATACAAATGGGCGAGAAGCCCGGTCGTGATGTCGGTCCTATGCACATACTGCGCCGTAACGTCCGTGCTTACTTACTCCGGCAATCCGCTGACGATCCTGCCGACGATAGGCAATATCATCCTCATAGGCGTTATGTGGACGAACGATCCCGATAAGATACGCATAGGTCAGTTCTCCGTAACGACCCCGTGCTGGCTCGTTTATAATTTCGTCGCCGGTTCGATTGCGGGAATACTGACCGAGACCTTCAATCTCGTCTCGATCGGAATTTACTATATAAGACAGGCGATCGCAAAGAAAAAAGAAAAATCGGAGGCTGAAAATGCAGAATCGTAAAATAACGGTCATAGGCAGTTATAACACGGACCTCACCGTAACGGCGCCCCATCTGCCGGCTGACGGCGAGTCGATCATCGGTTCGGCTCTCGAATACAATCCCGGCGGCAAAGGCTCGAATCAGGCTGTCGCGGCTCACAAAGCCGGCGCCGACGTAACGCTTCTTGCAAAGCTCGGGCGCGACAGTATGTCAAAGACCGGACTCGATCTTTACGAAAAGATCGGTCTTGATACCTCGCATATCGTATACGACGATAAGAATAATACCGGTACGGCGCTGATCGAAGTCGACGGGCGGAGCGGAGAAAACCGGATCATCGTCATTCCGGGCTCGAATATGAATATTACGAAAGAAGACGTTTTATCGGTTTCGGAGCGAATTAAGGATTCCGATATCCTTCTCATTCAGCTCGAAATAAACGAAGACGCGATCAAAGAAGCAGTAAGGACAGCAAAAGAATACGGTACGAAGATCGTGCTCAATCCGGCTCCTTATTCCGATCTTGCGCTCGATCTGATCAAAGACGTCGATTATATCACGCCGAACGAGACCGAAGCCGCGTTTATATCGGGCGTCAGAGTCGACGGCGCGGAAAACGCTCCCGCGGCGGCGGAAAAAATGCTTTCCATGGGAGCGAAAAACGTTATCATAACGCTCGGCTCTCACGGTTCGTATTATAAAGGCGAGTCAGGGGAAATAATTATGCCGACAAGAAAAGTAAAGCGCGTCGATACCACCGGCGCGGGAGACGCGTATAACGGCGCGTTCTGCTGCGCGTTATCCGAAGGCAAAAGCGTTTACGACGCAATGCGTTTCGCCGACGCGTTCGCTTCGATATCGGTCACGAGAAAGGGCGCGGCGTCGTCGATGCCGACGCGCGAAGAAGCGCTTGAATTCATGAATTCATAAGAGGAAATAATAATGAAAACTCTGCTCGCAATAGACGGCAACAGTATACTGAACCGGGCGTATTACGGCTTAAGACCGCTCACGACTAAAAGCGGTCTTTTTACCCACGCCGTTTTCGGGATGATAAATATCATAGATTCTCAGATAAAAGCCGTATCGCCGGATATGATCGCGGCGGCTTTCGACCTTAAAGCGCCGACGTTCCGCCATAAAATGTATTCCGATTACAAAGCGACCCGTAAGGGTATGCCGGAAGAGCTCGCGGTGCAGCTGCCGTACGCCAAAAAGGTGCTCGACGCGATGGGCGTTACGGTCCTCGAAAAAGAGGGCTACGAAGCAGACGATATCCTCGGTACGCTTTCTTCATACGCAAACGAGGATCTTCACGTTTACGTTCTGACCGGCGACAGAGATTCGCTTCAGCTGATAACACCGTTCACGACGGTACTGCTCGCCTCGACCGGCGAGACCGTCAATTACGACAGAGACAGATTTTTTGAAAAATACGGTATTGAACCTACCGAGTTCGCCGATGCGAAAGCCCTTATGGGCGACAGCTCGGACAATATCCCCGGCGTACCGGGTATCGGCGAAAAAACGGCGCTGAAGCTGATTTCCGAATATAAAAACATTGACGCTCTGTACGGGAATATAGACGGGGCGCCCGTCGGACCTTCCGCAAGGCAGAAGCTGATCGACGGCAAAGAAAGCGCGTATACGTCGCGCGAGCTTGCCCGGATATATAAAGAAGTGCCGCTCGACGCGACTCTTACGGATATTGAAAGCAAAGAAAAAAACGGAAAAGCTCTGTACGATCTTTTTACCGAGCTTGAATTTTTCGCGTTCATCAAGCGCTATTCGCTTGAAGAAAGCGAAGCGGAGGAAGACGCCGCGGCTTTCGAGCGGATATCCGCTTTACCCGAATGCGAAAACAAAACGTTCTCGCTTTATATCACAGACCGTATATATCTTTACGACGGAGAAAAAGGCTTCGCGTACGCCGGCGAATGCACGGGAGATTTCTTTGAAAAGAACGAATTCATACTTTCCGACTCGAAAGCGGCGTTTTACGTGAACGAGAAAATAAACGCCGTGTTCGACACGTCCGTGGCGGCTTATCTCATCAATTCGTCGGACGGCGACTACACGCCGGAAAAACTCTCAAAAAGATATCTCGGCAATTCCGGCGAAGCGGTGAACGAGGAAACGGATACGACTGTATGCAGCAAAGATACGGTGATCTGCCGCGATATTTATAATTTACAAAAAGTTTTGTCAAAAAGGATTGAAGACGAGGGCGTATCGCGGTTATATTACGATACGGAGCTTCCGCTCTGCCGCGTGCTTTACGAAATGGAAAAGACCGGTTTTACGGTCGATACCGACGGCCTGCGCAAATTCGGCGACGAACTGAACGGCACGCTCGAAACGATAAAAACGCGGGTATATATGCTTTGCGGCGAAGAATTCAACATCAATTCGCCGAAACAGCTCGGTCATATTCTTTTCGAAGTGTTGAAATTACCGGCGCAGAAAAAGACGAAAACTGGTTATTCGACTAACGCCGAAGTGCTTGAAAAGCTCCGTCCGTATTCACCCGTGATCGACGAGATACTCGAATACAGAGCGATATCGAAGCTGATCGGCACTTACGTCGACGGTATGATAAAGGTCTGCGGCGAAGACGGAGTCGTTCACACGAGCTTCAATCAGACCGTAACGGCGACGGGCAGACTGTCGTCGACCGAACCGAACCTGCAGAATATACCGATAAGAACGGAGACGGGCAGACAGCTCAGACGGTTCTTCATAGCCGGATCGTCCGACAGAACGCTCGTGGACGCGGACTACTCTCAGATAGAGCTTCGCCTTCTCGCCGCGATATCCGGAGACGAGACGATGATAAACGCGTTTGCAAACGGTATAGATATCCATACGCTGACCGCGTCGCAGGTTTTCGGCGTACCGGTCGAAGCCGTTACGAAAGAAATGAGAAAACGCGCAAAAGCCGTCAATTTCGGTATCGTATACGGCATCGGCGCTTATTCGCTTTCGCAGGATATAGGCGTAAGCGTAAAAGCGGCGGGGAAGTATATAGACAGTTATTTAAGCAAATATCCGGCGGTAAACGAATATCTTGAAAATATAAAGAAGCAAGCCAAACGCGACGGTTACGTAAAAACGCTTTTCGGAAGGCGCAGATATATCCCCGAGCTTTTCTCGGCAAAAAAGCCGGAGCAGGCTTTCGGCGAACGCGTAGCGATGAACAGCCCGATACAGGGTACCGCGGCTGATATCATAAAGATCGCGATGGTCAATACGAGCAAAGCGCTGAAAGAGAGCGGTCTGCCCGCAAAGCTGATACTTCAGGTACACGACGAGCTTATTATTGAGACGGATAAAAACTCGGTCGACGAAGTGAAGGCGCTTCTCGTTTCCGAAATGGAAAACGCGGTAAAGCTGAACGTCAGACTGAGCGTCGAAGCGACGGACGGCGACAGCTGGTATAACTGCAAATAAAAAGGAGAGATCATGAAAATAATCAAAGCGACGGCGGCGTTTCTGATCGCGGCGATCGCGGTATGCTCGTTCTGCGGCTGCGACAGAATACGCAACTTACTGCCGAAAGAAGATCCGGACAGAATAGTGTCATATACGAACGACGACTACCATTTCACGCTCACCCATCCGGCTTATTTCAAAAAAACGGAAGTCAAAGAGTCGGAAGAAAACGGCGACGAGATCAATATCAAGCTGATCGCGGACGACGACGATCTGATCGATATCGATATCCGGTATAAAAACGAAGGCGGCGTCAGCTCGTCCGATCTTTACGGTTACATTACAAGAAACGGCCTCGATAAAAACAGGCTCGTTCCGCTGACTACCAACAGCTTCGCCTACGACGACAGAGAAGGCGAGACCTCTTCGTATTTCATCTACGCGGCTACGAAAAGAATGGTGTACGTTATATCGTACGCTCATAACGCGGATAATGAAAAAGAGCAGTTCGTCATAGATTCGCTCAGATTCTCATTCGACGCTTACGCAAACGTACCGAAAGAAAACGCGTTCTTGTCCGATCCGGTGACGTTTGCCGCGGGCTTTTGCAAGCTTCGTTTCCTTGCCGACGCCGAAATATCCTCCGATATCGAACCGGCGTACGACGAAAACGGCGCGCCGGATTATATGTTCTGCAGAAAAATTACCGAATCCTCTCAGTTTTATACGGCTGCGTTCTCGGCTCCCCTGATCGGCAGATACAATTATTTACAGTTTGACGATACGGATATTGAAGCCGACGCTCAAACGGTAACGGAAGAGATCCTTCCGGGACTTCAGGATCTGAGATTCAAAGAAGCTTATACGAGAACGAACGGAGCGATCAGATACAAGATAATTTACTTCGACTGCACCTACGGCGGAAGACCCGCGACCGGATCGCTGACGGCAGGCTTCAAAAACATGAATTATTTTGAATACGTATGCGTTATCTGCGAAGACGCAGCCGATCCGGAGATAAGAAACTATACGGATATGATCGGATCGTTTACGCCGTAAGAGCTTGAGTTTGTATATTTCAAACAAAAGAATAAACTGTTTGTTGTTTAAAATGTTGAAATGCCGCTTTTAATCGGAAAAAAAACTTGTAATCATATTGACATTTCCGATTTGCGGATGTATAATAATAAAAAACCTGTGTGATGCACAGGAAAACAAAATGGAGGATAATATGAAAAAAATCATTTCTGTGATCGTAGCCGTTATCATGCTTTCGGCCATGATCTGCACCGCTGCTTTTGCCGAGGCCGAATATGTTTCTCCCGGAAACATTATCGTTCCTTATACGAGCGGCGACAACATCACGATCGACGGTACGCTCGCGCAGGGCGAATGGTCTGAAACGAATAAGATCCAGCTCAACGAGACGAACCTTGGGTGCTGGTACATGCAGCCTTTCGTAGGCCCGATCGATTTCTACTATTCATGGGGCGATAAGGGACTTTATATCGCTGCAGTAGTTTCCGATGAACTTATGGGAACCACCGGTTCTCAGATCGATCCCGACGGCGGAGCCGGCGGCGGCACGCGCTTCCAGCTCGCTTTCAACCCCGGCGGAATCATTGCCGACGATTATATGGGACTTTTCTTCTCGTTCCTTCCCACCAAAAACCTTGAAGGAGCCGAGCATGAATTCGTAGTTGACTGCTGGAGACACAACTGGGAAGATTCCGATAACGGAGCTGTCCAGGTAGAAGAAGGCGAAGAAGGCTACATAGGCAGATATTCTTACGTTTACGAAGGCGATACGATCGTCGGCTGGAAGATGGAAGCTATCCTTCCGTGGGTCTTCATTGCTTCTCCCGACAGAGAATGGGGTCTTGACGACGATTACGAATACGAAGAACTCAACCTCACCAAATTCAACCCGAAAGACGAAGACAGATCCAGAGCGTTCCTTACCGCCACGATCGCATACGTTCAGGAACCCGGCACGAATACCGGACGTACCGCGACTAACGGTGATCCCAGCGTATGGGAAGTCGATTCTTACGACGTTATCCTGTTCCTCGCCCGCGAAGGCGAGCTTGAACGCGAGACCGTGACAGGTTCGTTCAAGACCAACCCGCCGGCAACGCAGACCGACGCTCCGGCAACCGACGCTCCCGAGACCAATGCTCCCGAGACGAACGCTCCCGATACCAAAGCTCCCGAGACCAAAGCTCCCGATACCAAAGCTCCCGAGAATACTACCAAAGACACCAAGCCGGTTGACAAACCCGCAGAAAACAAGGGCGGCTTCCCCGTATGGCTCATCATCGTTATCGCTGTTGTAGTCGTGGCGGCTGTCGTTGTCGGCATAGTTCTCGCAGGCAAAAAGAAAAAAGCGTAATATAAACGCATAATACAAAAAACCCGGAATAAGCGCGGTACGCTTAAGGACAGTTAATAAAAACCGGCTGAGTAAGGAACAAAATCCTTATTTCAGCCGGTATTTTGTCGCATATCTCTGCTGCAAGCAGGACGTTTGTGTGCCAAACGTCGAAAAGAATGATGATTGCCCTGATGGGCAAATGATGAGCCTCCCTTCGGTCGCCATGATGATTTGCGGTTTCACCGCAAA
>JAEEGL015822312.1_pt1 | contig 10171 bp, 5 predicted proteins | sample 9134231 | NCBI WGS metagenome assembly JAEEGL01 (sample SAMN16246548, study PRJNA631951) | gut metagenome | biome: gut microbiome; feature: rumen; material: fiber-attached | host: Bos | place: Iran: Karaj | collected 2018-10
CAAATGAAAATCAAGAGAAAATAATAGAAATATTTAGAAAATTATTTATATTTGATATTTTTCCTGATAATCTTTTAGAAACTATTTTAAATTCTTTAATTTTATTATCAATTTCAAAAGGAGATTTTTTATATACAAAAGGTAGTCCAAATAACTTTTTTTATATTGTCGTTAATGGAGAATTTGAAACGATTTTTGATGAACCTGAAAAAAATAAAATCATTAATTATAAAGAATGGGATTATTTTGGTATTGATACTTTAATGAATAGAAATAAAGTAACTATATTTGATCATTCTCTTTTATCAAAACAAAACTCAGATGTATTAATTTTAGATAGTGAAAAATTTCTTCAAATAAAACAAAGTGTAATCACAATTATTTTAGAAGAAAGATATAATTTTATAAATAATATAATTTTTTTAAAAAACTTAGATGGAACAATTAAATATAATTTAGCAGAAAATTTATCATTAATTAATTTTTCAAAAGATGAAATAATAATAAAAAAAGGAGATAAAAATAATAAATCAATATATTTAATAAAAAAAGGTTCAGTAAAATGTTGTTTAAATGGTGAAAATGTTAAAATATTAAATGAAAATAAATATTTTGGAATAATTGCTTTAATATTAAAAACTGAAAGAACTTTAGATGTTATTGCAGAAGAAGATTGTCAATGTTTTGAATTAAATGAAAAATTATTAATAGATATTATTGGTGAAAATTACTCTCAAAAATTATTATTTTATCTTTTTAAAAATATTATTACTAATAATATTTATTTATATGATTTTATAAATGAAGATAATTTACCTTTATTATTTGAAAAATTTAAAATAAATAAATATAATAAAAATGAAAAAATAAATCAAAATATTAATAAAAAACATTTGATAAAAAAAAGAATTATTATAGTTATAGCTGGAAATTTTGTTGAAGAAAATTCAATGAATATTATTTATTCAGCAGGAAATTTAATTGGAGAAGAAACATTAAAAAATCATGTTGATATTAGAGATGATTTAATTGCATTTCCAGATTTAATTTCTTTAGAAGCAAATTTAAAAGATATTGAAAGTATTTTAGGAGAAGAATATAAATCTCAAGCTTTAAATAAAAAATATTTAATTAAAAAAATAGAAAAAATTCCTTTATTTAAAGGATTAAATAATAATGAATTAAATATAATAATAAATAATATAAAAAAAGAAAGATTTACAAAAGGTCAAACAATAATAAAAGAAAAAAATCCTCCTGATAACTTTTATATAATATTAAAAGGAAGTGTAACAATTTCACAAAAAGGAAAATTAATTCGTCAAATTGAAAAAGGAAATTATTTTGGTGAAAAAAGTATAATAAACAATACACAAAGAACAATGACAGTAAAATCAAATTCAAATTGTACATGTTTAACAATGAATAAAGAAAATTTCTTACAATTATACAAAAATGAAAAAATTAAAAAAAGAATAAATAAAAAATTATTATTACAAGATGAAAGTATTCAATTTGAAAACTTATATTTTATTAAATTTCTTGGAAGAGGACAATTTGGAAGTGTATCACTAGTACATAATAACAAAAATTTATATGCAATAAAAGCAATATTAAAAAAAGATGTTAATATAAAAAAAAAATTAGCAGAGTATATAATAGCAGAAAGAAATATAATGTTAATTTTAGATCATCCATTCATTGGAAAAATAATAAAAACTTTTAAAAATAAAACATTTGTTTTTCTTCTTTTAGAATATATAAATGGAATATCATTATATACTCTATTAAAAAATAACAATAAAAATTTTTCAATTGAAGAAACAAAATTTTACATTGCATCATTACTTTTAGTAATCGATTACTTACATAAAAAAAAAATATTACATAGAGATATAAAACCAAGTAATATAATGATAAATCAAAAAGGATATATTAAATTAATAGATTTTGGTACTTCAAAAATAATAAATGATTATACTTCAACTGTAATTGGGACACCACATTATATGTCGCCTGAAATTTTAAGTGGAAGAGGATATTCTTTTTCATGTGATTATTGGTCTGTTGGAATTGTTTGTTATGAAATATTTTATAAAAAATTTCCTTTTGGAAATGATGCAAATGATATTATGGATATTTATCATGATCTTATGTATAATAATAATTTTAAATATCCTTTTCAAAATGATAGGTATTTTTATTTAAATCAATTGATTAATTTTTTACTTATTAAAAAAGTCGAAAAGAGATTTTGTAATTTGAATAATATTAAAAAATTAGAATTTTTTTCTAATTTTGATTGGGATGATTTATTTAATTGTAAAATTAAATCTCCTTTTATTCCTAATGTTAGAGATTTACAAAATTATAATATTGGGACTTTTAAATTAAGATATAATGATTATATTGGTGGAGCAATTAATAATTATATTATAGAAAATCCTAATGATGATTCTTCATGGGATAAAGATTTTTAAATTTTTTTATCCTAAATTGTATATTGTTTTTTAAAAAATGATTCTTATTTATGTTTTATTAAATATATATTTTTATAAAATAATTGTAATGAAATTATTTTTATTTAATAAGTAAAATAATTTGTATAGAAAACTTCTTAAATATAATAAAATGAATAAAGATATTAAATAATGATGTATTTATTTTTATTAATTAAATTTTATATATTATTGTATGAGATAAAAAATTCTAAATTATTTTTGTTCTAATTCAATTAAAAAAAAATAATATATTAAAGACAATACAATAAAAAATTACACTTATATACAATTATGTAAAAAATATACCTAAAAAATGTAATTTATTCTAATAATTGATTGTTTCTTTGATTTTTTATTTCATAATCATATATTCTTTTAATTTTATTGGCGTATTCAATAGAATTTTTTAATTCATTTTTCAAATCAAAATTCCTAGAATTTTTCTCAAATACACTTTGATAAAATAAAATATTTTTAATTTTAATATCACTTTTATTTTTTTTGTCATTTTTTTCTTTAGTAATAAAATCAATTTTATCATTTAAATTATTACAATTAAATCTTTTTTTTTCATCAATATATAAAGATGAATTAATTTCTGGTTGACTAATATTAAAAGTATTTTTATAAAGAGGATTTAAATTATTTCTTCTTGATTTTAGTTTTAAGTTATTTGTTAATGATGGTAATAGAATATAACTTTTTTCAATTTCATCAATTTTTCTTTTATATTCATCTTTATTTGAATATATTTTTTCAAAATATTCTTTTGAAGGTTGCATACTATTAATTTCATTTTCTTTTGGAAAATTATAATTTTTATTAATATCAATCCAATCTTTTTTTATTTTTTTTTCATTTATTTCTTTTTTAATTGAATCGACATATTCTTTCTTTTGTTGTTCATATTCTTTTAATTTTAGCTTATTTTCATATATTTGAGATTTGGATTTGACTAATTTTTTTTCTAAAATATTTATATCTCTATCTTTTAAATTAAAAAAATCATTATTTTCATTTTTATTATTTGAATAATTAGAATGAAGTGTTTTTGATATACAATATTTACAATATTTTTTAAAATCAAAATTTTCTTTATTATTATCATTAGGAAATTTTTCTATAAATCCTTTTATAATTTCATTATCAAAATATCTTTTAGGAATTAAAAAACAATGTAAAGAATTAATAAAAGTATTATAATTAATATTACTTTCATCAACTCCTTTATCATGAAAATTTCTTGATAATTTTGGTAATTTTAATCTTAAAAATTCTTCTAAAAAATATATATCATCATTTCTTTCTTTAGTACTACATTTACTTTTTGATATTAAATTCAATTTATCATATGATTTATTTTTATTTATTTTTTCATAATATTCTTCATCTTTATATTCAATATTTTTTTTATCAATATTAAATTCTGGATTTTCATTAAATATTAATCTAAAAAATTCATTTATATTCATATTATCTGTTCCTCTATCATTAACAGATGCAATTAATGCTTTTGTTTCATTATAATTTATATTTATTCCTAATTTATTTATTATATTATGTGCTTGAATTAAATTTATTTCTTTTCCTGAACATTCATTCCATGTTTTATATATATTAAAATAATCTGATTTAACTGAATATCTTTTTCTTAATAAGTCTCTGATTGTTTTAACTTTATTTAAATCTATTTTATTTTCAATTAAATTTTTTTTTTTTATTTTTATTTTCATTTTTATTTTGATTTTCATTAATTTCTTTTTTATCTTTTTCTTTGTTATTATTATTCAATAAATCAAAATTAGCATTAAAAATATTTTCAGCAGAAGCACTTTTTTTTTTTTTATTATTCCTATTTTTTTCTAATTTTAAATTTCTTCTTTTTTTAATTAATTCTCCAATCATCATTGAATCACCATTAAAAATTTCTTTTCCAATTAAAGATTCATCTAATTGTGCAATTCTTTCATTAAAAAATTCTTTTTTTAAATTAATTTGAATTTTATTTTTATTATAAAATTTGCAAGTTTCATAAGTTTTTGGATTTGGAATTCCAGTTGAAAGATTTTTTAATTTATTTATATTAGAAGATATTTTTAATATATTTTTTTTTTTATCTTCTGGAATTAAATAATTTGAATTTCCCATAGTTCCAAAATTTTTTGAATTATGCCAAGGTTGAAAAAAAAATAAAGCAGATTTGTCTTGTTTTGTTCTATAATCTATATTTGTAAATCCATAATGATGTGAACGATCTCTTTTTAAAGACATATTTTTATATGTAAAATATTATTTATTTTTAAATTAATTTTTTTAGAGTATTTTTATGTACTAAAAAATATTTTTTATTTATTATTTCAGTTTTAAAAAATTATTATTATAATATTTTTTGAATATTAATTTTATTCTTTTAAATAAAAAACATTCTAAAATTAATAAATTCATTATTTAATAATTTAAAAAGATATTATTTTTTTATTTATTTATTTATCAGGAAATTACTTTTTAAATTAAAAATCCCAAATGCAATTTATTCAATTGTTTATTATTTAATATCTTTTAATATTTTTTTAAAATTAAAAATATTTTTAAAATATTTTTAAATTAAGATAATAATATTAAATAGAGAAAATAGTTTAGTATAAGATATTTGCTTCCTATAAATAATCCATCTACAAATCATATTATATTTATCTTAATATTTATAATTTTTTTTAGATAAAATATAATTTGATATAAATGTTTAATTTTAGTTGAATAGATCTTTTATTTTTCTTAACTCAAAAGATTTTTGTTTTGAACAAATTTAATTTAATTTTTTTTCTCAAAATATGAATATTACAACATAAATAAAAATTAAAGGATAATATAAAAAAAGAAATTAAAAATTAAAAAATTAAATCAAAATTTTGATAATATGAATTTTTAACTTAATTAAATAAATATTTTATTTTTAATTTAATTAATTGTTTATATATCTATTATAAAAATAGATTAAAAGGATTTTATTTGCTTTGAAATTTGGGATAAAAAGGAGCTATAAATAAAATTATTTCCAATTATTTTTTGAATAATTAAATAATAATTAACCATATGATCTTTCATTAAAGAAATTTTAATTATTAATTCTTTTTGATTTTTAAATGTTGTACAATAAATTTTAAATTTGTTATAATTTATTTTCACTTTTGAAATCTTTTCACAATATACTAGAACTTTATTCATAAAATTATAAGGAGATGTAATATTAAATAATTGAATAATTTTAATTGAATTATTTTTAAATTTTTTAAAATTAACACATTGTGCATTTATGCTGAATTTCATATATAGTTTATTAAAATCTTTTATTTTATTATTAAAACTTTTAGAATTTAAACTTTTTTTAATTACTTCATTCTTTTTAATTCCAATATTAAAATCTATTTTTCGCTCATTATATTTTCCTTTTTTCTTATAACTATCGTTTAAATTAATATTTTTATACTTTTTTTTTTTTTCTAAATTAAATTGAGATAAAGTACTTCCTAAATAAATATTATAGTTTTCATTATTATCAATATCAATATTATTTTCATTATTTATATTATTATTATTATCTTTTTTATTATTATTACTATTATAATATACATTATTATAGTAATTAAACATATTATTATTAAAAAAAGAATTATTATTAATATTAAAAGTATGTTCATTTATTTTATATTCTTTATCATTCATAGAATTTATATTAAGCATTTTTGAATTCATATTTCCCTTAAAATTATTATTTATTAAAAATGTATTAGGTTTACAAAAATACCTAGTTTTATCTCTATAATTATTAATCGGTTTATTTAAAGTAATAATTTCTTCATTATAATTCTTTTTCTTAAAAATTTCATAATATCTTAAATTAAGTTCTTGAGTAACAATATCATAACAATTATTATAGTTGGATAAAATATTTTCAATTTTAATTCCTTCAAACCAAGGATGATTCATTATTTTTTCATAATAACTAAATTCATTAAAATCATAATTTTCTAAATCAAAATCAGATGATATTTCAAAGTTATTTAAAATAATTTTATTAAATAAATCAATAAAATCTTTTGATAATTTTTCATTAGTAACAATAAATTTAGAAGATAACCAAAATTTATCTAATTTCTTTTTATTAATATTTTTTCCTATAATTTTTGGATCTCTTCCAGTTACTAATGAAAATAATAAAGTTGCTAAATCAAAATTATTAAATTGAGATTGAGAAGAAATTTTATCTTTAATATTTTCAATAAGAACATCAGTAATTTTAATTTTAAAATCATCATCAAGTAAAATATTATCAAATCTAATACAATCAATAAATAATCCTTGTAATGAATAATAATTTAATCCATATAGAATTTGAAGAAATAATAATTTTGATATTTTTTCACCAAAACCTTTTTGATATAAAGAAATATAATCAAATAATTCGCCTTTATTTTGATATTCTTCAATTAAATAATATGAATTTTTTTTTGAATTAGAATTAATTGAATTAATTTCTCCTTTTCCACCATCCACAATTTTTATTATATTTGAATTATTTAATTTAAGTATTTTTTCTAAAATCTTATTAAATGATTCTTCAAGAATTGTTAAATTTCCATTAAATAATTTAATTACTATTTTATTATTCGGTTTGTCAATTAAATAGCCAAAATAAATTTTTGAATGTTTTGTTTGAGAAACAATTTCTTGTAATATATATTTATTATCAATTTTTTTAAGATATTTTTCCATATTTTCCATTTTAAATTAAAAAATATATTTTCAGCGGATTTTATCTTCATTTTTTATTATAAATTTTTTTTAAATCTACTTTTTTTATTTTGAAGAACAAATAATAAAAATTGATTTCTTATTTTAAATTTCTTTTTTTTCTTTGAAATTATTAAGTAGTGAAATTATTTAAATACTTTTAATGTAGATTTTTTTTGTTTTTTTCTTAGAAAAATTTCTTCAATAAAATTAATTTATTTTATGTAAAATTAAATATATTATATTTTTTATTTTAATTTAGCAATAATTGAAAATAGAATAAAAGAAAATTATATCATTATTTTATTTAAACTTATAAAATCAAAGTTTTAAAATGTTCAATTCAATAATTTTTATAAATATTTCTTCCTTTATAATTATTCATATTAAACCCATTTAAGTATTGTTTTATTTCATAATTTTTATCATTTTTTAATATTAAATTATTTATTTTCCTATTATTATTATAAAAACTTCCAAAAGAATCAAATGAAGTAAAATTATGGTTTTTATATAAAGAATTTGGATCATGATTAAATAATTTAGATATTTTATTTCCTTTTATTAAATTATTTATTCTTCCGTTACTAAATGGACTTGTATATGTACCAATATTTTTATTAACTCTTGAAATTGGCTTATTTAATAGTAAATTATTTAAATTAGAATTTTGTCTTAATTCATTTGTAAAGTTAAATATTTTTTTTCTCAATTGAAAATTATTTGATGAATTTTGTCTTTTTAATATATTATAACTTTTTTTATTATTATTAAATAAATTGCTATTTAAATTATTTCCTTGTAAAATACTATTAGTTTCTCTTTTATTTCTTCTATTAATATTATTAAAAACATTTTCATAATTAAAATCATTTATATAGTCATTTCCAAAATAATAACTTATTGAATTATCAATATTATCAAAAATGTATTTTTTATTTGATGAATCATTATTAGGTTTTCTTATTATTCCTAATTCAGTATATGATCTATTTAATTTATCTTTAAAATTTTCGCTACTTTTTGAATAATAATTTGATGATAAATTATTATATTTTGGTGAAGAATATGAAGTTTTTAATCCATTATTTATAGTTGATTCTGGGTATATTAAAAGATTTGATTGAGATTTGTTTAATATTTTTTCAGAGAAACTTGAATTTATAATGTCTTGTAATTTAGAACGGAAATTTGATTGCATTTACAAAATAAGAATTTAAATTATATTTTAAATTAATATTATTTAAATATTCAAATTATAAAGAAAAATGTATAGTTTAATTTATTAATATTTTTATAATTTATTTACCTTAAATTTTTTTATTATAAACATTTCTTCAAAAAAAATAAGTTATTTTTATTTTATTAGATTATTAAACAAATAAAATATTTATATGAACAAAAATTCTACTTCTTTTTATTTATAATTTTATTTTCAGTAATTAAATTACCATTTATTAATTTATTAAAGTATATGATCCAATCATTTTTCGAATAAATTTTTCTTTTGTGTAACTCAATTAATAATTCATATTCTTTATAATTTAAATAATATTTGGCATCTTTTCTTAATTCAATTAATTCAATTACCATAAGGAAAATATTTTTTAATATACCTAACAAAATACTTTTCAAATTTAAAATTCCACTTTTTTGTTTATAATATTTAATTAATTGGTTAAAAACTAAATTTCTAATTAGAAATCTTCTAATAAATGATTGAATTAAAACTATTTTTTTTAAATAATTTTCATTTTCTAAATAAATAGAATAATCAATTTTTTTATTTGATAAATTAAAATCATCAAATCCAATTGACATTGATCTCCAATGTGAAGTTATATAACCTTTTTTCTTTTCAATATTTATCATGTTATCGTTTTTTCTCTTCAGTAAATTTATTCTAATTTTAAAGAATTTATCTTTATTTGTTTGATTTTCATTATTTATTGAATATGAATTATTATTTGTATTTTTTAATGTAAAAGAAGTGTTTTTACTTTGAGTATTAGTCATAGAAACATATTTCTTTTTCAATATTAATTTTTCAGGTTTGATTTCAACAGAATTTTTTCTATTATATGTTTTAAATTTTTGTTGATTTAATTTTTTATTATCATATAATTGTCTTATATTTATTAATGATTTATTCATTAATTTTGGTCTGGTATAATATGTTATACTTTTTTCAATAATTAAATCGTTTTTATTTTCAGTTTTTTTTGAAGAAAATTTTTTCTCTTTAGAATTTAAATTTGAATATAAAGATGAACTCATTATTATAATTTTTTTCAAAATAATTAAAAATAATTTAATGTAACATAATAAAATAATTTTTAAAGAATATTACATAAATATAATAACTAAAATTAAATTATAATCTTTAATAATTCTAAATATAAAAAAATATTAATATATAAATATATGGATGATGAAAAAAAATCAAAATCAAGAAAAATATCAAGTTTACTCCCTTCAGATTTATGTGAAGATTTATCTTTTAATGAAGATTCAAATGCAGATGAATTTAGTGAAGTAAAAAGTCCAATTTATAATGGAAGAAAAATAAAATCTAAATATGGAAGAAGAAGAAGTTCTTCTTTTGATTTTAACTTATGTTTATTAGCAATTAAACCTTTAGATCAAAAAGATTTTCATATAAATCCAGATACAAAATTTATTAAGAATCTTGAACAAAGTTATAGTAATCATAAAAGTAATGAAAAGAATAAAATTAATTTAAATAATAAAAATATCCCAAATTATAATTTAGAACAAAAAACTCATTCAATATTAAAACATCCTAATAATGATAAATTCATTAATAATAATAATATAATTAATAATAATAATATTATCAATAATAATAATATAATAAA
>JAEEGL015995803.1_pt1 | contig 10171 bp, 1 predicted proteins | sample 9134231 | NCBI WGS metagenome assembly JAEEGL01 (sample SAMN16246548, study PRJNA631951) | gut metagenome | biome: gut microbiome; feature: rumen; material: fiber-attached | host: Bos | place: Iran: Karaj | collected 2018-10
CCCGTCGGGACGCTCAGCAGGCTCACCCCCGTCGCCTCGTTCGTCAGAACCGTCACTGCTCCCGGCGCCCCGTTCTCGTTCCACTCCACCCCCAGAGTCCCCGTCCCCACCGACACCTCGCCTTCCGCCCCCTCCCCCGGCGCCAGCTCCAGCCCGCTCGCCGCCTCCCGGAACGTCCACTCGTTGTCCTGCAGCTGACGCGCCAGCCCCGCCGTCGTGCCTCCCGTCCGCACCGGCAGGTCCAACGCATCGTCGATGTAATCCCCCATCGGCAGGAACACCGCGCTCTTTCCCGGCCCATTCGGCGAATTGTTGTTCGGCGTCGGCGGCCCCGGATCCGGCGGACGCTTGGCTTTCCCGCACCCGGCAGCCCCCCCCCCGTAGCCGCCACTTCCACCCGTCCCACCGCCGATGCCTCCGGACGAACCTTCGCTATATCCCGTCAACCACGCGATCACCTTGCCGATCGTGGTCATTTCCTGCGGACAGTCTGTGAAAAATCCGAACATGATGCGCGACAGCACCCACTGCACGATCCCGTCGTTGCAGACCGCGCAATACTTGAAATGCCCCTGCGTCCAATCTTTGCACTTCTTGCACTTGCAGTGTTCGCATTCGCCCTTGCACTTGGCATTCCGGCCGCACTGGCAGACGTCGCAATCGCATTTCTCACCGCACTTGCCGTCGCATTTGCCGTCGGCCGGGTCGCACCCGCAGCACGGGCAGTCCTCGCCGCAGTCGCCTTCGCAACAAGCCGCATCCTCGCCGCACGCGCAGCACTTGCAGTCCTTGCCGCAATCGCCCTCGCAGGGACCTTCCTCGGGGTCGCACGCGCAACATCTGCAGTCCTCGCCGCAGTCTCCCTCGCAGGGACCTTCCTCGGGGTCGCACTCGCAACACCGGCAGTCGTCGCCGCACTTGCCATCACAGGGGCCTTCCTCGGGGTCGCACCCGCAGCACTCGCAGTCATCGCCGCAGTCGCCTTCGCAGAGTCCCTCCTCGGGGTCGCACTCGCAACACCGACAGTCATCGCCGCAGTCGCCATCACAGGGCGCTTCCTCGGGGTCGCACGCGCAGCACCGGCAGTCGTCGCCGCAGTCGCCCTCGCAACACTCCGCGTCCTCTCCGCACTCGCAACACCGGCAGTCATCGCCGCAGTCGCCATCACAGGGCGCTTCCTCGGGGTCGCACGCGCAGCACCGGCAGTCGTCGCCGCAGTCGCCCTCGCAACACTCCGCGTCCTTTCCGCACTCGCAGCACTTGCAGTCCGCGCCGCACTGGCTATCGCAGCATTCCGCGTCCTCCCCGCACTTGCAGGGGCATTCGCAATTTTCGCCGCAGACGCCGTGACACGCGGAATCCCGACCGCACTTGCAGGGCGGGCAGTCGCAGGCGTCGCCGCATTCGCCATGGCAGTTTGGATCGTCTTCGCCGCACTCGCAGGGGTGGCACCAGCAGGAACCGCCGCAGGAGTTCTCGCAATGTGCATCGGGCGGACAATCGCAGGGCTTGCAGTCGCAGTGGGCGCCGCAGGTGCCCTTGCACGTGCCATCTTTGCCGCACTTGCAAGGGCGGGCGACGGTGCATTGGCAATTGTTGCCGCAGGCGATGCAGCCCCCCTTCCCTCCGCATCCGCAGTCTTCGCCGCCGTCCTCGGGATTTCCAGTATCGCCCCCGGTGGTACATTCTCCATTGCAGCCGCACGTATCGCCTGCCCCCCCACTCCACCCACTACCATCGTCACCGCCGCCATCTGCGTCACGTTTTCCTTTTCCCTTCTGAACAGCGCGCCGGCCCGAGCTGCTCACCCCATTGTTGCTGGTCAGATGTCCTCCGTTTCTCTTGAGTTCTTGGCAATCGGGTATTTTCTGAAGGTCTTCATCATCACCACCGTCCTCCCCTCCGCCACCATCGTCACAAGCCGGCGTTAGGTTCCCCTCACTGTCCTCCTGGTTCTTCTCCTCTTCTTCCTCCTTATCGTCATCGGAAGAATCATTGGGGTTCAAGCGATGTTCCCACTCGTATTTGTCGTCTTTCTTACCCCCATCGGTATCTCTTTCGCAGGGATTGCTATGGAACACGTATTCGACGTAGTTTTTCAGGCCATCCCCGTCAGCATCCGAACATGCATCATCCTTGTGCGGGTCCAACCCTTTTTGGGCCGCGTCAAGATACTTGTATTCGTAGGTATCCAACAATCCATCACCATCCGTGTCTGCATTCCGAGGATTGGTGGCCCCCAGAAACTCCACGAAATTGGAAATCCCGTCTCCATCCGCATCTGCTGTGCCATCGGCGGAATTGAAAGGATCAAAATTGTAGACGGACTCCCAAAGATTAGGCAATCCATCGCCGTCGGCGTCGTCAGTCAACACGCACAACGCAAAACGGAGCGATGGCGGCTCCTTCAGTTGATTTGCATATTTCGTGAAGGGTCCGAATCTTGTGTATTCTAGAGCCAAGGTGAGGACGTAAATGCCCGGCTTTGTGTACATGTGCTGTGGAATTTCGTTCTTCAACCAATTGACCAAGTCCTTGGGACGCAGAGTCCCAGACTTGGTCGCCGGGCTTCCGTCTCCCCAGTCAAGGCTCACCTGCGCCAAATTCAGCCAATTCACGGGAATGTATCCATCGACATCGGGAGGAGTCGGAAGATTCGGCAAACCGAATTTAAATGCGTATCCGGCAACGGGCATGTCGGGGAATGCGATGACCGGAATCTTGCTCCAGTCAACGTCATACAAGGAAAAATCGGGCAGGTGGAAGCCGTTGAGAGAGGGCAACTCACCCAAGCCAGCCAGTTTGGGCAAACTCAGTTTGAGCCAGGATGTGTCTGCGCCGAAAAGGTTGGGCAGATTGAAACCAGACGGCAAGGATGGCCAGCCTGACTTGGGCCAGGAAAACTGAGGATACTTTGCTTTGATGGACGGGAATGTCAAGCTGGAAAAGTCATAATTCCAGTCGTATCCCTTCAAGTTGAGGGTTCCTAAACCACCAAATCCGGTGAAGCGAGGCAACGACACCCCGCTAAAGTCGAATTTCCCGAAATCCAATCCATTCAGCGATCCCAGCTTGGGGAGGGAAAAGCTAGGCCAAGACCCAAAGAGATCACGCCCCGTAAAATTGAAATTGGGGATTATGCCGTCTGGGAATTTCAAGTCTCCAAACGACGGGAAATGGAAACTCCAACCATGATCTTTGAAAGGAAGCTTAAAATCATTAAAAGATGGTGGCTTGAGTTGGATGTCCGCCAAAAATGCGTAGGCTTTATACCACCAACTGTCTTCGTAGCGCAACAACTCCCAATCAGTTCCACATTCGAAATATGGCGTAATGGACATCGACCCATCGGTCGCAATTGCGTCTGATGATCCTTTAGCCATTGCTTCGGCATGCACTCTCACACCAAACTGGCAACCTGCTTTAACATCAACAATTGAAAGGTGTTCGACTTCAAGGTCAACCAAATCAAACACCGAAAAGCCACTGGTCACGGTCACTGCCCCACGGACATACAAACGTGCGTACGCATCTAAATCAAAACGGCCTGACAGGCCCCAGTCCAATGTTTCCAACCCACGGCGCGACGGAGAAAGCTCTTCGACAAAGGTGATTGAGCTGCCTGTGGTGGGTTCCCTATGTACGCCAAATTTCCCCACCACGTCAAAACGAGGTTGGAACCTTGCATGAATCTTGGATTCGCCCGAATACTCTGCGGCCAGATCTACGCCTGCCTCCACCTTGAATTTCAAGCCTATAATCCCCCCCTTTCCAACATTTATTATGCCAAATGTTTTGCTAATCCCGTTTGTCTTGGTCGTCGAAATCCATTCCTCGTCCACATTGATATCCAAACCAAATCCGATACTGGGATCCACAAAGAAATCTAGTTCATATTCATCTCCGAGCTTTTCGTAGTTGAACACATAACTTGGTGTGATATATGCATTTATGCCAATTTTTGAATTCTCTCCAAAATTAAGCGTGACTGAAGGATTGAAAGTAGTATTCCCCCCTCCCCTGGCTTGCGGAGCAGGCCTGGTGGCTCCTTTCCCCAAAACCTGGATGCTAACACTTTCGAATATTTCCCCAATGTCTTGAATCGTTTCAAAACCGACAATCCATTTCCCGTCTTGCTCCACGACAGAAGTGGCATGGCAGTAATAGGCATCGTCTTCTTCTCTTCCGCACAGCATGAATACGCTGTTGGTCGAAATCTGCTGTGTTGCCACGGCTACGCACTGTGTCAGAACCATGGAATTGGTCGTGATGCTCTCCCAGGCATACTCGGCCCCTTCCCTGCCGAGGGCGATGAGGTTGGGATTCAGGACGGGTTCGTGGTATTCCCTGACCCGGACTGAATTGTTTGCGGGGAAAGAGGACCGGACGCCCTGATCATCCGTAATGGTCAAAACGACCTGATAGGTCCCAGGCTCTTCGTACGTGAAAAGTGGTGTTTCTTCCGTGCTGTCGATTATCCCGTCCCCATCGAAATCCCATTCCCAGCTTACTACGGTGTCAGGAATGCGGCCATCCTCACTTAGGACGGCCTCCACATCCAATGGAGCATATCCGACCGGAGGCCAAAGGTAGAAAGGCGCAGAAGGCACAAGGAAGATTTCTTGGATCGGATTCTCTCCTTCTAGAACCTCCACGTTGAAATCGTGAGCGACAATCCATTCATTATCGCCAGGAACAATCACATGGGTGCCGGGCAGCAACCCGGAGAACACGAAACTCCCATCCGCATCTGTCGTCGTCAGCGATGGCGGGAGGCCGTTCGTTGTGCTGCCTATCTGCAAAACTGCCCCTTCGATGGGCTCTCTGGTTTCCGCGTTCAAAGCCACCCCATGGAGTTCCTGGCCTTCTACCAATTCGAAGTCTTCCGTGACAACCCGTGCGCTACCAGCCAGAACGATGTTGGTTCGGTAGGCGCTGGCATAGCCATTGTTCCCGGGAATGTAGATGGAATACGTTCCTTCCCTCAGATCCTCCGCAAGATAGGCCCCTGTCTCATCGATGGAAACCGTCTCATAAGTCCCCCCGCGAATGATGCGGAGCTCTCCGGTCCATGGCTGGTCGCCCGCCGTCACGCTCCCCTGGATGCGGTACAGGGGTGTCGCCTGGATCAGCACCTCGTCACATTCCGTCTGGTCCACCAAGGTCACGCATACATCGTCCACGAAGTCCACCTTGTCCGAGGCGATGTGGAAAACCCCGTTTGTCGCCACCTCTTCGAACGTGAAACGTCCGTCTTCGTCGGTCACGACAGGCGTGTACGTCAGACTTGAGTTGTCCTGATAAAGCCACAAGGGGATGTTGGCCAGCGGTTCGCTAGTTTCCGCATCCGACAAAACGCCTCGGATGGTCGCCAGAACGATGGGGTCGGAGCGCATGATTTCGCCGTTGACATTGTCAAATGCGAAGATTTTTTGTTCATCTTCCTTTTTTGCCGCTGATTCCTGTTGTTCGAACCATGTTTCCACGTAATCATCCGAGACCCGATAACGGGTCCCCTCCGTGTTCCAGACACCGAACGCCGAATCCCCCTCGCTTCTCACATAAAAATAGGCCCGGCTGCTCTCGCCCGCTTTCAGAACATTGGCCGGAACCGTGGGAGAAGGTCCGACCACATAAATATAATCTGACTTAAATGGCCCGTCCGCCGTCTCCGACACTTCCGTGGAACCATCCTTTTTCGAAACGAGCACGAGGAAAACGGGCACTTCCATGTCCGCGTCGCCCAGGTTCGCATAATCCACCCATCCTTGGTGAATGGCACCGGAGCGGATGTGTTCCGGCGACCCCACATAATGGTGAAGATCCGGCCCCGTCTCCGCCTCCTGGATGTCAATGGGATCGGACATCCAGGCGGTCTCCCCCTGTTCGTCGGCCACACCGAACACATAATCTCCTTCATCCACTCCGTTCAAGTTGAAAATGGCATACCGCAACGTATCCAGATAGCCTCCCAGCGGCACCTCGATGATGTCCCCGGTGGCAAGGCATTTCAGTTTCCCGCTCACGGCGGAGGCCAGACCCAGACCTTCAACCGTCACCGAAACCGTGGAGGACATCCGCAACTGGGAGCGGTCGGTCCGAAGCGGCATCATGGCCGACTCAAAGCCGCGCACGGTCAGCGTCACGGCTTCTGTCCCCTTGTTTTCCAAAAGCAAATAAGGGATGCGGCCTTCCGTCGAAACGGGGACTGAAATCCAAAGGGCATCTTCGTCGTCCAGAATGGACGACCATGAATATTCAGACGTGGGCAGTCCGCCGTAGGCTCCAGCCGCCGTCCACGTGCCCGAACCGGACACCTTCAGCCGTTGCCCGGTTGCTATTAGGTCTGTCAGCTGATACACCTTTGAACTTCCGGGGGGAAGTTCCACCGTCGCAGGAAGCCCCGTTGCCTCGACTTGGATGGTGATTTCCTTCAAGCTGGTCTGACTATTGTTCTCCCGCCCTCCCTTTTTCTCAAAAACATGGTTCCCTTCGTTCGCATCAACCCGGACAAACCATCCCCTTTCGGGTACACAGGGGATGGTGATGGTTGCGAAGCAACTAGCGGACTCTCCCGCCCCAAGCGTCTGCGTCTGCTCCACATCCGCCAAGAACACTTCTTCTCCGTACAACGGGACGAACACCAGGTGGTCCGTCCGCGTCCCTTCGAACGGGGCAGTCCCTATGTTTTTCACAACCCATGAGACCTCGAGTTCGTCGCCGGGATGAAGCGTCGCAGGCTGTATGACCACCTCCTCCACCACGAGATCCACATCGTCCGAGGTAAAGTCCAGCTGCCATTCGTGGATTCCGATGTCAGGATACGTCCCGTCGGCGCCCGCTGTCCCGGTGGCCTCGACGCCCGGCACGCTCACACGCGGATTTCCCCAGTAATCCTCCATGCACTCTGCGTCGAACTCGCCCGCGTCAATCAGCTCGCTCGTCTCCACCAGCCGAAAATCTCCCGCGCGGGCGTCAAGGAAGCCTGGCGCGACCTCCAAAAGACGCATCGTATCCATTGGGCTGGCTGTCAGAAGGCTGCCTTCTTGTTCGGAATAGAAATTGCAACGGACAAAACGGATATTGCCTTCGTGGCTGGTCGCCCCGTAGAGACGATAATCGCTGAAACTGCAGTTGGAGAACTCGCCATCTCCCCCGTTTTGGTAGACCCCAACAATCACATTGTCCACCACGCAATGGGCAAACCGTGCTTGGGAGGGGCCATTGGCCCCGGCCGCATGCAAATCCGCGCCCCGCTTCATGTCGTACATGGCGCAGTTTTCCACCGTCAACTCCCCGACGTTGCAAAAGGCCACGCCCCAGGCGTGGGCGATGACGCTGTCCCGGACCACGACGGTCGCCCCGCTGTGCACGGAAATCACACCCGTATCATCGCCGTTGGCGAAATAGATGCCAGCATGACGGATGTTGGCTGTTCCTTCTACCTCCAATCCGCCCCAATCTCCGAAACCGGCCAGACGGTCACTCCCGTCAAGGCCAGTGAAATCTTTGGAGGAGGTCAGACGCACGGGCTGCTGCGCTGTTCCTGATACCACCAGTTCGCCCGTGCTCTGCACCAGCAAGGAGGCGCTGGGTGCAAACCGAACGATGACCCCCTCCTCAATCGTCAGGCTTGTGCCACTGCCCACGGCGATGTCCCCCACCACCTCCACGACCGACCCTGCGGGCCACGTCCCTTGCACGAAGTCGGGATTTCCACCGCCGTCGCCCACGCGAATGGTCTCCCCGCCCGCCATGCAGGCGAACGCAAGGGCGCACATCCAAACTGTCCACTGGCTCATCTTCTTCATCATTGCATCCTCCGATCTAGGAATTGCATGAAATCATCGCTCCGAAAGAATAACACACGGATAGGCTTCCGCCAACGGCGTTCGCGAAATGGAAGGTCCTCTTGACCACAGACCACGGACTTCGGACCACGGACCTCTTCCCGCGTACTCCCCCCTGTCGCCTGACCGGCGACATCCCCCCCCCCGGAGGGGGGCATGCAGCGAGCGGTTCCCCACTGGAAAATGGTATTGGAATTGGCAACATTTCCACATTGGCAACTTTTCCCATTGACCTTCGACCTCTGACCTTCGACCAGCTTTCCGCACGGACGCGACAAAGCGCGTCCCTCCCAGACTGACTCCTGACTCCTGCTTTCCTCATCGCTCTTCTCCGCGCTCCACCTCTCCCGTGTCCGTCCCGCCCCGCCACCCCTTCATGTGCCCGAAGCGGCGCACCATTTCCCGGCGTTCGTCTGACTCCATGTATTCCGCCACACGTTCACGCAAAAAACCATCGATGACATTGGCACATGAAAGGTCATCACATGTCTGTGCTGCCTTGAAGAAGAACTGACAGATGTTGTCCTGCCGGTCACGAGCAAGGCTGTCATAGAAGAAACACAGCGTTCTCATCATTTCCGCACGGTCAAGATCATCGAACGTTTCCTTGTCTGCCATGAACCGGCGCGGCAGTCCATCCGGGTTGTAATCTGTCAGTCTCAGATATGTCCTATAGCCATAACCGCGAATCCCACCACCATGCAGGAAAATGGCCTCCCAGATGGTTTCGATGTCGTTCTCCGTCCCATATCTTTCCAAAGCTTGAAGTGTTCCCATGACAATTTGTGCCTTGTCCCATTCCTGCGCCTCAGGCAAAGCCTTCGCCAGCAAGCCAAGAATCGCCTCTCTCATTGCCGCATCGGAGAGCTTGAATCTGTCCTGCACGACAGCCAGCTGTGAAAAAATGGATGGCGAAACGTCCCCCGGACAGCTTGTGAACACACAAATCATGGCTTGCTCCACAACCGATATGTCCGGATGGGCGGCAAAACTCACAACGGTCTGAATCGATTGGCCAACCGCAGAACAAGCAAGTCCGAGAATCACATAAGAGATTATTAGTTTTTTCATCTCACACCGTCCTACCAGTGACTTGGAGTTCTGTTCATGTCAGGCAGACCTACGGGATAGATGTTCGTCATTCCATCCAGGTTCAGTCCATAGATGCGGCCTGAAGGAATGTCAACCTTGCTTGAACTAGTATATCCAAACATAAGCAACCTCCTGATAATGGAAACTTGTTCAAGATACTGCGAATAATATCCAATGCTGGAATCTCCACTCCAATCCAGCGGCAACCATTCACAACGCGTTTCTTCGGCTCCGACTGATGCCTGAAGCGTATCGTCATAAATGTCGCATAATCCACTTGCATGGCCAAATTCATGAGCCAACGTTCGTGCATTTGCATTCGTAGCGATTGCGATTCCGGCAGTGGCATCTTGAGCACGACGGGTAATCCCGCCCGCCCTTCCAAGATATTCCACGCAATAGACTTCCAATCCTCCGGTATGCATGGCAATGGATTGCATGGCACATCTTCTAGCGTCGCCATCTGGTGTCCCATAAGGCAATTGCAACCATTCCGAACGATTGGTAAAAGTCGGGGTTCCTGTTATCTGAAATGATATTCCAGCCTGCTGATAAAGCTGATTGACCTCATTGAGCATATTGTGAAACAGCCCTTCAGTCATGGGCGCGTTTCCTCCAAGATCGTCTCTTACGATGAAGAGATAGATATCCACGGTGGTCGGGGCCAGGACTTCGCCCTCGATGTGCGGCACGGGATCGAAGGCGTCGCCCACGTTGACAGTCAGGCCGAAGCCGCCAAGCGCGTTGCCCTGGACAGACACGGTGCGACCTGTGCTGACGTTTTCGACGAACTCCACGCCTCCGCTGACAATCTGCCAGGCGACTTCCGACTCCGGCACGTTCGTCGGGAGGATGTCCACATGGAAGAGGGCATTCGAGCCCAGGACGATGCCGCACGGATTCCACGGCGGCAAACCTCCTTCGATGGTCACCGGCTCAAGTCGAATCTGGGTACTCGTCACCTGGGCCTCATCACACACGTTCGTGTTCAGATTCCAGACCGCCCGTAGGACAACCGATGTCGCACCGTAGCCTCCCAGCAGGCCGACTTTCACGGGGTCATCCCAGGTGATATGGCTTTCCGCCTCCTCCTGCTCGGACGGATCGAAGAGCCGGATAGCCTCTCCCATGCCTTCCAGCGCAATCTCGCCGGGCAAGGCAGGGAGCCATGTCGCCACCAGGACATACGGCGTGAGATGGGCATTGGTGTAGACCTGCCGGTCCATCAC
>JAEEGL016711466.1_pt1 | contig 10171 bp, 10 predicted proteins | sample 9134231 | NCBI WGS metagenome assembly JAEEGL01 (sample SAMN16246548, study PRJNA631951) | gut metagenome | biome: gut microbiome; feature: rumen; material: fiber-attached | host: Bos | place: Iran: Karaj | collected 2018-10
ATAAGTATGTTATTAACAGCGTGTTCATAATTAAAGCGGAGCGAAAGGGATTCGAACCCTTGTGGCGTTGCCGCCAAACGGTTTTCAAGACCGCCTCGTTATGACCGCTTCGATATCGCTCCGAGTTAACTTATATCTTACCTCAGATGAGATAACGCTCTGTGCAAGTTGCTGTCGCATCTCGCGCAGCGCAAGAATTATATTAACAAAGCTTAGTACGCATGTCAAGCATGTTTTCAAACTTTTTTGAACTTTTTTTAAGGCTGTTAACTTTGTTCCCGTAATATCGTTTCCGCAACCGCAATATCCTCGGGCGTTGTGATCTTGATATTGTTGTACGAACCCTCTACCAGCCTTATCTTTTGGTCGGAATAATACTCGCAGACCATGGCATCGTCGGTTATGTTTATTCCCTTTGCCATGAGCTCGCCTTCTTCCCTGTCGAGGCGTCTGTACAGCTCGAGTATCGTCTTATATGAAAAGACCTGAGGTGTCTGCACCATCCAAACCTTGTCCCTGTTGGGAGTTGACTCCGCAAAGCCTTTGTCGTCAGCGATCTTGATGGTATCTTTTGCGGGCATACCCACTACGCACGCGCCGAATTCCTTCACCGCATGAAGCGCCCTCATTATGATATCGTTGTCGATAAAAGGTCTTGCACCGTCGTGGATAAAAGCATAATCACTGTCGGCATCCGCCGCTTCAAGTCCGAGACGCACGCTGTGATATCTGTAGAGTCCGCCCTCGACAACGGCTTTCACCTTGTCAAAGCCGTACTTTTCCACGATCTCTTTTTTCACATAATCAACATCGCCCCTTGATACAACGAGCACGATGTCGTCTATGATACTCTCTTCAAAAGCCTTTAACGAATAGAAGATGAGCGGCTTTCCTCCTATATCAAGGTATTGTTTTTTTACATCTGTTTTCATCCTGCTGCCGCTGCCGGCCGCAAGAACTATAGCTACAGTCTTCATATGATCACCTTCCCGCGTGATAACGCCTCTCCCTGTCTCCCAACGGAAGATTCGGAACAGCGTTTAGATCCAGCCCGAAGCGCTTTCCCTTTTTGTATTCGTAGTAAGCCGCAGCGCCTATCATCGCCGCATTGTCCGTGCAAAGAACGGGCGAAGGCTTGTAAAAGCTTATATTATTAGCCTTACACTCTTTTTCCATAAGCTCGCGAAGCGCCGTATTTGACGCAACACCTCCGGCAATGGCCAGAGAGTTTATCTTGTACTCCTTGCAGGCTCTGATGGCGTGACCTACCAGCACCTCGACAACAGCCTTCTGGAAAGAAGCCGCCACATCGTTTGCATCAAGCTCCTGCCCCTGCATCTTAGCCTGGTTTATATAATTAAGCACCGCCGACTTAAGTCCGCTAAAAGAAAAATCGTATTCCGCATCTGCTATCTTAGCCTGAGGGAAAGTGAACGCATCGGGGTTACCCTTCTTGGCCGCAGCATCGATCTTGGGGCCGCCGGGATATCCGAGTCCTATCGCTCTCGCAACCTTGTCAAAAGCTTCTCCCGCCGCATCGTCTCTGGTCTGTCCGACGATTTCATACTCGCCGTAGTCCTTAACGACCACAAGGTGAGAATGTCCGCCCGATACGACAAGGCACATGAACGGAGGCTTCAGCTCTTTATTCTCGATAAAATTGGCGCTGATATGACCTTCAATGTGATGCACGCCGATAAGAGGCTTTCCCGTGGCAAAAGAGATTGCTTTAGCCTCAGAAACGCCGACTAAAAGCGCACCTACGAGTCCGGGCCCGTAAGTTACGGCAACTGCATCTATATCATCCAAAGTAAGCTCCGCCTCAGAAAGCGCTGCGCGAATGCAGCCGTTCATCTTCTCAACATGCTTTCTGGACGCAATCTCAGGCACCACGCCGCCATACACCGTGTGAAGCGCAATCTGGGAAGAAATAATGTTAGACAAAACTTCCCTTCCGTTTCGCACGACAGCCGCCGCGGTCTCATCGCATGAACTCTCGATTGCAAGGATCGTCACATCCTCATCGCCTACCGAATCGTTCACCTTAATATCTTCTTTTTTATCTTTATCTTTGATCGACATGAAGATGACGCCGTCATCCTCAACGTTCTTGTTTATTTCCATATCTATCCTTCATTCAAATACCAAAACGCCAAGCCTGATTCGCTAAAGCCTCTCTCAGCGCTTCAAATTGCTTCCGAGCTTCTTAAGAGCCTTCGCCTCTTTTTCCCTATTGGCGGAAGTAAGGAACTCATAGTCGTCCTTGCTCGTAAGACACTTTATATCCTCGGGTACGGACACGTCTCCCGGATGGAATAAAAGCTCTACCTCACTCTCGCCCTTATCCGCAAGCACATCGCCAAGATAAGGAAGGCAAGCCATCACATTTTCATAGAACATGTGGCCCGAGAGCATAACTCCCATAAAGAGCTTACTCTTAACTCCCATACATCTTAACTCTTCGCCGTATTTTCTCTCATTTCTCGCGCTCAGAACGTTTAAAATAAGAGACTTGACTACATTTATGGGCTTAATGTCTTTTACCTTGCCAAAGGCCTTTAAATAGACGCCAAGCACTTCCTTGGGGAATCTTATATAAGAAACCTTATAGTCTTCGGCGCCAAGCACATCCATAAGAGCGTCAAACACAACGGGGATCATGTGATAATGAACATGCCCGTCGATCCTGAACTCTCCGTTATTCATATATGGCTCACAAGCCTTAAGCTGTGCTTTTATCTCGGTCGCAAGCTGCTTTTTGTAAAAGAGCCTGATTACCGGAATATAACTTATTATAAGAAGCTTCAAAAATCCGATGTCAAAATTGCCGGCAGCATTGGTGAGTCTGCTCGCATTGCTGCCCGTAATCGGCTTTCCCTCCACGAAGTTCAGGTGCACCGTGATAAGAAGCTTATCCTTAATGTCTTTTATCTCATCCATACAAGCGGATAAATAAGGGCTGTTAGGCATGATGCTGATGCCGTTAAGCGCGCCTGTATGATAGCAATCTATGATATGGCGACTCTGCTCGGGAAAAAGCCCGTAGTCGTCAGCATGATATTCTGTCATAAAATTCTCCCGTCAATTATCGTCTTCATCATTTGGTGCGAGATCCCATCCCATGATCTTCCAGTTTCCCGCATCGTCCTGTCTCATGACATAGCGATATTTTAAGATTGAAGTTCCCGAAGTGCCTTTTCTTAATGAATACATAAGATCGACATGGCACATCTTTCTGCCGTCTACCGTAGTCTCATCGAAATCCTTGGTAAGCACGACATAATTTGAGATCGAGTAGTCTTCTTTTTTCCTCTCCTGAACCTCATTCCTCATGGACTGAGTGAAGTTGGCCTGATTGGCAAGAAGCTCATCGTCCATAAGCCCCGAAAGAACAGTGATCATCTTAAGCTCCTGATCTGCGGAATAAGTCTCTCTGTAGAGAATCTGCATGGTCTTGGCATAGAGCTCAACTACCTTCTTGGGATTGGCAGGATAGTTCTTATCAAGATTGGTCGTTGTTATCTCATCCACCGATGAAAGCGCATAACTCTCGTCATACTTAGGCTCTTTTTCCTTGTTCCTTGTTAAAAGAAGATACATTCCAAGAACGATAAGAGCTGCAAAAAAGATCAATACCACCGACTTGATAACTGCTGATTTTGTACCGTTCATCTCATTTCCCCCTCTAGCCTTAATCTTCAAATCTAAGTGTCACGCTGCGGCCGTCCTTAGCGGCAACCGTCTTATCAAATATCTTTTTGGTCTCAGGTAAAAATTCCTTAGGATTAACAAGCGACGGACTGTAGTGTGTAAGCCACAGCTCTTTTACGCCCGCTTTCCTTGCAAGATCCGCAGCCTCGTAAAATGTCATGTGCTTGTGCTCACGTGCCTTCGCGATCTTGTCCTTCTCTCCGTACATTCCCTCACATATGAAAAGATCTGAATCCTTGGCGTTATTAACTATGCTGTCCGTAGGTCTTGTATCTGTCGTATAAGTAAGTTTGATGCCCTTTCTCTCCTCGCCGAGCACCATGTCGGGCGTATAGATTGTGCCGTCATCAAGCGTTACCGTATCACCCTTTTGAAGCGCGTTCCAATACTTCCTATCTATTCCGGCCTCGGTTGCGGCCTCAACATTGAACTTACCCTGTCTTCTAAGGCTCATAGTATAGCCGTAGCAAATAACGTTGTGGTTAACCTTAAACGCTTTTATCGTAAATTCTGGATTTCCTTCAAGTTCAAAAGAAACTTCGTCTCCCGTAAGTTCTTTGAATTTAATCTCAAACGGAAGCTCAGGAGCAATGACTCTGAGCGAATTTACAACTCTTTCAAGTCCCTTGGGTCCAACCATCAAAAGCGGCTCCGTTCTCTCGGCATTTCCCATTGTTAAAAGAAGTCCCGGCAGGCCGCTGATGTGATCTGCGTGGTAATGAGTAAAGCAGATAACATCTATGGGTTTGGAGCTGATACCCTTCTTCTTCATCGCGATCTGGGTAGCCTCTCCGCTATCTATCAATATTCCTCGTCCGTTGTACTTAACAAAAAGCGAAGTAAGTAAACGGTTTGGAAGCGGCATCATTCCGCCGGTTCCAAGCAAACAAACATCTATCATAAATCAGTTCCTTTTCCAATATATTACAGCGTCTTCTTTTGGCTCGTCGTAGAATCCGGGTCTCACGCCCTCGCTGACGAATCCAAGCTTCTCATAAAGTCTTATGGCAGCGGCATTTCCTGCTCTTACTTCAAGAGTATAGTTCTCGATACCGATGCCTCGTCCTCTTTCAAGCAGCTGCTTTACCATCTTGTAGCCAACGCCTTCATTTCTGCAATCTCCCGAAACGGATACATTGGTGACTTCACCATCGCCCGATACATTTCGAACTCCGCACAGTCCCACAACTCTGCCGGCTTTCTTTGCAACAAGATATATCGTATCATCAAGTGAAAGCGCCTCAAGGAGCTGCTTCTCGGTCCAAGCTTCTTTTCCAAGGCACAGAGCTTCAAGCTTGGCGGCATCGGAAACATCTTCCGCCGTCATCTCGCTCACTCTTATGATACCCGGATTCTTGGGTGCTTTAGCAATCTTATCCGTAGGTGCTGCGTTTGTACCTTTTTCACTCGCTTCTCTCTCAGCCTGTGAAAGCCTCAGATATTCGGGTGCAAAATCATCGCCGTTTATCATCCTGCCTTCCTGCGCATACTGAACGGCAAGTGCTGCAAGTGCAGCGGCATTCTGCCTGTTCTGATGGAAAGGCGCAAGTGAATACGGAACCTTTATAAGCTTATCAAGCTTGTCCCTGTAAACAGGAACTCCGTCGCCCAAAAGAACTACGGGCTTTCCGATCGCATTGATCTTCTCCGCGATATCTTCAACGGATGTCGCCATCTGCTCGTTTATGACCTGCATCTCAAATGTCTGCTCCCGGCTTTCGCCCTCACCCTTGCAAGGCACAAAAGTATAAAGGCCGGTATACACCTGGCCTCTTCTGGCATCCATCATAGGACATATTATCTTTTCAACTCCGTAGAGATTATATGCTATGCCGTCAACGGTAGGTATCGGGATGATCGGCTTATCGAGCGCAAGTGCAAGTCCCTTGGCGGTTGCACTTCCTATGCGCAGTCCCGTAAAAGAGCCGGGGCCCATCGCTACAGCTATGGCATCGATGCTCTTAAGATCAAGGTGTACCTTTTCCCTGATGTCATCAAGCATCGGCATAAGTATCTCTGAATGTGTAGTTTTATATTGTATCGAAAACTGTGAAAGCAATATGTCGCCGTCCGAAACTGCGACAGCACCCACAAGTCCCGATGTATCAATTGCAAGTATCTTCATTTTTCACCTGGAAGTCATTGTTATAAGGCGATAGTCGAAGCCTTTTTCAAGGTTCTTCTCTATCACGATCTCGGTGTAGTGCTCGGGAAGGATCTCTTCAATGAGGTTCGCCCACTCTATGAAGCAGACGCCGTCTCCGTAAAAATAGTCCTCATAGCCGATCTCATCCATCTCGCTGACGTCACCTATTCTGTATACATCAAAATGGTAAAAAGGAATTCTGCCCTCGTCGTACACCTGTAATATTGTAAAAGTAGGGCTGCTAACAGGTCCCTGTATCCCAAGTCCCGCCGCAACACCTTGCGTAAGAACCGTCTTTCCTACGCCTAGATCGCCTATCAAAGTATAGACCATTCCGGGAGTTGCATTCTCTCCGATTCTTTTACCTATATCAAAGGTTTCCTGCGCACTGAACGTCTCGTGCCTAGTAACTATCTCCATAATGTCCTCTCGCTTATCATAATACACCACTTTTAATATACCATTGTTAGTGGTGTATGGCAAAAACATGTAAAAAAAAGAAGCCGCTTAGGCTTCTTTTTTGTTATTATTCTGTGCCGGCTTATTGAAACCGTGTTTAAGTATCGGGCTGAGTTTCTTATATACCAAGAAAGTAACTATACTATCAACAACACCTTTTAACAGGTTAAAAGGTGCAACTGCGAAAAGACAGAACGTAAGCAGATTGTTGATGGCGGGATTGATCTCCGCACCCATGCCTATAAATGTATCAATACCGCTTCCCCACATAGCTGCAAATGTAGGAAGAAGGAAATATGCATTAAGCAAAGAACCGGTAACTGTTATACAAAGCGCACCGCAAAGACAACCAAGAAACGCTGTCTTACGTGTCTTTTTAAATCTGTAGATGATCGTTGCGGGAAGAACAAAAGCAGCACCGACAACAAAGTTTGCTATCTCTCCGACAAAAGCTGTATTGGTTCCCTGGAAAATCAAGTTCATAAGAACCTTGATGAATTCAATCATGACTGCCGCAAGAGGTCCTGCCGCAAATCCGCCGATAAGTGCGGGGATATCGCTAAAATCAAACTCATAGAACGAAGGTGCAAACGGAAGCGGGAATTCAAAAAGCATAAGTCCGAAAGCTATAGCCGAGAAAACACCTACGATCGCAAGTTTCCTTACATCAAGGACTCTTGTGTTATCGCCCTGTTTTATCTTTGCGATTTTTTCAAAAAGATAAGCAATGACAAAAGTCAAAAGAATAATGACCATAAGCGCACCAAAACGCGCGAAGTCGGTCATGATGTTGGTTATAAGTTTCATACATTCTCCTTTTTTCGGGGAAGGAAAAAGAAAAATCCCCAAAGCCAAAAAACTTGGGGACAATAATCGAGCATAGCAAACATCTTGCATTCTTCTCTCATCCAGACTGTACTGTCGGTTTTGGAATCTCACCAAATCAGCCGCATAAGCGGGTCGCGGACTTTACCGCCGGTTGGGAATCTCACCCTGCCCCGAAGAATTATTTTTTCTAGAGTTATGTTAGTCCCAATAGCCAAAAGTGTCAATCAATTTTTTCTTAATTTCGCAAGCTTTTATGACAGTCGAAAAACCGCTAATTGTTTGACAAACACTATGTGCAAAACTATAATTTACTTATCACTATTTTGTAGAAACGTGCCGCTATGAGGATTATATGAAGAGAATTCTTACCAGGCAGCTTGCACCCGGAATGGTGCTGGCAAATGATGTTCATACTTTTGACTCCACTACTACACTTTTGGAAAAAGGAACCGTTCTAGACGAGAAAGAAATTGCAAGACTTGCGTTTCATTCCGTTATCGATGTTCTTGTTGAAGATGACCTTGTTGAAATTTCATCCGAAGACTCTACTCCAAACGCGGGGCTTTCTTATTCTGAGCGCATTAAACAATCCCCTGAATTTATTGAATTTAAACACGACTTTGAAGAGTGTGCCGCTAATTTTGAGCACACGATAAAAGATATTTTGGCCAACAACGAAGAGCTCAACATAAGCGATATGACTGCTCCGATCTATGGTCTTCTTGAAAAAGAGCGCACGGCATCGGGCGTATTCGATATGCTCCACAACCTAAGGACCTACGATGACGCAACTTTTACTCACAGCATAAACGTTGCGCTTATCTCAAACATACTTGCACAGTGGCTAAGATGGAGTGATGCGGAAATTGAGATTGCCACTCAGGCAGGTCTTTTCCACGATATAGGAAAGATATTGATCCCGGAAGCGATCATAACAAAGCCCGCCAAGCTCACGCAGGATGAATACACGATAGTAAAGACTCATCCGATACAGGGCTATCAAAGCATAAAAGATCTGGATATCAGCGCTCATGTAAAGAACGCCTGCCTCATGCATCACGAAAGATGCGACGGCTCCGGATATCCTTATCATCTTCAGGGACCACAGATCGATAAGTTCGCCAAGCTCGTTGCCATCGCAGATGTCTATGATGCAATGACAAGCGCAAGATACTACCGCGGACCGCTGTGTCCGTTCATCGCTATATCAATGTTTGAAGACGAAGGCTTCCAGAAATATGATGCGGAAATGATACTTGCCTTCCTGACAAACATAGTAAATACTTATATCCTCAACACGGTAAAACTCAACACCGGCGAAGTCGGTGAGATCATCTTCATCAACAAGATGAAGCTCTCACGCCCAACGATCAAGGTGGGCGATGACTACATCGACCTTTCCAAATGCCCGGGAGTATATATAAAAGAAATTATCTAAATACTTTCAAATTCAAAACCCCGACAGGAAATCCTGCCGGGGTATCTTTACGCCATTTTATTCTGACCTTATTAGGCATTTTTTAATTTAAACTTCTGTGTATCATACTCGCTGTCGACCTTCTCGATCTGAGCACCGAGTTCGCGGAGCTTAAGATCAAAGTCTTCATAGCCTCGCTCGATGTAATGAATATTCTCAACCGTTGAGATACCCTCAGCTGTAAGAGCCGCGATAACAAGTGCAGCACCTGCTCTAAGGTCGGGAGCCGAAATAGCTGCTCCTGTGTACTTATCTACACCCTCTATGATAGCCGTGCTACCCTCAACCTTGATGCTTGCTCCCATACGTGTGAGTTCATCAACGTATTTAAATCTGTTCTCAAAAATGCTCTCGGTAACAATACTGATACCACTTGCAAGTCCGAGCGCAACCGCAATCTGTGGCTGCATATCCGTAGGAAATCCCGGATAAGGAAGCGTCTTAACATGAGTATTGTTAAGTCTCTTGGTCGCCACAACTCTGACCGCATCGTCAGACTCATGAATCTGGCATCCCATCTCAACAAGCTTAGCACTGATAGATTCCAAGTGCTTGGGAATTACGTTCTTTATAGTAATATCACCCTTTGTTGCAGCCGCAGCAAGCATAAATGTACCTGCCTCGATCTGATCGGGAATGATCGCATATTCCGTGCTGTGAAGCTTCTCAACACCCTTGATCCTGATAACATCAGTTCCTGCGCCCTTGATATCGGCACCCATACTGTTGAGGAAGTTAGCCACATCAACTACGTGAGGCTCCTTAGCCGCATTCTCAAGGATGGTCTTACCCTCTGCCATACAAGCCGCCATCATGATATTGATAGTAGCTCCGACACTTACAACGTCGAGATAAATATGGCTTCCGACAAGCTTATCGGCATGAACATCAATTATTCCGTATTCGATATTAACCTCTGCACCAAGCGCTTTAAAGCCCTTGATATGCTGGTCCATAGGGCGAAGACCGATACTGCATCCTCCGGGAGGAACAACTCCGGCCTTTCTGCATTTACCAAGAAGCGCTCCAAGGAAATAATAAGAAGCTCTGATCTTCTTGATATATTCGTTATCGAAGGTATATCCCTTGATCTGTGAAGCATTGATCTTAACGGAATGTGCTCCGGTCCTATCAACAATGGCACCGGCGCTCTCTATGGCCTGAAGCATGACATTGGTATCAGCTTCATCTGGCATATTTTCTATAGTAACGGTCTCATCTGTCATAAGTGAAGCAGCGATGATAGGTAATGCAGCATTCTTAGCTCCGCCTATCTCCACCTCACCAACGAGAGAATTACCGCCTTTTATCACATATTTTTCCATATGCAGCCTCTCTGCTTGGTCTAAGTATTGTATGAGAAAAAACATACTCAACCAAAATATATTAATAGCACATTACCATACCCCTGTCAAAAAAGTCGGTATGAACAGCCATAAGACCGCCCATACCGATCAAATACCTTTAATTAAGAAGATTAAGCGGATTTACCTGTGATCCGCCGACCAGGATCTCAAAGTGAAGATGAGGTCCGGTCGATACACCGGTAT
>JAEEGL010531329.1_pt1 | contig 10170 bp, 9 predicted proteins | sample 9134231 | NCBI WGS metagenome assembly JAEEGL01 (sample SAMN16246548, study PRJNA631951) | gut metagenome | biome: gut microbiome; feature: rumen; material: fiber-attached | host: Bos | place: Iran: Karaj | collected 2018-10
CGCGTAGTTCTGGAACACCATGCCGATATTTCTCTTGGCCGGGTCCATGTCGTTGATCCTGTTCTGTCCGAAATAGAAGTCTCCGCCTTCAATCGAGTTAAAACCGGCAATCATTCTTAACAATGTCGTCTTACCACATCCAGATGGACCAAGGAGGGTGAAGAACTCACCCTCCTTGATATCTAGTGATAAGTCAGAAATGATCGTACTGTCGCCGTATTTCTTTACGGCGTCTCTAATCATGATATTGACACTCATATTCCTAACCTCACTATTGAAATCAAATACTACTGAGCTGCTGTGAAGAGTTCAGTCCACTTGGCCTGCCAAGCCTTCTTGTTCGTGCCGCAGAGAGCCATGTCTTCGTAAACGACATTGATCTCGGAGAACGGAGTCATTTCCTTGGCAGTGTTCGGAATTGCCGGGTTGACCGGACGAGCCGTCGTCTTGGCAACTTCCTGCTGACCTTCATCGGAAATCAGCCAGTCAACAAACTTCTTTGCGTTGTCCATATTCGGAGCGTTCTTGATGATGGCAACACCAGCCGGGAGCCATACAGCGCCTTCAACCGGATAAACGAGTTTGACGTTGGTAGCGCCATCAACTAAGAGGCTTACACACGGGTCTTCATAGGAAGCACCGACAACGTATTCGCCCTGAACAACACCCTTGTAAATAGCGGATGAAGAGGACAGCTGGATTCCATCGAGGTTAGCGATGAAAGCTGTGACGAAATCCCATGCCTTGTCATCATACGGCTCATCGCCCATGACTAAGAGCATATTTGTCAGTTCAGCCCAGGCACTTGAAGAGTTGGCCGGGTCGCCCATAGCGATCTTGCCCTTGAGTTCAGGCTGTAAGAGGTCGGCATAGCCCTTGAAATCATCGATCTTCAGACCGAGCTTTTCATATTCTTCAATATTGACCAGTAAAGCTGCGGAACCATCAAGGCAATAGTGCGTGGTGACGCCGTTGAAGTTCTGATATGCTTCAGGAAGCTTGTCATCACCGGCTGCAACGTACTGTTCAAACAGAGGAACATAGTCGGGGTTGAATGAGTTCGCATAGTTCATGCCGCCGAACATGATATCGCCCTGCGGGTTGTCCTTTTCGGCTGCGATTCTTTCCAGGCACTCACCGGTACCGGCACTTACAACATCGACCGTAATGCCGTATTTCTCACCGAACGTATAACAGATGTCGATCAGTGCATCTGAGTTGGGTGAATAGATGACCAGGTTGCCGGCATCAGCTGCTTCTTCGCCGCCATCCTGTCCTTCGGACTTACCGCCGCTGCATGCCACCAGGCAGCAGGCCAGTAAGGCGATCATGAGTAGTTTAAAAAACTTTTTCATTTTTACCTCCGTGGACTTTGAGTCCATATCATTATTATACATAACTTCTGTAACCGTTTACAGATTATTATTTTGAAAATAAAAAGGAGCTTCAAATCAGCTCCTGCGTGTTTTCTCTCTGTTCTTCTTCGGCGATCCTGTTCAGGATGATCTGCCGTATTTCCTCGACCGCCTTGCCCAGATCGTCATTGCAGACGACGTGTTCGTAGAAGTCGATATCCTCGAGTTCCTGTCTGGCCTTGGAGACCCTCTTCATGATCGTCTGTTCGTCTTCCGTGCTTCTCTCTCTGAGCCTTCTCTCGAGCTCTTCAAGTGATGGCGGGACGATGTAGATGCTTAAGGCATCGGGGCACTTCTCCATGACCTGCTTCGCGCCTTTGATCTCGATCTCCAGGATCACGTTCTTGCCTTCTTCCCTCATTCTTTCGACGTATTCTTTCGGCGTGCCGTAGTCGTTGTCCACAAAGCGGGCATGTTCGAGCAGTTCACCGTTTTTGACGGCTTCAAGGAAACGTTTCTTGCTGACGAAGAAGTAATTGACGCCCTCTATCTCCCCTTCCCGCGGCTTTCTGGTCGTCATGGAAACGGAATAGGCAAGATTCAGATCTTCCATCGGCATCAGTTCAGCCAAAATGGTCCCCTTGCCGACACCGCTCACCCCACTGTATACGATCAATAATCCTTTTTTCATACCACTATTCTACTATAAAAACTATAATTAAAGTGTGAATATCCTGTGCCCTGTCTGCAAAAAAATACTCATAAAAAGTGAAGGATCCTACCGTTGCGAAAACCGGCACACTTTTGATATCGCCAAAGAGGGATATCTGAACCTGAATCTTAAGAATTCGAAGAGTACAGGCGATAATCCCGATATGATCAGGGCAAGAAAGAACTTCCTGGAAAAAGGTCACTACGACTTCCTGAAGGAGGCCGTTGACAGTTTATTGGATGCAGATGATTCCCTTGTCGATCTGGCCTGCGGCGAAGGATACTACACCAGAGATTTCCGATGCAGAGACAAGATCGGCATCGACCTGTCCAAATCCGGACTCAAGATTGCCTCAAAGCGCGACAAATCCACTCTCTACCTGCTCAATTCGATTTTTCACAATCCCCTGCCCGATCGCTGCGCCGACAAGGTCGTCACGATCTTCGCTCCCATCGCCGAAGAGGAGATCGTCAGGATACTGAAGGACGACGGACGCTTCATTCTGGTCAGGCCGGACGTACGCCACCTCATCGAACTCAAGGAGGCGATCTACGACCAGCCCTATCTCAATGAAACAGCTGATGTCCAGTTGAAAGGCATGGTCAGGGAGAGACAGATCGCCGTTTCTGACAGAAAAATGATCAGTAAGGAGGACCTGAGAAACCTCTTCATGATGACTCCTTACGTCAACACGACTTCGGCTGAAGATAAAGAAAAGCTGGACGCGATCGAAGAACTCGCGGTCAGCTTCTGCTTCCTCATCGACATATTCAAAAAGCAAGCCCGTTAGCTTGCTTTTCCTTTGACTTTTTTCTGAACGAAACCGACTGCCCGGGCTGCCACTTCCAGAGGCAGGTGTCTTACCAGACCCACCATGAAGCGGTTGAGCCCTCCGTCCACCGCATACGGCTTGCCCGATTCAAAGAGACTGTAGCCGGTGACGGCAGCTTCCGTCGGCGTGCGGGTGAAGGGCGATCTGTTCATTGCCGTATTGCCGGCATCCGCAACATCCCAGAAGCCGGAGCTGACCGGTCCCGGACAAAGAACGGAGACCTTGATGTTGTCCCCCTTGAGCTCTTCGCGCAGCGCCATCGAGAAGCTCATCACGAAGGCTTTCGAGGCATAATAGACGGCCATGTAGGGTCCCGGCATGAAGGATGCGACGGAACCGACGTTGATGATCTGACCGTAACCGATCTCTTTCATGTCTTTTACAAAATAATGTGTCAGGGCAACCAGTGCCTTGTCGTTTAGATCGATCATGTTCAATAGCTTGTCGAGATCTGCACTCACGAAAGACGTGTAATCACCATAGCCCGCGTTGTTGACAAGAACTGTCACTTCGAGTCCTTTTTCCCTGCAGAAATCGTAGACGGCTTTGGGATTCTTTGCGATATCGCAGGCCAGATATTCCACGTTTACCTTGTACTCTTCTTCAAATTCTTTTTTGATCTGCTCAAGCAGTTCTTCTCTTCTTGCCACCAGGACGACGTTGTAGCCGCGGTAGGCAAACTGTCTGGCAAATTCCTTGCCGATTCCGCCGGACGCGCCGGTCACCAATACTGTTCTCATTCTTCCTCCAGTGAATCCGCCAGGGATTCGATTTTGTTTAAGCGGTGTTTCATTCCCGACTTGGAAATGGCTTCACCGTAGTTTTTCTGATAGTAATCGCACAGTTCCAGAAGCGAAGCTTCAGGGTAGCGCACGCGGATGTCGGCAACGTTCATGAGCTTCTCGCCGATGCTGTCGAAACGGTCGAATTCAATCAGCTTCTGAATGGCGGCCAGCTGTTTCTGACCGGCCCGGATGCTCTTTTCGACGTTGGCGATCTCGCAGTTGTCGATGCGGCTCAAAGAGTTCTTCAGGTCTCTGGCGATACGCTCATCTTCAAAGCGCATCATCGCATCGTGTGCCCGTATGAGGGCAAGGAAATCGGATACATAGTCCGCCCGCTTGAGATAGACGACATAGCGGCTTCTTCGTCTGGCAATCTTAGCCTTCATGTCAAAGCGGGAAATCAGACGCACGATGAAGTTGGCGGGTCCGATGTCCTGCAAGGAGATCTCGAGATGATAGTTGGCGTTCTGCGGATCGTTGCAGGAACCGTAAGCCAGGAAAGCACCGGCCAGATAGGAGGCTGCACAGCAGTTGCGCTGCAGGATCTCGTGTCCCGGGTGGGATTCGAGCCCTCTTTGCGTATACAGGCCCAGATCTTCCAGGATGCTGCGGGCATCGTTTTCGATTGCGATCGTATAGACGTTGTTTTTCTTCAGATTGGTCTTTCTGGCGACCTGCAGCGTCGTATCCGCATCGTAGAGGTCCTTCAAAAGGGCCATGATGCGCTTGCTGGTGGTCGGCGATTCGCTGCGGATCAGAATGCCAAAGTTCCCCTTCGAGATCGTCAGCGAGGAAGTCAGCTGGATCAGTGCGCTGAGCTGCGCCCGCTCGCAGTGTCTTTCCAGTTCGGTATTGGCAATCTCCTGCTTGATGTCGCTCGTAAAGGACATTACAGGATCTCCAGGATCGCTTCGCGGATCAGTTTCGGTTCGTGTCTGACCAGACCGTTGTCGAATTTCAGCAGATGTTTCTTAATAACCGGTATGCCGCAGTTGCCGTTATCGACCACTTCGATCGAATTCTGGCGCTGATAGCGCATGCGGTTGCTTTCCGGGATGGGGTCGTTGTGGATCAGGACCATGTCGACCGGCGTATTGTGCTTTTCAAAGGCATTCAGATGGGCCTTCAGGTCGTAGTTGTAAGTCTCGTTGGACTGGGTCATGCAGTTGGCGATATAGACTCTCTTGGCTTTCGACTCGTGCAGGGCCTCATTGATGCCCGGGATGATCGTGTTGGGTAAGATCGAGGTGTAAAGCGAACCGATTCCATAGAGGATCAGATCGGCACCGCGTATGGCTTCGATGGCTTCCACGTTGGCTTCGACATCTCCCTGATAGAAGACCTTTTCGATGTTGTGTATGAAGCTGGGAATGTTCGCCTCGCCCTTGACGATCGTATCGTCGTCCATCATCGCAAAAAGCGTGACATTCTGTAACGTGGAAGGAACGATGTGACCCTTGACCTGCAGCATCGTCGAAGTGATGCGGATGGCTTCCGAAAAGGAACCGGTCATGTTGGTCAGTGCCGTCAATATGAGGTTGCCCAATGAATGGCCGGCAATGTCCATATTGTCCTCGCCTTCGAAGCGGTAGTTCAGCAGCTCATGCAGAAGTGGCTCCGAATCGGACAGCGCCAGGATGACGTTTCGCACGTCGCCCATGGCCGGGATCGTGTAGCGCTTTCTGAGTCTGCCGGTCGAACCGCCGTCGTCGGCGACCGTCACGATGGCTGATATGGAGGCATCGTCAATGTCCCGGATGCCGCTCAGGATTGCGGAAAGGCCATGTCCGCCGCCGATTGCTACAATATCCTTCATTCTTTCTGCTCCCGGTGCATGATGTAGCACATGTATTTTTCCTTGTAGTGTTCGTAGAGATAGTTTGCGATCGTCACCGAACGGTGCTGGCCGCCCGTACAGCCAACGCAGATCGTCAGATGGCGCTTTTCCTCGTTATCGTAGGCTTTGAACATGAAATCGAGATAGGAAATGGCTTTTTTGAGATAGCGCTGCGTCAGCTTGGAGTTCAGGACGTAATCCTGGACCGGTTTGTCGTTGCCGGTGAGTTTCTTCAGTTCAGGAACATAAAACGGATTGTCGAGCATCCTGACGTCGAACACGACATCCGCATCATCGGGAACGCCTCTCTTGTATCCGAACGATTCAAAAGTGATCGCCAGGTTGTTGAAGTCGTTGTACTCGAGGATCTTGTCGAGCATCGCCTTGAGCTGCTTGGCGGATAGATTGGTCGTATCGATGATGTGAACGCTCTTCTTCTTGTATTTCTTCAGGATGTTGTTTTCGATGTCGACCGCTTCCTCCAGCGTTGCCACCGTGTTGGAAATGACCAGCGGATGGACGCGTCGGGTGAATTTATAGCGGTTGATGATGACGTCGCGGTTGCAGTCGAGAAGGATCAGCTTCGGATTGAAGTCGGAGTTGGCAAGCAGATTGTAGAAACGGTCCAGATCGCTGATGCCAACCGTCAGCGCCACCTTGTCGTAGCGGATCGAATCGTTGAATTCGATCAGCCGCAGCAGATCCGGAAGCAGCTCCGGCGGATACTGGTCGATGCAGGTATAGCCCATATCTTCCAGAATATTGGATGTCGTTGACTTTCCGGCACCGGAGATGCCGCTTATCAAAACCAGTTTTTTCATGTCTTCATTATATAACACATTCTATGGTGTGTCTTAAGATAAACAGAAAAAACCGCGGCGTATCTGCCGCGGTCATCTCTATTTTTCGTCGCGAAGCTCGTAGAGGATGTCTCTGAGTTCGGCTGCCCGCTCGAAGTTGAGCTGCTTGGCAGCCTGTCTCATTTCGGCTTCGATCGAAGCCATCATCTTTTCCTTCTCTTTCCGGGTGTGCGTATGCTTCTCGCGATACTTCTTCGACATCTCCCTGGTCTCCTTGGAATGAATGACCTCGTTTAGTTCCTTGCGGATCGAACGCGGGGTGATGCCGTTTTCTTCGTTGTATTTCTCCTGAATGGAGCGGCGGCGCTTCGTTTCGTCGATCGCCGTCTTCATCGAATCGGTAATCGTATCGGCATACATGATGACCCGGCCGTGTTCGTTTCTTGCCGCCCGGCCGATCGTCTGGATCAGAGACCGCGAACTTCTTAAGAAACCTTCCTTGTCGGCGTCCAGAATCGCAATCAGTGAGACTTCCGGCAGGTCAAGGCCTTCCCTCAGCAGGTTGATGCCGACCAGGACGTCGTACTTGCCTGCACGCAGATCGTGGATGATCTCGCTTCTCTCCAGAGTCTTGGTCTCATGGTGGAGGTAGGCGACCTTGAAGTTGAGCTTCTTGAGATAGTCGCTGAGATCCTCGGCCATCTTGACGGTAAGCGTGGTGACCAGTGTTCTTTCGCCGTTTTCGATATTCTTGCGGATCTCTTCCATCAGGTCGTCGATCTGCCCCGAGGTCTTTCTGACTTCTACCAGCGGATCAAGCAGTCCCGTCGGACGGATCAGCTGTTCGATCGGTTTGCCTCCCCTTTCCAGTTCGTAGTCGCCCGGCGTGGCAGACATGTAGATGCGCGGCGCATTCAGCTCTTCCCACTCGTCGAAGGTCATCGGTCTGTTCTCCAGCGCGCTGGGCAGACGGAAACCGTATTCCACCAGCGTCAGCTTGCGCTGATGGTCACCGTTGTACATGCCGCGAATCTGCGGCAAAGAGACATGGGATTCGTCGACGACGATCAGAAAGTCGTCTCCGAAGTAGTCGAAGAGGTTGTAGGGTCTCTGGCCGGGGACGCGGTGGTCGATGTGCATGGCGTAGTTCTCGATGCCGGAGCACATGCCCATCTCGCGCAACGCTTCGATGTCGTAGCGGCAGCGCTGTTCGAGCCGTTCATATTCCAGCGGCTTGCCCGCCTTCCTGAAGTATTCCAGTCTCTCTTCCAGTTCCTTTTCGATGTTGTCGCAGGCGATCAGCAGATCCTCCTTCTTGCGGGCATAGCCGGAAGCCGGGAAGAAAGAGTAGACGGTGTAGCCGTTGAGGACGTTTTTGCTGACGGGGTCGATCTCGGTGATGCGCTCGACCTCGTCGTCAAACATCTCGACGCGGATGATGAAGGTATCGGTATGGCCAGGACAGATCTCGATCACATCGCCCTTGACCGAGAAGGTTCCCCGCAGCTTGTCGACGTCGTTTCGCTGATACTGCATGACGATCAGGCGTCTGATGAGGTCCTGGCGGTCGATGATCTCTCCGACTTTCAGCGTGAAGAACATCTCCTTGTAGTCTTCAGGATTGCTTCCGGCATAGATACAGGCGACGGAAGCCACGACGATGACGTCCCTTCTCTCCAGAAGCGAGTTGTATGCCGACATTCTTAACATATCGATCTCGTCGTTGGTCACGGCGTTTTTTTCGATGTAGGTATCAGTCTTTGGCATATATGCCTCTGGCTGATAGAAATCAAAGTTCGAAATGAAGTATTCTACCGCATTCTCCGGAAACAGAGCCTTGAACTCGGAGTAAAGCTGGCCGGCCAGCGTCTTGTTGTGGGCAAAGACCAGCGTCGGCTTGTTGATTCTTTCAATCACGTTGGCAATCGTAAAAGTCTTGCCGGTACCGGTCGCACCCAGAAGGATCTGTTCGTGCTTGCCTTCTTCGAGGCCTTCGACCAGCGAATCGATCGCCGCGGGCTGATCGCCCATCGGCTTGTAATCCGAATGCAGTTTAAATCGTTTCTCTTCCATCCCTAACATTATACTATAAGGGCACTCTTGCCAGATTGGTGTTATGATTATTTCAGAAAGAAGGGACCTCATGCATAAATTTCAATCAATAAGCGAAAAGAAACTGAAAGAACTCAATACCCAATACCTGTCGGATGATTCCTCCCGCATCATCAGAAACGCCCTGAGCGAGAATCCCATCTCGGCGATCTCCAAGCGTATGGAAGGAAGAAGCGAGAATCCCAATCTCTTCTCCATCGATCTCAAAACCATGCCGGTCAATGACCAGATGGCTTCCGGCAGATGCTGGATCTTCTCCTCAATGACTCTTTTAAGGGAGATGATCGCCAAGAAATACGACATCAAGGATCAGTTTGAACTCTCGCAGAACTACATCGCCTTCTACGACAAGCTCGAAAAGATCAATTACTTCCTGGAATCCATGATCGCCGAAAAGGATCAGCCGCTCAGCAGCGAGATCTCAAGATATCTGCTGCATGTCGCGATCGGCGACGGCGGTCAGTGGGACATGATGGTTTCCCTGGTCAAGAAGTACGGTCTGTGTCCCAAGACGGCGATGCCCGAAACTTATCAATCTTCCCATACCAGAGCAATGAATCTCATCATCAACCGCCGCTTAAGAAGGTTTGTCGCCGACTTGAAGAAGGCCCAGGATGATAAAGAGATCGCTTTGCTCAAGGACGAGTGCCTGAAACAGTGCTATGCTCTGCTGTGCGACTGCTTCGGCGTACCGCCGGTATCTTTCACTTTCGAATATGTCGATTCCAAAAACAAGTACCACGCTTTCTACGATGTGACGCCAAAGCAGATGTACGAGGAACATCTGGGCGTCGATCTTGACGACTACATCGGCATCATCAACGGCCCGACGGCAGACAAACCCTTCTATCAGACCTATACCGTCAAGTATCTGGGCAACGTCGCCGGTACGAAGAACGAGGTCTTCTTCCTCAACCTTCCGATCAGTGACTTCAAGAACCTGATCCTGAAGCAGCTGAAAGACGGGGAGCTCGTATGGTTTGGCTGCGACTGCGGCAAAGATGTCGACAGGACAGTCGGCTTATGGAACGATCTGAGCTTCGATTACGAGAATACCTTCAAGATGGATCTCGAGCTCAGCAAGGCGGAGATGCTCGACACGGGCGAATCGGCGATGAACCACGCGATGGTCTTCACCGGCGTCAATCTCGTCAAGAACAAGCCCACCCGCTGGAAGATCGAAAACTCCTGGGGCGACAAAGTCGCCAACAAAGGCTACTTCATCGCTTCCGATACCTGGTTCGACCGATACGTCTTCGAGGCCGTCGTCCACCGCAAGTATCTGAACAAGAAACAGCTGGCGGCCGCAAAGAAAAAGCCCGTCGTTCTCGACCCGTGGGATCCGTTCGGCTCACTGGCTGATTAAAAAAAAATAAAAAAAAACAGAGATCGATCTCTGTTTTTTTCTTACCATTTATTGGAGACCTTTTCCGCAAAACCGAGGAAGTCCTTGAGTTCGAGGACTGTTCCGTCGTCCAGTTTCGCTTTCCCCGAGAAACGCCCGAAGACCTGATGCTGGTCGGAACCCAGGATCACGAAGTCGGTGTTGGATGCGCGGTCCAGGATCGGATGAAAGTCCATCTCGAAGCGGCCGTCGTCGGAAGTGAAGGTCCAGTCGGAAAGATAGTCTTCCCTGCCGTCCTTCACCGGTATATTGAAGGTCACCTGCGAAAGTTTGTGCGCCTTTCCATCATAGAAAAGCATGTTTTCACTGGCGGCTGAAGTATCGCCGAAGCC
>JAEEGL010912926.1_pt1 | contig 10170 bp, 9 predicted proteins | sample 9134231 | NCBI WGS metagenome assembly JAEEGL01 (sample SAMN16246548, study PRJNA631951) | gut metagenome | biome: gut microbiome; feature: rumen; material: fiber-attached | host: Bos | place: Iran: Karaj | collected 2018-10
TACCAAAGGGTTATTAAATCTAGCATTTGCTCTACAAAACCCTGAAATTTCTCGGTTTCAGTATCCTCTGCCTTTTTATCCTTAGCATTTTCCTCATTGATTGCTTTTACTTCATCAGCAATCTGCTGCTCATCCATCTTTCCAGCTCTCTTGCAGAGAGAAACTACTCGATTCTTCACCTCTCCAAAAGAGGTATCTGTTGCTAAAGCAATAGCTTTGCCTACATTTCCCTGGGCAAAACTGGCTACCATCTGAGCCTGATAATCCACTGTCTCATACTTGTTTTGGAGAATACTCTTAATACTCTCCGTATCTACTGACTTCATTTGTATTACAACACATCTGGATAAAATAGTTTGCAAGAATGCATTATGATTTGCAGTAAGCAGAATTATGATTGCATACTCTGGCGGTTCCTCAATTGTTTTAAGAATCGCATTTTGCGCTTGCTGATTCATGCGCTCTGCTTCATCCACAATATAGATTTTGTATTTATAGCTATATGGTTTTATATCCACGTCGTTTACTATCTTTTCACGGATAAGGTCCACACTGATATTTGCCTTTCCATCTTCCCTTTTGACGTAGATAATATCTGGATTGTTTCGATTCATTGCCTGCTTGCAGGACTGACACTGACCGCAGGCATCCTCCGAAGGATTTGCACACTGAAGCATAGTGGCAAAAGCTTCTGCAAGCATCATTTTTCCTGAGCCCTTTTCTCCGCTGAAAATATAGGCATGGCTATGATTTCCTGTCTTTATTGCATTTTTAAGAAGACTTTTGGCGTCCTCCTGGCCCATAATTTCTGCAAAGCTCATTATGTAAATTTCTCCTGCATCTAGGTGATGATATCTAAAAGTAAACCTCTGATTTCACCCACCATATCTAATATATTTAAATGTTCCTTCTCGTCTTGCACCAGCGCTGTGGCAAGCTCGTCCATTTTTTCATCAACGAGTTTTATCATACCATAGACTCTGTGGCGACCCCTTCTGTCCAGGAAGTTTTCTCGTGAAAATTTGTGAGAACGATTTACCACTTCGTTAAGAAAATCCTTTACTAGACCACGATATCGCTTCATATCACGAATATCCATGTGTTCTGAGAGGATTTTTCCCTGAGTAGTTATATCGTTCAAAAGATTTGTCAGCTTTTCCTGAAGCTCTGCATCGTCCACTGCTGCAGCCAGAGTGAATTTAAAAGTATCATCCACCGGTGCTGTGGTTTTTGTAGCTTCAGCTGGTTGAATTTGACTTACATCACTTACTCTAATATCCATGAGACACCTCATCCACCGCTAACGCGGCTCCCTTCCCCTCAAGGGGAAGGCTCTTAGTTCGTATTAATAAACGCTGCTATATTGTCACTGGTAATTGCACTGTCTTCATTGTTATTAAAAACATTGGTGATATTTGCCTTTTTAAGATTCTCATCAGAAAAATCTTTCTGATCCGCCAGAAATCTGCGGCACATTTCCTCATACTTTGGATTCTCCTGAGAACGTTCTCTTTCAAGAGCACGACTAAGTCGCACACCATCATCTACTTCTATATATATCGGCAAAACCTTGTCAGAACCATAGAAATCGCGAATTTTCACGAAACTTTCCACAGTACCTATAATGAGATAATCGTTCTTCTCCAAATCTACATTTCCATCGTCAACAGTAAAATAAAACCATGGACCGTGAACCGTATTGTACTCTCGAATTTCAATAACCTTGCCCTCTGCAAGTAACTTATCCTTTTCCTCAACAGTTACAAAATTATATTCGTCACCAGGCTTTTCGTTGCTACGCTGAGGTCTGGTGGTGTATGAAACAATTCTCTTAACTTCAATGTCTTTTCTCTGGAGCAAAATCTTAAATATCGTGTCTTTCCCCGATGAACTTTTGCCCATTATGCAATAAATTCTACCCATACAATCCTCTTCAATTTATTTATATTATAAGTATAAGTCTTAGTTCATTAATTGACAACGCAGATACTATCTCCTGATAATCCAGTAACATGAATACCTTTTTCCTTGGCAACTTTTATTAATTTCAATGCTTCTTCGCTAATTTCCTCTCCTGGAACAATCAATGGGGCACCAGGTGGATATAGGCATACCATCGAGGCTGATATTCTTTTAATAGACTGACTAAAAGGCACTAATTCCTCGTTTCCAGCTTTTGCCTCGTATGTTTCCATAACTTTGATTGAATCCAATTTCAGGTTTGGAACTGAAATGGTTCCACCTTCCAAAGTCTCGTCTATCTCGGCTAACGCATGTATTAATCTTTCAAAGCCTTTTTTTGTATCCATGATACTTGTCATCGCAAGCACATAGGCAAAGCTTGAAAGCTCTGTTTCAAGTTGATATTTATCTCTAAGTATTTTAGCTAGTTCAACACCGGTGATATTTGTGTGCTCTGTAGAAATTACAAGCTTTCCAGGGTCTTTTATTTGAAATTCATCTTCAATCAATTTCAAGTGCTTTAGATTTCCACAGCTCTTATAAAATGCCACTAGGTTATCAACATAATTTCTGAATAACTCACCTTTATTTTCTAAAATATCAAGGCAATTGCTAATTGACTCCATCAATACATAAGAAGGTGAGCTAGTCTCAAAAATATCGAGTGCCTCCCTGATTTTATTTATGTTGACGGCTCCCACCTTTGAAACATGCAAAACTGCAGTCTGAGTTAATGCTGGTAGTGTCTTGTGGATACTTTGAATAGTTATATCTGCATATTTCACAGCTGAATTAGTAAGTGCTTCATCAAATCCTAAGTGGGCTCCGTGGGCCTGGTCTACAATTAAGACAATTCCTTTTGAATGGCAATAATCAGCTATTTCTTTTACCTTACAATGAAATCCCTCATAGGTTGGACTGGTGATTACCAAAGCCTTTGGCTTTTCTGATTTTTCAACTGCCTCTCTAACTTCTTCTGTGGTTATAGCTTTAAAAATACCATTTTCCATAAGCTGAGGTTCCAGGTAATCCACTTTTAAATGTCTTAGCATAGCTGCGTTATATACACTTTTATGTGAATTTCTCTGAATTATTATCCTGTCCCCCTCGCAGCAGGCAGCGTATATAGCTGACAAATTTCCTACAGTAGAACCGCCCACAAGGATATAGCTTTCCTCTGCACCAAAAAGTCGTGCCAATCGAATCTGTTCCTCTTTAAGCACAGACTGGGGATCATGCAAATCATCCACACCTTCCACTTCAGTCATGTCTATTTCATAGCACCCATCTAACTGTCTCTTATGACCTGGCATATGAAAAGGATATATATCTGATTTTGAATAATTCTCTAATGTTTCTTTTAGACTCATAATTTTGTTTCTGACTTTTATTTTCTATTGAAAATTAATATAATCTAGATAAATCATCGGGAGGATAGCATGAACAGGACACTTGTAATTCTTTGCGGCGGAGACAGTTCACGCATGGGCACAAAAAAAGCTCTTTTACCATTTGAAGACAAGACTATGGTTGAGTATATCTACGATAAATTCAGCCCTTTTTTTGATAAAATTTATCTTTCAGTAAATGAACGTGGAGACCTTGCGCACCTGTCTTTAGATGCTCAGGAAATTCCTGACATTTCCCGAAACGCTGGTCCTTATGGCGCCATTCTTTCCTGTCTGACTATGGTTTCTGGCGACCGGGCTTTTTTCATGTCAGTCGATACTCCTTTTATGGATCCTCGCACTGCTATTTATCTCTATGACCAATCCTACAACTATGATATCACCAGCTTTGATTTTAAAAATGAACTGACAGACACCATTTGTGGTGTGTATAACAAACGTTGCATTGGACCTCTATTCAAAAGCGTTTTCTTTAAAAAAACTAATAGAAGCTACATTCAGGATCGCTGCTACACTAACCTGATTGATACAGATGAAATAAAAAATATCTCTGCTATTTCAGTGGAGCAGCAATTCTATAAGGTCAATGATAGAGACTCTTATTATTATGCTGTCTTCTCCATTTTAAAGCACAATTTTACCTGCTAAAACTCTAATCTAAGAAACGTTTTAGCTGTGGCATCCAATCTCCCAGGAATACCATATTTTTTTCTATAGCTTCCCAAATTGGTCTTAAGAAGTTAACAAGACATTTATTTACGTCTTCCCATGAAGGTTCAGACTTCTTTTTTTGTCTCAATTCAACTTTCCACTTCTTTTTCATATAAGTATAGGACCCATACTCCTCAAGCATTTTCATTCTAGAGTGATCTATCACTATATTTTTTTCCTGAAGAAGCTTCTGAAGACTGTCCTTTACCTTTCGACCATTCACAGGGCATTCAATCAATATTTCATATGCATTCAAGTAATGGTCCATGTCATTAATGAGCTCAAGCTTTTCAATAATCTCACCAAGATGTTTTACAAGTTCTTCTTCTTTAGGATTGATTAGCACATCTACAAATCTGTTTTCATAAGCTGATAGTTTAAGCTTCAGCAATTCAGGCTCATTACTTCCTCTGTGCTTTTTTAAATAAAGATGCAGTGGGATGTACATTTCATCCACTGTTATCTTTAGAGAAATACCAGTCTCATCCACACTACCTTTTACAACAAAAGCCTCTAGGGATGCTTTAGCCATAATTTCTTTCAGTAAATCTCGCATGTAGAGAATGGCCATCTTACTGTCTAAATCCCGCAAATACTCATAATATATATTTGTAATGCACAAATTCTTATAAACATTTGCATCAAAATCACCTGCATTGCAAAGGTACAACTCGTTGCAGTACTTTCCATCAGCCAATATTTCAATAATTATCTCGGCAACTGCTGCACTCAACAAATTTTTAAATGGAATATTAAGTTGTTCTGATTTTTCTTTTATCTGCAAACGATTAATCATTAGAGCCACATACCTATCATCGTCTGAACTTTTTTAAGTACCTTGCGCTCCTTGGCATACTCCATAAGTTTAGCCACGTCCTTGTTTTCATCCATGATGTATGCCCAAACCCCTTTTTTGAAATCCTCGCGATCAACCTTTTCCTGATACTTTAGAAAATCACAGATTACGCGTTCCTTAGTGTATATCTTCATTTTCCCGCCAGCAAAATCTGCTTCTGTGACTCCAAGCTCCATTACTTCAGGCTCGGTATAATAAGGCTCCACTATTGGATAATCAATGTTGAACCTGGACTTGCTGGTATTTTTATTAATTGCAATACTCCACTTATAGGGTCTGTCCTTCAAATATCCGTACACATAAAGAGCCGACTCCATAGTTAAAATACCATCCTCTCCAAAGAGCTTGTATATCCACTGGTCCTCGTCACACTCGTAGTACTTAGTTGTATAATATCCGCTCTTTACTCTGATTAGATACCCTTCCTCAACGAATTTTAAAACTCTCCGATAATCTACACCTAGTTCATCAATGTCGCTAGCTTTAACCAATCCCCCATTGTTTTCCACTAATTCATTGATTTGTTCTAACTGGTACTGCTTCTTTTCGTCACGCGATAATAGCATTTCCATTTTCCCCACTCCTTACTCCTTAACGAGGTAATTATTTATAATTATCCCATTCCTGTAAAAAGCTGTCAAACCCTTTGGTTACTGGGTTTTCAGCGATTTTTAATTATAATAAGACATGTTTGTCTTTTTTCTATATAATTTTTGTCGTATAATACAAATAGAACTATTAATAATGTCTTTTAGGAGTGAATTATGTCTGAAAATACTATAAATCTTAGAAAAAATCCTTCCCGCAAGGAATGCGAAGCTATAATTAAAAAAATACTTATGACTGAGGTACTAGAACGTGGTACTAATGAACATTTTAAAACCGCTTCAGATTTCTTAGGCTACTTCCAATCTCTCTATCCTGCAAGTGACAGTCTTACCAAACAGGTTCAGCGTGCTGTTAAAGCTCTTGAGATGCCTAAAGATGAAAAGGGATATTTTATAATCAATAAAACTGAAGCTCAACTTAACCAGGATAAAGAAATATCTTTTCTAATGAAGAAGACTAATGCTGAGCTTGTTCCTTTCGAAGAATATGAGACTCTTTTTTTGAAAGCAGATGGTAAATACAAGGATTATCTCTATCAGCTTTTAAATGAATCTGAGACTTTTGCAGATAAAATTATCACTATGATTAATTCATCCCACGGTCTCATATTGTTTACAAATAATAAACATCAATTAGAAATTCTTATAAATAGTCTGATAAACCATTAAATAGTATTCTACTTTGATAAAATTGTTTCTTAGTCTATAAATAAAAATAACGACATGATTTTTAAAAATCAATGTCGTTATTTTTTATTATTGTCGTTTTTTACTTGTTTTAAGACATTTTATGTCTTTTATCTGCGTTTTCTGCGCTTTTTTCCATTATCCCTAATTATTGTCATATTTGTTTTAGCTGGTTTAGCATGTTTACTCTTAAACCTGTGTCTGAATAATAGTATCTCACTTGATTTACTTTTTATATATAGGATGATTGCTATTACTGCTATAACTGCTAAAAATATAAGACCTATCTTTGGATAATCAACCCGGATAAATTCCTTTCCACTACCTCCCTGCTCTACTGGAAGATTATCAAATGGATAGCTTTCTACCTCTGCATTTGTGAAAATCAAATTTGCCATTCCCACATCTCTATCAGCGTAGGTATATCGAAGCTGACCAACTACAGATTTATCTTTTTTATCACTGTATGGAACTACTGATGCTTTAGCATCTAATACACTTGCCGTCTTTGGCATTACTATTAAACCGTTCTTATCAATTTGAATCAGCTCACTGTTTTCACTAAGTATTCCTGTTACATCAGTATTGGTTTCTGATATTGATGCAAAGTCCGCTACATTATATTTTGTGAAATTGTTAAAACAGTATTCAAATAGATTTGTAGTATCTGTGTATTGCTCACCAACTGTATCCTTCATAACTACACAGATTAGTGTCATACCATCTTTTTTTGCATAGGTAACAAGTGTGGCTCCTGCTACAACTGTATATCCTGTCTTTCCTCCCAAGCAATACTCATATAAATACTTGTTTGTCTTGTAGTAGTGAAGCATCTGATGATGATTATTAAGTGGAGTTGGATCTGCATGCTTGTTAGTAGGTGGAATCGTATAATTCTTCGTTCCTACAATTTCGGCAAACTTTGGAATTGCAAATGCTGCTCTAGAAATCAAAGCCATATCATAGGCACTGGTGTAATGCTCTTCGTCTGGTAGTCCATTTGAATTATTAAAGTGTGTATTTTTACATCCCAGTTCCTTTGCTTTTGCATTCATCATGTCAACAAAGGAAGGTAAATCACCTGCCACATGCTCTGCCAAAGCATAGGCACACTCATTTGCAGATTCAAGCATCATTCCATAGAGCGTTTGTTCTACAGTCATCTCCTCATCTACATCTCTTGCAATACTTGATGAACCAAGCTCTGTTCCATATACCGCCTCGGCTGAGAATTTAACCGTCTCATCTAACTGACAGTTTTCTAAAACAATAAGAGCAGTCATTATCTTAGTAATACTAGCAGGATAATGAACCTCGTCAATGTTCTTTGAGTACAGTATAGTGCCTGTCTCCTGCTCCATAATAATAGCCGACTGAGCTACTACATCTACTCCACTTGGCCAATAATCTGCTGCCTCTACTGTATTAAAATCACATAGTAACAGACAGTTTAATAAAAATATAAAAGCTAAAAGCTTACTAACTAATTTCTTTAAATTCATAACTTACGATTTTGATGCCTCTAATAATTTTGTCTTTAATTCATTTTCTATCTGAGACAATTCCTTTTCTGCATTTCTACGTTTTTCTTTACCCTCAGCCTGGATTCTAAGCACCTCATCCATTGTACTTATAAGCTGTTGATTGGTGTGCTTAATAGTCTCAATATCAACAATTCCTCGTTCAGATTCCTTAACTGTTTCTATTGTGGCTGTTTTAAGAGCATCTGCATTCTTCTTAAGAAGAGCATTCGTCATATCTGACACTTCTCTCTGAGCTTTTGCAGCCTGATTTGAATGCTCAACTCCTATTGCAATTACCATCTGGTTTTTCCATAGAGGAATTGTATTTACGATGGTTGACTGAATCTTTTCAGCCATCATTGTATCTGAACTTTGAACCATTCTAATCTGAGGTCCGCTCTGAAGAGCAATAGTTCTTGTAAGCTGCAAGTCATACAATTTTTTTTCAAAGCGATCACACATTGCCGCTAAATCCTTTGCCGCCTGAACATCTTCAGGAAGTCCAGTTTCGGCAGCTTTATTTTGGAGATTTACAAGCTCTGTGTTTCTTGTATTCTCAAGCTTTTTCTTTCCTGCTGCAATATACATTGTAAGTTCTTTAAAATATGCCAAGTTTGCTTCGTACAACTGATCAAGCATAGCCACATCCTTTAAAAGTGTGGTTTCATGTCTTTCTAGTTCTGTAGTTATGACATTAACATTTGTTTCTACCTTTGCGTACTTAGCCTTAAGAGCTGTTACTTTATTGGCACTTTTTTTGAAAAGAGCTTTTAATCCTTTTTCTTCCTCATCAATTTCAAAATTCTTCAGTTCTCCTATAAGCTTAGTAATCATATCTCCTACTTCGCCCATGTCTTTGGTGCGTAAAGAATCAAGAGCTTTTTCGGAAAAATCAGAAAGCTTCTTCTGAGTACCTGCACCATAATTTAGAATCGCTGTAGAATTTGATAAGTCAATCTGTTTTGCAAAAGCATCAACCTGAGCTTGCTCCTCTGCTGTAAGAACTATTTCTTCCTGCATCTCTTCCTTTTTAGTAGTTGGAAGTTCTGCAGTTTCTGGTGCTACTGCTTCATCAAAAACTAAAGTTGGTTTTTCTGTTTTGAATTCCATGTTATCCCCCCCTATTTATAGAAGTGCATCTTGCTTCATCATTGTCTTAAGAACTGAAATATCTGATGAAATATCCCAAGCTGCACTTTCAAACAACTGATTCAAAAGCTTAATAAATGCATCATTTATAACATCCGTTGCTTCCTCTATTTCTTTTTGAGATTTTGAGATATTTTCAACATCAATCGATTCTTTTCTTAAATTAACATAACTCTGTAAAAGCTTTTCGGTGGTTGGCAAGTAATAGGACATAAATTTTCGCAAATCTTCAGCAACCTCTGGCTCTTCTCTAAGCTTTTTAAAAATAGACAGAACTGTAGCTTCTAAAGTATATAATTTATCAGACATGATTTCCGTGTCAGGAATTAAATCATTGTAATATCTTATTTTGTTCAGATACTCGTTGCCCTCTTCAAGAATTTGCTTTACATCTTCTGGCAAATTATCATCAATCGTATAATATCTAACCTTTGCGATTTCATCAGCTGTATTTTTGTTATTTGCAGATGACTGAGATTCTACCTTTTTCTGTGTTTGATACTGCATGCTCTTAGTATACTGACCGTATACCTCATCCGTAAGCATCAAAGTTGTCTCCTGAGCATCGATTGCAGCATATGGCAGATAACCTCTCTTTTTCATCTGCTTTATTTGCTTAACTACATCCTTTGGTGTAATCCCAGTTCTATCCACCAGCTCACGAATTGTAACGTACTCCCTGTTTCCAACAATCTGACCGAATTTGAAATAATTATTTAAAAGTTTACGGTTGTTAGTACCAGCAATTGTAAGTCCAATTCCTGTAAGCACTAATATAGCATTGAAAATCACCATAAAAATAAATATTCCAATTTCGTTTGCTGCAACTGGCAATATTAAAGAACAGCCTAGCAATATAATGGAACCCCATACAATACATATGGGTCCCGCAATTAATTTACCTATACCTTTATGCTTATTTACCTTTACTGAAAAAAATGGTGTCCTTACCAGATTTTTACCAGGAAAGATTCCCCTTATACCCGATTCTATAGAATCTCTTATTTCAGCGCCCAAGTCGTATCCTAATGAAGATTTTTCGCTATCATGAATCCATTCATTAGATTTGTTTCTCTTTCTAGTGCCTTCTATATCTTCTTCATATATAGGTCCCTTATATGAACTACTATTAAATCCTTTAGCTGCACCATTAATAAAACTTTTCACATCTCTACTCAAATGCGAAAAGTCTCCTGTTTCTGCCGCTTTATTTATACTATTGAGTATTTCCTCACCATATCTAAATATGTCTTTATTATTCATAA
>JAEEGL010942615.1_pt1 | contig 10170 bp, 8 predicted proteins | sample 9134231 | NCBI WGS metagenome assembly JAEEGL01 (sample SAMN16246548, study PRJNA631951) | gut metagenome | biome: gut microbiome; feature: rumen; material: fiber-attached | host: Bos | place: Iran: Karaj | collected 2018-10
CCGCGGCCGATGCTGTCCGGAAAGTCTCTCGCAGCAAGGAAGTCGTCCAGCGTGACTTCATAGTCGCAGATGACTCTCCTGCTCTCACGGACGCCGAGCATGGCGGCAATTGCTGTGAGATAGGAATGCTCAAAGCCGGGGATGTAATTCTTCATCGCCCATGCTACATCGTAAAGGCACTTCTGGGAGAAGTTCTCCTGCTTTGTCCTTGTGCTGAAACCATCCGTGCTGTGGGATTCGATTGCTCCGGAGCAGTTGATTGTCATTTCTCCCCAGTTCGGTGTGGAAGTAAAAATACCGAGCCAGTGGCGCAGATACTCTTTATCTGCCGGGAGCTCCACATCCTTCAGCTCATCCTTCAGGCCGAAATGCATCAGGCCCGGGAAGGTTTTGAAATCATGCCAGGCAGGGGGCATCATCGTATCCAGCACAGGGGGATTTTCTTCATAATACTTCCTGACCTTATCCATGTCAACACCGGCCATTTTGCCGATCAGGGACATGGGCTGGATATCCTTCTTCTCCCTCAGTTCATAGGTCGCGCCGGCTTTGGCGCACACAGCCGCATCGCCCGTGCAGTCAATGATAACCTTGCCCATGACATCCATTTCCTGCATTTCGGAGATGACTTTCAACCCGACGACCGTATCGCCTTCCTGGATGACATCCGTAATCAGGGTATTCAGAAAAACAGTCAGATTTTCTTCTTTGGCCGCGAGCTCATCTACAACAACCTTCGCCACTTCCGTGTCATACAGATAGCACACGTCTGTATCCGGGTTTTCGTCTACGATGGCTCCCTTTTCCTTGAGAATATTCCGCAGTTCCCAGGTCATACCGCCGACACAGCGCTTGTTCTTGTCGGAAAAACCGACCCACGCACCTTGCATACCGGAAGTAAACTGGCCACCCAGGCAGCGGTTCTTCTCTACTACCAGCGTTTTTGCGCCTTCCCTTGCGGCTGCCCATGCTGCTATAAAGCCCGCAGTTCCGCCTCCGGCAACAATAACATCAAATGATTGAACATTCATACGCGATTCCCCCTTCCGCATTACTTTTTCGGAATGCTTATTCCGGTTTAAACTATATTCCGTTTATATTTTTTTGTCAATAAACAATACCCAGAAGTATTCATCTTTGTGCAATTCGTCTGAATTCACGTCAGGTTTTTTGTTTATATTTACTAATACTCCATTTCTCTCATTATGAAAGGATACTACCTATCCATCGGATCTGATTAAATCAACAGTAAGCATTGATTCCTTCTTCATTTTTATCTCGATCAAATTATAATTGGAATGTTTCTTTTTCTATGGTAAAATTATTTATCTAAATTTATTTCCTTTTATAAATCTTCTATAATCACCATTTCTGAGAAAAACTCTCGTCCCCGTAGGAGGAGCTTTGATTTGAAAATAAAAGCCATACTTACCAAGATTCTCAGTTCTGTTGGACAGCTGGTTATTGCCAGTATCCTTTGGACTGTCTGTTCTCTTCCTCTTTTTACAATGGGAGCTGCAACATCTTCATTGTACTATTGCGTTGTCAAAACGGTACGCAGAGAAAACGGGAATATATTAACCGATTTCTTCCGTGTGTTCAAAGAAGGCTTCTGGCAAGCGCTTCCTGTAACAATGATATTTCTTGTCTATTTTACTCTTATCGCTTTTTTTGATGTACAGCATTTCCATACTATCGGTACAGTGAAACTTGATACGTTTATTATAGTAAGCATAGGATTTACAGTCCTTGGAATATGGTCTGCGGTATATGCCTTTCCAAGTATATCCCGTTTCTATTACAAAGGTGTCACTCTTTTCAGGTTTATCACATTCATTAGCGTCAAGCATTTTATTACAACACTATTAATGATTTTACTGTTCTTGGGTTCAGCATGTATTTGTATATCCAACGGAGTATTTTTAATCATTGTTCCAGGGCTTTATAATTATTGCATTTCTTTTTTGCTTGAGCCTATTTTCCGAGACTGTTCTTCTGATCCGGATTCCCCAAACTATAAAACATGGTATTCAAATAACTCCGATAAATCAAATGAATCATAGAGCTTCATCAATATTCTTAGTTATAACAACATCACTGTCATATCCACAAACATTATGAACAACGACCTCCCCAATATGCACTGGTGCCCTTAAATGCTGCTTGCGGATTTCATTTACGACATTCATAATTGCGGATTTCGGTATTGCTTTTGTTAGTTTCACACTACATAAGGGAATATCTCCGTTCTCAATTGGGATAGATGTTGTTACCGTTCTGACCGGATTTTTGAGTTCTGTCAGAACATATTCCCTGCCCCTGCTGCACTTGTTACCGGAAATAACAATCTCTTCATGATCATCGTACTCTGCTTTTATAGTACAGCTGTTCGGACAGATAACACATGTAAATACTCTCTGCGTCATAAGATTTCCACCTTTAAATTGTCAGCAGAATTAATTCTCTCAGAACTAATTTCAACATGCATCATGTCTGTTGGAAGCAGTCTCTGAGAATTTATTTTTTTTATGATCTGATCTCCCTGTCTGATTATAACAGTGCTTTGTTCTAATGGCTTATTAACTCTAAAGGAAAGATGAAAATCTTTTTTACCGCTAACACGATGTGGTACGACATGTCCGATTTCTGGACATGGCAGAATCTCAAGATCACTCTTTGGGAGTTTTCCATTCTTCAGATATTCTGTTACTCCATCTGCCATTCTTTCAGCTTCTTCAGAAACAAAGTCTGCTAAATCGTGAACATGAAGCACATTGCCTGCCGCAAATATACCAGAGACCGTTGTCTGGCAAAACTCATCAACTTTCGCGCCATTAGTTCGGTCATCAAGCTCAACTCCGGCCTCGATAGACAGTTCATTTTCAGGAATCAACCCAACTGAAAGAACAAGCGTATCACAAGGCACATATTCTTCTGTTCCTTTGATCACCTGGAATTTCTCATCATAATCTGCCACAACAACTCCTGAAACTCTGTCTTCTCCTACAATCTCTATAACTGATCTTCCAAGGTACAAAGGGATATCATAATCATGAAGACACTGTTCAATATTTCTGGGAAGTCCACTCGGATATTTTTGAATTTCATATACGGCTTTAACATGTGCGCCTTCCAGTGTAAACCTTCTCGCCATAATTAGCCCTATATCTCCAGAACCCAGAATGATAATCTCTTTGCCAACCATGGTATTCTGCAGATTCATATAGTTTTGGGCAACACCTGCTGTAATAATTCCAGATGGTCTTGTTCCCGGTATTGCCAGAGCACCGCGTGTTCTTTCACGGCAACCCATTGCAAGGATGATCGCTCTCCCCTGAAACTGTAACAGCCCACCCCTTGATGCAACAGTAACAACTTTTTCACCGGAGAGATGGAAAACTGTTGCATTTTCCATATACTCTATTTTCAGATTATGTATCTCATCAATAAAACGCTGAGAGTATTCAGGTCCAGCAAGAGAAACTCCAAAACGCGTCAATCCAAAACCATCATGAATACACTGTCTAAGGCTCCCTCCGAGATGTTTTTCTCTTTCAATGACAAGGACACTCTCTACCCCATTCTTTTTTAACTTCACTGCTGCAGCCATCCCTGCGGGACCGCCGCCAATAATTATGACATCATACAGTTTCATATCTTCACTTAACCTTTCCGGTAAACAGATATGAACCTTTTTTGTTTAACAGCAGTTCCTCTCTGCGCTTTCCCAATTCTTCTCTGATTAACCCAGTGATTCTTGTTTCACAAAAGCCACTTTGACAACGCCCCATCATAGCCCTTGTGCGATATTTAATGCCGCTCAAAGTGGTTACTCCCAGTATATTATGAACAGCTGCTTTAATCTCTGCTTTTGTAACCGTTTCACATCTGCAATAGATTTCTCCATAATCCGGATTCTGCTCTATCAGCTTCTCCTGTTCAAGAATTGATTTCTCCGCGAACCGGATAGGAGCCTTTCGAACAGGATTAAAACAGATATTTGCCGGCGGATTATCCCTTTCTCTCACGATCGAAGCAACTTTCCGTGCAATCGGGAGAGAGCTTGTTAATCCTGGGGATGCAATATTCACAAGATTGACAGTATTAGGAATATTCTGATCTGTTTCAATAATGAAATCATTTAACAATTCACCTGTATCAGGATCGGAAACATGAGGGAATACACCTGCATAATTACGGATATAGTATTTTCTTGATACATATTCAAACATCTTCTTTCCATCTATGCCGAGTTTGTCAATCATTTCCTGTGTAACACCATATTCAACTTCTTTATCCTTAACATTCTCGATTGTAGGCCCTACAAGTACATTTCCATCAACCGTAGGTGTAACATGAACATCAAATTCACCTGCTTCATTCGGTGTAGGATACACAGGCATAGACAACTTTATCCCCACATGTTTATCCAAAATGAGATACTGACCTTTAACCCTGTCAGGCACATATTCTTTGTAGCCAAGCATACCAGATATTTTATAAGCATAAAGGCCTGCGCAATTAATGACCCATTTAGTTTTAAACTCTTCCCCGTTTATGGTATAAACCCTATAGCTTCCGTTTTCTTTAGATATAGCCTTTACTTCATGATCGAAATAATATCTTACCCCATTTATAACAGCATTTTCAGCTAATGCAATCGTATATAAAAACGGATCAAATATACCGGCTGTCGGCACAAAAATAGCAAACTCTCCATCTGCATTCGCTTCTAATTGTTTGAGTTCTTTATGATCAATGATTCTCAATCCTTGAACACCGTTATCTATCCCGCGATCAAAAAGAGCTGTCAGCCGTTTACGTTCTTCATTTCCAAAACCAACGATCAGCTTACCACACCTTTTAAAAGGGATACCCAGCTCTTTTGCAACAGAATCAAACAGAGAGTTACCCTCCAGACAGTACTTGCTTTTCAACATATCTTTGTTGTACAGCAATCCGGAGTGAAGTAGACCGGTATTGTGTCCACTTACGCCATTACAGACATCCAGCTCTTTTTCCAATACACATATTTTTAGCTGGAAGCGTGATAACTCACGTGCAACAGCACTCCCTATTACTCCTCCCCCAACAATGACAACATCAAATTGTTTTTCATCAATCATGAATTCGTCTCCAATGGCAGATATCCTATCTGCAGCGCTCCCATGGGATAAATCACAACTAAAGGCTTCTTCCCGTGATATTTCTGCTTCAGTTTCTTGAGTATACTGTCCCAATCAGAATAGACGGTCGGTGCCTTTCCAATCCAGAACTGCTGAATATCAGTAGATGTTACTCCATCTGAATAAATCAAAGTGTCCGTTCCTCGTAACTCAGAAGGCGGAATGTTATCATTATGCGGTGAAAACAGTCTCATTCCGGGACCGAAAAGTGAGTGAAAGCCAGCACCTTCACTTGCAGCAGTCATCGCAACAATAGTTCCGTTTTCTGCGACACAAGTTTCCTTATAATTTCCTAAGACTGCAAAACATGTTCCGATCTGTGAATACTCTGTGTCTTTGGGATAAGCCGACAATACATTGATATCCGCATTTGGGACAAGTTCTGTTTTGAGCATTTCAGATGCTCTTTTGCAGGCAGCTCTGTGAGCCTTAATAAAATGTCCTGAATACAAATCCGCTACTTGCATTTTATCATTCAGGACAACATTAACTATGAAATCAAGCCCGACTTTTCCAACGAGCTCCTCCATATTTTTTCTCATATCATTATCCGGATCACAGGTGCTGGTTTTGAATGACATGCTTTTGTTTGCATCAGAAAAAACCAAGGTGTGATTATTGTATAAAGTATCAATCCCGCAAATCCCCGGGATGACAGCTTTTGCTCCTCCCGAAAATCCAGCAAGAGTATGAGGGACAATACAACCAATTGCTATACGAAGATCCGCATCCATAAAATTTTTGTTTATCTGAATTGCCTGTTCTCCGTTCTGTACTGTTACAAGATCTGCAGCGAAGGGAGAATGGTTTAATGTTTGGACATGATCAAGCACCCATTTACCGACTTTTATCTCCATTTCCTGTTTGGTCATCGGTCTGTGACCTCCAAGAGCAATCAACACTTTAATCCCTGTATAATCCATCCCAGACGCTATCAGTTTTTTAATTACAATAGGCAAAAGGATTTTTCCTGGTGTTGGTCTGGAGATATCATCAATGATGATACATGCAGTTTTTTTACCTTCTGCAAGTATCTCAAGTTTCTCAGAACAAATTGGAGTATCTATTTTTTTTACTATGCAAGCCTCATCGATTTGAGGATATTCTTTCATTCCCCGAAGCTCCACTCGCCAGTCATCCGGAAAAGAAAGCGTACGTATTGACTGTTCGTACCATTGTCCCCACGGTATATTATACTGTTTCATCTCTGCCTCACTTTGTTTTTTCCTCTAAGAATATGCTTTATTAATCTATCTGTTTTTTTGAACAAGAAACGATGACCGAACTGCGTTTGCACAGTTCGGTCATATAGTGTCGGAAATGTACAAATCACCAGGATTTTATACAATACAGGTAATAATCCACGTCACTCAGTGTTTCTCAACACCTTTTTTACTACCCTTTTACTGCTCCTGAAGTAACACCGGAAATAATATATTTCTGGAATATTGTAAAGATAGCCACAGGAGGGATTATCCCAATAATAGAAGCTGCTGCCATTACATGCCAGCGAATAGTAGTATCCGTCAAAAGGCTGTAAACAGTAAGCGTTAACGGATACTTTGAAGCATCGGATAAAAGAAACAATGGAACAACAAATTCATTATAGGTATTAACAAATACAAAAATAGCTCCAACAGCGATACCCGGCCCACTGATTGGAAAAATAATGCGGATCAGTAATTGCACATAATTACAGCCATCAATCTCTGCAGCTTCATCAAGCGAAGCTGGTAATGCAGCAAAGTATCCGTGATGGATTGTTACAACCAGTGCTAGATTCATTGCCGTATAAACAAGCACCAGACTCCATACAGTATTCAGCATACCGAGACTATGAAATAATTTATACAGAGACGGCAGAATGACAATACCGGCCATCATTTGTGTTAAAAGCAAAAGAAACAGCACTGTTTTGCGGAACTTGAATCTATATCTGGCTAAAGCATAAGCCGCAGGAACTGAAATAACTGTCGTCAATATTGTTGCACTGGCAGCATAGAAAAAGCTATTCAGAATTCTGGTTTTTACAACTGAAAAAGCATTAAAATAGTTTTCAAACTCAAAATAATGCGGTACAAGCTGTGCTTCCAAAACATTTGAATATGGAGTTAATGATACAATTAATGCAGAATAAATCGGTATAACCGCAAACAGGCAGAACAGGACACATAGGACGATTCTGCCAATACGTGAGATGACAGATTGTTTATTCATATCAGTCGTGCTCCGAGATCTTCCAGTAGATAATGGTTATTATAACCAGAATAATAATTGCTATGAGTGACCAGGCTGATGAAGTGCCAAGATTCTTCATGGCAAACATCTCCTGATAAATTCTCATAGAAATCGTTTTCGTAGCATCCACAGGCCCGCCTCCGGTCAAGCCATATATTATATCAAAAACCAGGAATGTCCAGACGGTAAGAACTATCAATGTGCTGCTTGTTACTGTTCGCAGATTTGGCAGAGTAACATGGATAAACTTCTGAATGCTGTTTGCACCATCCATAGTAGCTGCTTCATACTGATCAATAGGGATCGTTGTAAGTCCTGAATAATAGTTCATAAACGCAAATGGAGTTGCTCTCCAAATACGGGAAACAATTACTGCTCCAAGGGCGTTCTTGTAGCTCAGGAAGCTGATTGGTTTCTCTATAAGTCCGACCTTCTTCAGAAACACATTAAGAATTCCGAAATCAGAATTGTAGGTAAACCTCCAGCATGAGGCTACAATGATAAGAGGTATTGCGTACGGTAACAGATTAATTGACACAACAAACTTTTTCCCTTTAAATCTCTTGTGGCAGAGCAAAGCCAGGATCATTCCCAAAACCATGGATGGTAGTACCGAACCAAATGTCCATATTAAGGTGGTTCGAACTGTTTTAGGAATATCTTTTTTTATAAGTTCAAAATTCCTTAACCCAACGAACTTACCAGCAGAAGATCCTGTAAACCCGAAAAAAGCATTAACACAAACACGTATTAACGGGAAAGCGTAAATAAACGCTATGATTAAGAGGAGCGGAATAAGAGAAAGCATAATTCTTCGATTCTGTAACTTTTTCAATTTCAGCACCTCCTTTCATGATTTAAAGAAGGTCTCCGGGCCTGGATTCCGGTGGCCCAGAGACCTTGTCATTTATACCCTGTTAATTATATTTTAGAAAATCAGTTATTTCTTGCGGTAATATTCTGTGCTGCTTCTGCAGCTGCATACATCGTGGTTTCGGCATCCAACTGACCGAGAACCAACTGCTGCCAGACTTCCTCAAGTCCGGTGTAATATGCAGCAGGGGTCGGACTGTTTTTGCCGATCATACCAAAGAGGGACCATTCCTGTGTTGTATTATAAAACGTCTTCCAATAATCATACTGGAATTTGGGATTATTGAACTCTGTCTCATAAAGTGGAGCAGAACCATATGCAATATGATGTGCTTCCAGAACTTCCGGACTCATAAGAAATTCAATAAACTTTGCTGAAGCCTCTGCTGTTGCAGCACGGCTAGCAATCCAGCCGTTCGTGCCTGCCCAGTCAATCTTCAGACCATTTGGAGCAACAGGGACAGTTGCCACACCAACAGCAACTGAAGGATCATCAAGATTCTCACCACAAGCACTTATAAATCCAGGTATCGCCCATGGTCCATCAATGATCATGCCAACTTTTCCGTCACGGAGAAGGGCACGAAGTTCACCACGCCCATATTCTGTGGGAGACGGCTGGAGATAAGGAACAAGAGATTCGACAAACTTGAGTGCTTCAAGTCCCTCATCCGTAGCGAAGAGTGGCATGCTGTTTTCATCCAGTATTGCTGCATTCGTTGCCTGGTTAATAAACAGGCCAACCCACTCTTCAAGTACTTCAGAACCAGTAATAGCAGGTACACCTATTCCAGCTGCATCAGTCTTTTCTGTGATCGCTTTGCAAGCCTCAAGAAGCTCATCCCAAGTTGTCGGAACATAATCTCTGCCTAAACCAGCCTGCTCAAAAACATCTCTGTTGTAGTAAAGAACAAAGGAGTCAACAGAAGATGGTACATAAACGATACCTTCCATATCACCGGTATCGACAAGATTCCAGACACTTTCCGGAATCCTCTTTACAAATTCTTCAGATACATAGGGCTCAATATTAACTATATGAGACTCAGCTGAAGAATCATGGAGTTTATTGTCCCACCAGAAAATCACATCTGGCTGAGTATCAGCCTCAAAATAAGTAGGATACGTCTGAATCCAGCCTGCCCAGGATTCGTACATGACCTTTACTTCAATATCCGGGTTTTCTTCCATAAAGGCTTTTACGGCTGGTTCCATGAAGGATGCAACCTTCTCTTCATCACCGGGGCGGAGAACAGTTATGGTTACTTTATCATCAGCATGTGCTGCCACTGCTGCTAATGAAAAAACCATACATAAAGCAAGTGCCAATGCCAGGATTTTTTTCATGTTGCAAATCTCCTTTTCTTTTAATTTTTTAATGTTTTTATTGCTTTATGCAATATACTTCTTATTTACTTGCTCAGTCAATATATCCAAAGTGTCTGAGCGTATCCTTCAGGCGGATAACCGTCTCTTCCGGCAGATCGGAGAATACAGGCAGACGGCAGTAGCCGGCATCGACACCGCGCATCTTCAGGCCTTCCTTGATGATCTGCAGCCAGAGGATATCGCCGTTGGAGTCCGGCTTGGAGAAGAGATGCAGATACGGCCATACCTTCTCTTCCTGTGCCTTCATGGCGCCAACTACGTCTCTTGCCTTTGACTTCTCGTAAACTTTCACATTCTCCGCCGGGAACAGGTTGCCGGTTCCGCAAACCCAGCCATCACCCCAGAAGGTCAAGCACTCTACCGGACAGATGTCATAGCCGTAGAAAATGCCGAAGTTCTCATCCGTCAGCTGGCGGAGATGCTGCTGGCGGTATACATCCGCCTGGCGCTCCTTGACTGCGTCGATGCAGCCTTCGTTGTAAAG
>JAEEGL012156298.1_pt1 | contig 10170 bp, 9 predicted proteins | sample 9134231 | NCBI WGS metagenome assembly JAEEGL01 (sample SAMN16246548, study PRJNA631951) | gut metagenome | biome: gut microbiome; feature: rumen; material: fiber-attached | host: Bos | place: Iran: Karaj | collected 2018-10
GATATCGTTGAAGTAACTGCGGGTCTTGGGGAGTCCGAGCAACGCACACACTCCAGCCCTGGTAAATTCAGGGTCCGTCTGCACGCGTGCCGCCTGATACTCATCCAAGTACTTGCGGAAGTGTGTAAACTGAAATATGTCGATTGTTTTTTCCATACTCCAAATGTACTCAAAATTTGACTCAAAGTCAAGAGGTGAACATAAAATTTTGAGATTTTTTTTGAGTACCATTTTAAAACAAAGATTTTTGTTTCTTGAAATTTTTTATTAAATCAGAATGTACGTCATGCGGGCGGGGCCCCAGCTCGGAGTTGACGCCTACGGCGTCCGCCGCTACGGTTCGGTCATGCAGGTCTGCAAGCAGCCCTGCGCGACACTCGCCTTGCAGGCTTTTGCGAAGACACATCCCTGGCCGACGCTTTTATCATTTCAACGAATAACAGTAACTACTTATAATGATACTTATTCGCGCATTTTATAAATGAGTTTCTATCGGCCTTTGAATTGATCGCCGAATTTCAGTTCGGTTTCTTTGGCACCGTTGAGATTTACGAGGCGTTCCGGTTCAAAGACCATTTCGCGAGCAATCCCTTCCTTGAGTTCCTGCACGCGGTCGAGCATTTCAGCAGCCGACTGGCACGTCAACAAAGCCTGCCGTACCGACATCGCGACGTTTTCACTCTCTTGGATCCTATCTAAATGCACTGGATCCTGCTCCTTCGAACCTAACTCTACTAAGGGACTGAAGTCCCTAGTATCGTATATCACTCCGTTCAGGATGACGGAGCAGTTGCCACTCTCGCCTAACACAAATCCCTTGCAAAGTCGCGCGGCGAGTTGTTTCATGCGGCCCATTGCGTTCATCTCGGTAGCCCCGTCTTCTATCTTGAACTTGTAATAGAGCGGGAACACGTCAAGCGCTTCTTGCGCGGTAATCACATGCTTTTCGCGGCCTTCCCACGCATCTGCAATTTGTCCGAAAAGCCACGGGTTATGCATCGCACCGCGCCCAATGCTCACGCCCGAAACGCCGTAAGTATTGATGCGTTCGCGTGCGCATTCGACGCTATTCACGTCGCCGTTTCCAATCACGGGAATCTTCGCCGCAGCGGCAACTTTCCCAATCCAGTCCCAGTTCGCAAGGCCGTTATAGCCCTGCAAACGCGTACGGCCATGAACCGTAAGCATTTCAACACCCTCGCCCTCGGCAATTTTGAGCGTTTCCATCACGTTGATGCTCTCGTCGTCCCAACCGATACGGCACTTGAGCGTGAGCGGAATCTCCGGCGTTCTTGCATCCAGGACTGCCTTCACGTCATGCAAAATCTCCTGCAAACGCGGCAAGTCCCGCAAAAGTCCTGAACCGCTCCCCTTGCCCGCCACCTTCGGCGCCGGACACCCAGCGTTCACTTCGATAAATTCCGGATGATAACGTTCAGCAATCTTAGCCGCGGCAGCAGCCATGCGGTCCGGGAATCGTCCAAAAATCTGTACGCCAAAGGGGCGTTCTTCCGGGAAAAACTTGAGTTGTTTGTGTCCATCCGGGTTAAAAACGGCATCGCCATCCGTCGGCACAAACTCCGAAACCAAAAGACCCATGCGGTCACCAGAAAGCACCCGGCAAAGACGCCTGAACGGAGCGTCGGTCACTCCATCCATCGGACTCAAGATGGTGTTTGGAAAAATCTCCTTGTCTCGGAGACGAAAACGGACCCTTCGGGGCAAATTATCAATCTTCAACATTTAAGTCACAACTATTCACATATATTCCGCAATGTGAACCCGAAAAAGATATTTAATTTCGAGCACACCTCTACACCAAGTCTATGTTAAACTTATATTTAGTGCGTGGCTAATATAACAAAACAATCTCTCATTCAAGAAATCGCAAAATCCACAGGATTTGTGCGTAACGACATTAAAATTGTTGTCGAACAGTTTCTCGATCTTCTCGGAGAGAAACTTATCGAAGGCAACACTATTGAAATTCGCGGTTTCGGAACGTTTGCTTGCAAGAGCCGCAAGGCACGTCCAGCACGCAATCCTCGCACCGGCGAGACCGTCTTTATCGACGAACGCCTTGTCCCGACATTCAAGTTCAGCAGCGAAATCAAGGAGAAGATCAATTCGCTCGCTGGCATCCTTGGCGAAGTCTCCGCCCAGCCGGAACTTGAAGTCGAAAACGAAATCGTCCACGTCGGTGACGACTACGATTCCTTCTAAACAAACTTTGAACAAACCTACTTAGGCACATCAAAAAAAATGAAAGAGCCGGCATCGCCGGCTTTTCTTTTTTATCGCCGCACTGAGCATCAAATGCAGCGAAGTAGGACTATTGTACAAGCCCAATTACGTCAACTGGGCGACTTCTTCATCCGTAAGGAACCGCCAGCCCCCCTCGCCTAGCGTCCGGTCTAGAACAACCGGTCCAATTGCAATTCGTTCGAGAGTTTCCACATGGTTCCCGACAGCCGCAAACATGCGGCGAACCTGATGATAAAGTCCTTCGCCAATAGCAACGACAACAGCATCCCCATCGATTACAATTTCGCGAGCCAGCACCGGACGTCGTTCGTCCTTGAGCATCACACCCGCCAGAAGCTCCGCTTTCTGCGCCTCCGTAAACGGACGAGCAAGCGTCACGCGATACTTTTTCAAAAGCCCTTTTTTCGGGCTTTCCACCTTGTGTATAAAGTCACCTTGATTCGAGAGCAACAAAAGTCCCGAGGAATCCGCATCCAAGCGTCCGACAGACTGGATACCCATCGCCGTAAAACGGTCTGGCAAAAGTTCATAGACAGCCTTATGATCGCGAGCATTGTGGCTGCATTCCACGTCGGTCGGCTTAAAAAGCATTACATACAACTTTTCAACCGTCGGAGATTCTTCGCCATTCACCGTAATAAACTCCGGACGTTCCTTGAATTCCATGAAAGGGTCTTCAAGCACCTTGCCATCCAGTTCCACAAGTCCCATACGTACAAGTGCACGGGCATCCTTGCGGCTGCCAAAGCCCATCGATGCAAGCAAGCGTTCCAAAGTCAAAACAGGCATCATTCCTCCACAATAAAGTCAACAATTTTTTTACGGACAAATCCAATTTCAGGGAGTTTATTCGTCTTAAGCACGCGTGCACGGCGGCGCCAAAAGCTGAACGCCAAAATTCCCGCCAGCACAAGCGTTTCCAAAATAAAGCAAAAAATACGTAGCAAGCTGATGCTCACACGAACAGCCCCCGCAGCGCGAAGTTCCTTTTCGTGACACCAGTCCATTCTCAAGTCCCAATCACCAACATACGGATACGCTTTCATAAAACCGTTTACGGCAGCGATATAACCCATGCTCTGGTAATCCGTTCGGATACCTTCGACAAAGCAATCCATAAAACGCATTCGGAACAAAGAAAATACAGAGCCCAAAATTTTTAGCACATACTTAAACGCTCTCGCATCCAAATCAGGAGTCAAAAGAATAGTCCAAAATTCACGGTCGGAAAGTTTACGTTTTTCCTTTTTGGGACTTGAATCTTCGGCAGGCGTTTCAGCCTTCTCCGAATTGCAATTCCCGGATTCCTTGACTTCAACGACAGACGAAGATTTCACTTTCGCAGGTTGCGCATTTTCTTTCGTTTCACTCTGATCGTTATCAGAGATTGCCGCGCCTTCGGCGTCAGGTGCTGCGTTTCGGTCATGCCGATGAGTAAGCTCACCGTCGCGACGCTCGACTTGCGCCCCACTCGTCTTCTGTCTCTCGTCTCTCGTCTCTAAACATTCCGTCTTCGGAGCTTCTGTGGGCTTTTTCGCGATAGCGATCGTTTCCCTTTTTTCTTCCGTTTCGGGAGTCCTCTGGATCCTATCACTCGCCTGCGGCTCGCTCCAGGATGACAATTCACGGGAACTTTCCTCAGCCCCATCGCCTTTGACGCCTTCGGCGTCAGGTGCTGCGTTTCGGTCATGCCGATGAGCAAACTCATCATCGCGACGCTCAACTTGCGACCCACTCGTCTCTCGTCTCTCGTCTAACGCAACCCCTCTCTCGTCTCTCGTCTTTGGACAATCGCTTCGCTCTTGTCCCAAATGCTGATCTCGATCATGCCCAAGCGAGCTTGGTCGCGACTCTCGATCTACGCATTTGTCGTCTATCTCCTTCCCCCATTTTTTTTCGTACTCGTAAACTTTCTTCTTGAAGAAATAGAAAAGCGCCCGCGCACCGCGCTCCCCGGCTTCAAATTCAATCCGAACAGAAAACGGGAAAAGCAGTAGCACAAGCGCTACAACGAGAATCGAACAAAAGAGCCAGGAAAAAAAGCCCATTACTTTTCGGCTTCGTCAGCCTTCTTACTGATAACGTCAATCAATTCGGCAAAGCTCTTGTCCTTGAGGATCTTGCTGAACTGTTCTTTGTAATTGCGGGCCGTCGAAAGATCGTCGATGACCAGGTCCCAAGCTTTCCACTTGCCATTGACAAGAGTCATCTTGTATTCAAGCACCGATTCCTTGCCGTTGTTCCACAAATGGGCAATCACGCGGGCATCGTCCGTACCCTTCATCTTTGCCGGTTCGTAAATGGTCGAATCGGCACGGTAAAGTTCAAGGCGGTTAGCGCTAGAGTTGCGGACCATGCGCTGGAATTCGGCGACAAACTTTTCTTGAGAAGCAGCGTCCTGAGCTTTCCAGTCACTTGCCGCAAGCGACTTCTTTGCCAAAAGCGCAAAGTCAAAGGAATCGTTCAACAAGTTCTTGACGCGTTCCGTCTCTTTGGCGGTGCGTTTCGACTTCTTGATGATGTTCTGCAATTCGACGTCCTTGCTCTTGACAACAGACACCGGATCTTCAGCCGCAAAAGACAGAAGCGACGCACAGGCAACGGCAATCATAATTTTCTTAAACATCTTGTTACTCCTCATTTTTTATTAAAATATGAATTAAACTCGCTAAGAGACAAACCTATCTTTGCAATTAATCCTGCAAATTCGACATTATATCGGCAAACAGCAAAATAGTAATCTTTTTTCATGCTTACATTCTGCGTATAGGCCGACACAAGCTCGCTCGTTTGGGACTTGTCGAGGTCATATTTCATGGCGGCACCCTTCAAGAGCGCCTCGGACGCACGCAGACTTTCACGCAACGCATCAAGCGTTTCCTTCGCAGCCACGACTTGGTAATACTGCTCCACGGCCTTAGACACAAGACCGTCCGCCGCATAGTTTTCCTTCAGCTGAAGCCCACGGTATTCCGTTTTCGCCTGGCGGTACTCTTCCCAGTTTTTCCAAAAGTTCAAACGATACCGGAGCCCTACACCGATAAGCCCCGAAATTTTGTTGACGGCATCCTGTGCAAAGGCACTTTTCTGCAACACATTACGGTTTCCCGCCCAACTCTTGACATACTGGAATTCGCCCATGATAAAGAACTCCGGCGCAAGTTTCGCCTCGGCCAAGTCCATTTGCAGCCTGCGGGCCTGGAGCCCGGCATCCAACTGTTTTAATTCCGGATTGTACTTCACGGTCATTTCGCGAACTTGTTCCTCGGTCGGCAAAGGTTCGCTTCTCATGGTAAGCACAGAATCCTCGGCAACAAACGTATCCCCATCCGGCAACGCAAGCGCAAAACGGATAGCCAGCATCACGCGCTTCATGCCAAGGTCCGCTTCGATAACGCCTTCCTTGACCGTGTGCATTTTCGCTTTCAAGTTCAATAGATCAGACTGCGATACGGTCGGCTCATCTTCGTCCAAAGCCTCTTCAAGTTGGTCGTAAGCCCTATCGACTTGCTTTTGGGCATCTGCGGCCAGGCGTTTCATTTCAAGCGCGAGGAGATAATTGTAATAGTACGTTTGGAGTTCGACTTCCTTTTTGCGCTCCGAATTTGCAATTTCGAAAGTTTTTTGCACCAAGTCCGCTTCCAGCGCCTTTTTGCCCGTCTGGTACTGTCCCAAGTTCAACGGCTGGATAAACTTCGCCTCGACCGCCCAGAACGGCCCCATTCGAGAAAAATCATACGTATCGACGGTATCACCCCAATTATCGACAGTTTCCTTTAGACCTGGAGCAGGCCCCACCATCATGGATACGTTGAACGTAGGCAGGATAACTTCGGACTTGAGGGACTTAATCCGGTTCATCTTGCTTTCAGACTCAAATCTTTTCTCTGCAAGCTGCGGTTCCTTAGCCAATCCCTGTTCCACAAAGCCCATACAATCATAACGGACTTCACCTGCAAAGGCAAGCCCCACCATCATCGCAAAAATGGAAATCATTTTTATTTTCACGACTAGAATTTAGAAAAAAGATAAAACTAGAAAGAGCAGTGATTCATTAAATCCTTGTATTTTGCCACGACGCCTTCGTAATAAAAGGTCGGAAGCGGAGCATTTTTTTCAAGCAACTTGTCCACTGCGGTATGCCCAAGGTTGTAGGCCACCAAAGCTTCCCTCCACTTGCCATATTTACCAATAAGGCGAATCAAATAGGCCGACCCCACAACCACATTGACTTCTGGTCGCATCAGGTCGTCTTCGCTTTCGACAACAAGCCCGAATCTGCGCCCCATGGATTTAGCCGTTTCCAACTTTATTTGCATAAGTCCAAGAGCACCAGAAAACTTTCCCGTCTGAAACCGCCCACGGGCTTGCGGATTTCCACGACTTTCCTGCGCCACAACAGCAAGGATCATCAACGGGTCCAGCGAATAGGACTGAGAAATTTGCCAAAGCTGTTCCGTCAAAATGCGAAAACTCACTTCCGAAAGGCGGTCCCCCAACAAATACATCAGCGCCTTCTCGATTTTCACGTAATCGAGAGTCCACTTGCCCACGACTTCCAGATGCTCCATGTCGCTATGGAGAATACGTTCCTGGTAAGCGAGCTTTTCTAGCTTGACCCTATTGGAATACCATTCGCTTGCAAAAGTAAATAGGACTGCAAAGCCAATGATCAAAAGGACGCTCACGCTCATCGAAGAAAGTCGTACGCTACTTTTCACGCCGGTTCTTCTCCAAGTATTCGAGATACGAGACCCAATCCTGGATGGCCCCAAACGAGCTCAGCAAAGTCGTATCTTGCACGACACCCAGTTTTCGCATCGGACCTATAGCCGATTCCAAACGGTCTATCTCGCGGATGTAGCGCGCTTTCTGGCTTTCGAGCGCCGTAATTTGAGCTTGCTTGTCCGAGATTTCACGCCCCTGCCCGACCACAATAACAAACAACGTAATAGCCCAACCAATAAGGAAAAGCGCCACGAAAACAGCAAAACCGGGAGAAAGACTAATCGACTTTTTTTCGTAATGCAAACCGACTAGATGCACTTGCTTTGAAAGGCCTGACCTGCGGTACTCCTCGCGGCTTGCGTAAATTTCAAAAATGTTCTTGTAACGTTCAAAATAAACGTGAAGTTCATCGCTTTCAAATATCAGGATAAGCATAGCCTTCTGGTGCTTGACCAGATTCAGAATTTCAAGGAAAAGGCTACGGTAAGCATCAGTCGTAAACCGTGCGTTCTGGAGATTCACAAAGAAAAAGACACCCGGTCCACGAACAAGCATTTCGAGTTTTTCACGAACTGCCGAAAGTTGATATTCGCCAAGAATACCGTACAACGAGATTTCGACTTCTTCGCCACGATCTTCCACCTGGATGTCAATCAAGTCGGCTCGCATTCATCACCTCTTCGTCACCGATACGAATATCTTGAAAGCCTTGCGATCGAGCACGTTAAATGGTGCGTTCCAGAACGGGAACACGCGGATGCCTTGGAACGCCTGGGGAGCCGCTGACGACGTCGCCCCAAAGATGGAACCGACAAAGATGGATGTCGGGCGGTCAAACGCCATACGAAATACACAACCACCCTTTTCATCCCGGATCTCTAGTGTCCTGCCATCTGGATACAACAGCGGTTCGACCATGTTCCATTTGACGTTTTTACCATCAATCAGAACTTTGTTGACATCGCCACGAGACAAAAGTCCAAGTTCAAGAATCGTCCCAAAGAAGCCTTTCGTGTTCACGTAAGCAAGATTGTCTATAACGTAAGAAACGGTAAACTTAGCGGCATCGCCCTGGAACGTAAAGACTTTCTTTATTCTGAACAAAGCCTTGCGTTCTTCGTTTGCAAAGCCCTGTTCTTCGTCGAGCATAATCTCGGTGCCCGTGTCCGAACGCAAAATGCGATAATCGTAAGGGTCCGCAAGCAAATGTTTGCGGTCGTAAAGCATTTGTTCAAGCTTGACCGGCGTAAAATCGACATTGGGCAAAAGACAATCCAAGAACGCATAGGAAGGCTCGCCATCGTCACGCCACGTATTCACCAGATTAATTTTTGCGCCCTTGTAGTTCAGGGCACGGAAAGCGCCACCAAAGCGATAATCCAGCAAATAAGAAGATTCTGGATTCTCGCAAAAGAGAATTTTCTTGCCCCTGAGCAAATAGTCACACACATCCACTCGGAGTCCGGAAAAATCCGTCAAAGTGTCCAAAAGCTGCGAAGCCGTCAACAACATGCGATTCGAACGTTTACGAACCATCATGGACCGCATTCCCGAACGGTTGAACAAATCCCTAAAATAAAGAGGCGCCATGGCCGGCAAAAGCGCATGACAGAACTCAAGCCACTTTTTGCCCGAAAGTACACTGCGCCCCCTCCTGTACAAATTCAGGAACGTCTTGTGGTGCAAATTAATTTCAGGGCGGCGAATCAAAAGTTCACGACAAGTGCGCGCCGTCGAAGGGAGCCCGAGGTTTCTCCCTGCCGAAACAAGGAAACTGATGGAACCGCAAGTTTCCAGCTGATCCACTGCAAAACCAACTGTTCTAGTCTGAACTTCGTTCGTCTCGACAAAATCAACAAGACGTCCAAAGAAATCGACAATCTCCGTAGGTTCTGCGGGAATGTCAAAAAATACGACTGCCGATTTTCCGCCGCGGCAATACGATTCCGCAATACTCCGCCAAGAAAGGTTGTCTTCGGCAATCGCTTTAGAAAGCACTTCGGACACAGGAACAATACGGATAAGCGCACCGCGATCTTCAAGAGTGAACCAACCCGAAACAGGAGTCGAACGTCCAAGCGCATCCTGCACCGCGGATTCCGTCACAAGCGCATAGTCAAAGCGGGAACGTTCCAGAACATCGGCCATGCCCGGCTCCCAAACCAGCGAAGAATTAAAATACCCTTGAGGTTCTACGCCAAGCACTTTCTTCAAGTAGTTGCGGTGCAGCTCAAGTTGCATCATCTGCAAGTCTTCCGGGAATAGCGGGAGCATCGGGTCGTAGTACCCACCGCCTAAAAATTCGAGAACGCCATTGCGAATTGCATTCTGAATTTTGCCAAACATCAAGGGCTTAGCCACATTGTAGAGCGCCTCGATCATCGGCCCGTCAAGAAAAATGGAGCACTTCAATTGTTCCGAATTCAAGAGAACATTCAATCCTTCAAGCAAATTGCGCGCTATCGCCTCCAAATTTTCATATGAGGTCGAAGGCGCCATCTGTAGCACAAAGGATATTCTTGGATTCATGAGACAAAGAATAGAAAAAAGTTAGTGGATGGTGGTCGATGGTTAGTGGTTAGTGGTTAGTAAACAGTAGGCAGTTAGAATGTAGTATGCTTGCTGCGTCATCCTGACTCTGGCCCCTGTAAGGGGATAGAGGAAGGATCCAGTGAAGGTATGGGGTATGGGGTTATTGTAATTAGAAAAGCACAAAGCGAAGCGTGCCCAAAGGCACAACGTGCCGACCCCATAGCTCAAGCGAAGCGTCCCCATAGCCCCTAAAACCTAATCCCTACTACCTAAGACATTTATTTAACGCTCTTGAACATTTGTTTCGCATTTTCTAAATTTAGAACGGGTAGCGGATGGCCGCCGGCTGCGAGCAATCAAGGCTGGAGGAAAGTCCGGGCACCGCAGGGCAAGATGCTGGATAACGTCCAGGCGTGGAAACGCGACAGAAAGTGCAGCAGAAAGCAAACCGCCCGCAGCAATGCGAGTAAGGGTGAAACGGCGAGGTAAGAGCTCACCGCACGACTGGTGACAGGAGTGGCATGGTAAACCTCATCCGGTGCAAGACCAAGCAGGATTCCGTTCGAAAGAACCTGGTGCGGCCCGTGCCAGCTGGATATCCGGGTAGGTCGCTTGAGGCGGTCGGTAACGATTCGTCCAGAGAGA
>JAEEGL013261226.1_pt1 | contig 10170 bp, 11 predicted proteins | sample 9134231 | NCBI WGS metagenome assembly JAEEGL01 (sample SAMN16246548, study PRJNA631951) | gut metagenome | biome: gut microbiome; feature: rumen; material: fiber-attached | host: Bos | place: Iran: Karaj | collected 2018-10
CAATTACATAAATATTTCCATCTATATTTGTAATAATAAATTCATGTCCACTTTTACTATTTTTCCAATTTACATGAACATAATATCTACTACCAATATTTCTCGATAATATAGTTTTAACATGATTTAAATTAGTAATACTAGTCTTTGAAGGATTTTTGACTATATTATATCCTCGCTGTTTAAATAATATATCTCTAGGAGAATATACTGGTCTTGGTAATATATTTAATCCTCTTATTTGAGCTTCAACACACCAAGTACATAACATACAATTCTGATTTCCTACTGGAGGTTTCTCATCAGATTTAGATTTTTGTCCAATTCTAGAAGCTATAGCTCTAATCTTATCTATAGTAATATTCTGATTAGACTGCTCTATTAAAACAGATTCATTAATTCTCATTACTGGATCATAGCATTCATTCTGTAAATTGTACTTTAATACAGCCATGATGCTCATAAGCTGACCAAAATCATTATTGGTCTGCCTAATATAATTATATTTTCCAGTAGCTTTAACAGCAGCTTCTTTAGCTTCTTGTCTATCGGTTTTATATCCTCTCATTGCAGGATTATTATTAGGATTATCTCCACCATCTTTTATTTCTATTATAAGATTATAAGGAATATAATAAAAATCGGAAATATATAAATGCTCAGAGCCATTCCAGACATATTTTATAGTAGGTCCAGGAGCAGCAATATCTTCAGATTTACAGTTCATAATCTTATCCATGAACTCTAAGAATCTTCTTTCATATGCTCCTAAATATTCTACTTCACCACCATCAGCAAATTTATATTTACCAGCAATTCTTCTTCCCTGAAGAGCTTTTCTTTGAACTTCTTCTGCATATCTAGGATCAGACTGCAATCTTTCTGTTCCATATTTCTTTTTATTTCTTTCTGCAGCCATTCTCTTATATGCTTCATGACATTTTGGATCATTACAAAGTCTCTCATAACGACCTTTATCTTCATTCCAGTCTGAAACTTTGCCACACATAATACAATGACCTTCAGTCTTATTATTTATAGTATTAAAAGCTACTCTAAGAGCAGTATATCCTTCTGGAATTAAATCTTCATGTTTATTTTGAATATGAATATGAAGTTTAGATCTTTCATATTTTTGTTCACAGTAAGGACACTTATACTTTCTCTGATAAGTATTTTTAGAGGCAGCCTCTATTAAAACTATGTCTTTCATTATAGACTCCTTATAATAGATTATTGGGATGTTTTTCTTATAATATATACTAAACTAAGAATTAAATATTTTATAAATAGGAGATCAAAAATGGAAGAATATAATAAATATGATCTTGTAGAACTTAAAAATAGAATTATATTAGAATTTAATAATACAGTAGATAGATATAATTCTTATAAAATTACGAATTCTAAAGGATTATTAAGATTAGAATATTTTCCTGTAGATACTGTATATGAAATAATTGATGAAGTTTTTGATGAATATATAAAAAATAAAGAGAAGGAATAATCCTTCTCTTTATTTTTATTTTTATTTGCAAGCAATTCTTGCCAATTTCATAATGTCTTCAAAACTACCAGCTGCAGTTAAGAAGCCATTTGACTGATGGCAAAAACTTGCACTAGAAACTCCAGTAATATTAGGAAGAGTTTCTTTATTTCCTCCCCACCAAGATTTGGGTACTGGATGTCTCTGATTAAAACTATCTACAGATAATGGAACAGCCTGCATATTCCACTCTCCATTATTTCTAGAAGAAGGATATACTACAAACCAGATTTCATCATCTGTAGTATTTTCAACTACATACTTAGTCCAAGGAATATATTTCTCAAGAACTAAGATATGATCATCATCTCTAGAATCAACAAGTTCAATAAGCTTATTCTGTAAGTTTACTGTATCTGCGATTCTTTTGATGTTTACATTGAGAAGTCTACTACAAATATCAGCAGCTTCTCTAAATAAATCATTTTGTTTAGGATTTGTCACTCCGCCATAATAAGCAATATTATTAAAAGATGATACAATATTACTTATATTAAAATAACTGATACTAGGAATATTATCGGGTCTATAGCCATTATCATTAGCATCAATACCCTGGATAATATTCTTATCAATAATATCAGAAATAAGTTTAATATCATCTTCATCTAAATTAAGATCCATAGATGAAATAATATTCTTAATGCAGGTTAATCCAAAATCTCTCCAGATCAATCCACATGCAGCATATGGTATTCCATTTTCACGAGTACCATTACCACCTTTTTGATGGTGATCGTATTCACCGAATCCAATATCATAAATAATGGATTCATCATTATTAAGATATTCACTAATATCATTAGTTCTAATAATATTAGCATCAAATCCAAAAACATTAAATAAAATTGCAGTTGCCATTACCTCATCAGCATGAAAAACCGAATTATGAGTAACAAAAATATTTTTTCTTTTCATTTTTATTCCTCCAATAATAGTATAATATTTTATTTTCATTATTATAATATTTAATCATTATATTTGATTTTAAAACTCATCAATAAAAAATAAATATTAACATATTATACTATATTATAATCTTAAGGAGGAAATATCCTTATGAAAGAATATTTATTAACTACTAATGAGTTTTTAGTTCCAGATCATGTAGAAGGATCTGATGCTTATGGATTATTATTATTAAGATTATTACTTTTACAGCCAGGTCAAAATCCTCTTCATCCTGCTATGGGTGTAGGATTAGGGCCAAAATATAGATTCATTACAGAAGATGATATGAATATGCTCCAAGATAGAGTACAAGATCAGATCAATACTTATCTTCCAAATGAATTTATAGATAAAACAAAAGTTTATATGGAGATTAAACCTACTCATTATCTAAAAATTATTATTGTAGCAGATGATAATAGTTTTGTATACGATACTGAAGATAGTGATACTCCAATAGAATTATCTGATCTGATCGAAACCTAATTATATTCCTAGGAGGATAAAAGTAAAGATGAATAATGTTAACGATCTAAACAAGACCGATATTACTAAAGCACCACCGACCCAGACAGTATCACTTGATACAATAAAAAGAAATAATACTCCTATAAATATTAATACTACAAATGGCCTTTCTGGAGTAGAGGATAATCAAGAAAAAACTAATACTGTAAGAATTAATCCTAATTTTAAAAAGAAGCCTAGAAGAACAATAGAAAGAGCTTCTGATGTTAAGCAGATTAATCCTAATGATTATATTTCTATGGAAAATAAGCCACAAGAAAATTTCATCAATACTGTTCAGTCTAATGCAATGACTCAGCTTGATGCTGCTGTTAAAAGAAAACAACAAGAGTTCAGAGATTTTGTAGAATATGCTGAAAATGCTGATAAAGTAAATAGAGAAAGAATTGAAAATGGACTTGAAGAAGTAGAAGGAGAAATTCAATATCTTCCTAATGATCTTCCACAAAATATTACCAAAGATCCTAATCCTGGGAAACCAGAAGTTGTAAAAGAACCAGAAAATACAGATAATGATGATATTGAAAAAGATATTGAGAAAGAATTAAACTCTGATGATTTTACTCCAAGTTCTACAGTGACTATGGATTTTAATCCTTTTGAATTTACTGATAGTGATAATGGTTTTATTAATCCATATAGTTCTTCTTCTGATACTCTTGAAGATGAAGATTTTGATGAAGATGACGATATGTTAGTAGATGATATACCTACTAATCATGTATTTTATAATAATATTGAACCTGAAGAACCTAAAGTAGATAATGATGATCTTATTCCAGTAAAAGAAGAGATTAACTATTCTGCTTCAGAAGAAAATAATGATAATATTGAGGAAGAATTTATGGAAGATGAAGAGTCTATTAAGGAAGAAGAAGTTCAGACTCCAGTAGAAGAGAAAAAAGTTGATGTTCTTGCTGAAAAAGATGAAGAGATTAGAAATAATCTTATGGATAAAGCAATTTCTATATCTTCTCAGGTAACATATGATACTGAATCTACTAAAGAGACTATTGCTAAATCATCTTCTTCTGATTTTGATATTGATGATGAAGATTTTGATGATGTAGATGATTCTGGTGATGCAGCAGAAACTACTGAAGATGCTACTGTTCTTTCTAATGAAGAAATTGAGTCTATTAGGCTTGCAGGAGAAAAGAATCTTAGAAATGAAATTCTTCAAAAGATCGTAAATACTGGTAGAAAACTTGGTATGGATACCTCACAGTTTACAGTATCTAAAAAGGTTATTTCTATTAAAGATGCAATGAAGAATAGACCTACTGAAGCTACTAGAACTGCTAAGTGGCCTATGATGTATGCAGAAAGACCTTTTATAGCTTCTGCTCTTAAGGGTCCTGAGATTGCTCTTCTATTTGATTATGATGACTCTGCTAATGAAAATAGTATTGGTATTAATCAGAATCAGCTTAGAATTATATATGAGCATGATGCTAATGAATATAAGCCTGCTACTATTGAAAATTGGGCTAAAACTATTCCATTCTTGGATATCGAATCTATCTTTGCAGCTCTCTTTGTTGCATCTATGAAGGGTGCAAACTATATGCCTATGAGTTGTAGAGATCAGAAGTGTCAGCATCAGTATTTAACTGAAGATACTGATATTACTAAAATTGTAAAATTTACTAAAGATGAGATCAAAGAAAAATTTGATAAGATTATGAAGACTCCTATTACTGCTGATAATACCAGTAAATATGAATCTGTAGTCTCTGTAATCAATGATCAGTTTGCTATTGGTCTTAAGATTCCTTCAATCTTTACAATGGTATATGAACTTAATTCTGTAGATAGAGCATTTATAGATAAATATAATACTGTAATTTCTATTATTCAGTATATTGATTATATTTATAAGATTAATCCTGAGACTATGAGCTTTGAGCCTATTGGGTGGAAAGCTTATGTGGGAAATTATGGTAAAACATTTAAATCTAAGATTGCTACTTATGCAAAGATTTTAAAGGATTTTGATAGTACAGAATTTTCTGTATTGATTGCTCTTATTAATTCTATGCTTACTAAAGCAACAGATACAAGAGCATTAGAATATGAAATTCCTGCAGGAAAATGTCCTAAATGTGGATCTGATATCCCGGCAACACCATTAGCACCTCGTCAGTTGCTTTTTATGCGTCAGCGATTGGTGGAATTAGCGACTACACCTACAGAAAGATAATAATCTCTCAACGTTTTAAGGGTGCTGCTAGCATGTATGATCTGGATCTTCTACCATTTTATGAAATTCATACTCTTTACTATGCTTATTGGAAAGAAAAAGAAGCTGAAAGTAAAATGACAGATGAACAGAAAGGTGCAGCAGCACTCGGGAGAGCATTAGAGGGAAGTATGTAAAAGAGAGGTATACATCTAATGGATAGAATGCAATTCATTGGACAGACATACCAAGGTTTTACATCATCTGTAGATGATATTGTAAATTTCTTTGATCATACTATGGCTGCTTATGAAATCGTAGGTAGTACGGCTGCTAATGTGCATGGTGTTACTGATATTATTAATCAAACTCTTAAGATTCAAGCTACTTTAAGAGATGATAATGAATTACAAGAGGTTGTAGATATTATCAATAATACCCTACATAATCGTAAAGAGGTCTATGGTAGAAGGTTCCATGTAGATGCACATGCAGAGGGGCCATATATTGAAATGTCTGTTCATGAAGATTATTAAAATTCAATATATTAAGATATTATAAATATGAATGCAAATCAGGAAGGAAGAAATTCCTTCCTGATATTATTTTATTATACGATAAACAAAATGATAAACCAAAAAGGAGAAATGGTTATGGATAATATTAATACAGAATTAGGAAAAATTTATTCTAAATATAATGAAGAAGAAGATTATTTTGATATGTATAGAGTAGCAAATATCATTGAAGAGAATAATGATATTAAATATTTATTGCTTGCTATTAATAATAAAACATATCATTTCTATGATGATGAAAATGAATGGATGATTATTGACGAAGAAAGATATAAAAAATTTAAATCTGAATATGATCTTCTTAAATCAGAAGGAATTGTATCCTTATCTAATATTGTATCAGTAAAAAATGATATTAGAGAGATTAAAGATATTTTATTAATTTATTTTCCTAACAATAAATATACTCAAGTTCCTGATGTAAATCAACCATATATAGTTGCAAGACAGGGTATAAATAATATATTTGCAGAACTTGCTGGTGAAATTGATACTGTAGGATTATCTGTATCTCTTGATACTATACCTGCTGGATATGCTTTATCAGATTTTATTGCTAATGAATCTGTAATTAATTCTAGACTTACTCATGTATATAAAACTGATGATAGTTTTGATTTAAATATGCTTCTTAGTACTGATGAAACAGAAAATATATTAAAAGAATTATTTAATCAAAGAGTATTCTTTTTATCTAATACTAGACCGGATTTTGATGAAGAAAAATATAAAGATAAAGATATCTGTTTAGATGGATATTGTAATTCACTTCATAAATTTATAGTAGAATCTGGATTTATTGAAGATCTTAAAAATTCTATGGGCATTACCATAGTAGATTTTGAATTAGAAGAAGATAAACCTCTAGATGAAGAGGAGAAGCTTATATTAATTACTCTTTATGGTGGAATCAAGATTAATAAAGCAGTACCTTTAAGATTCTCTTATGAGATTAATCTTAAACCTATTAAAATGAAATATTTACTTGTATCTACATTGAATGGTATTAGTAATATAGACTCAAATTCAGAATTATTTATTGTACCTTATACAGAGTATCCAGATGAAGTAGACATTTATTCACTATATAAATTAACAGAAGAAAGAACTATACAATTACAAGAAAGATTGCTTAAATGTGTAAAAGCATATGATATAAAAAGTATAGAAAATTGAATGTTAAAATAGTAAATAAAAATATATTATAATAATGAAGATGAGAATTAAATATCATCTTTAATTATAACACACTTGCAAGGTGTAACATTTTTTAAGGAGGATTCCATATGGAACAGAATGTAACAAACACTGAAACTACCGTTAATGAGGAAGTAAAAAAGGCTGAGAATGTAGTCGAAGTTGTTAAGCTCGACATGAAAGCTCATGCAGAATTTGAAGCAGTAGCAGACACAGCAATCACAACTACTGATGATCTTGGTAAAGTCATTAATAGCATCTTTGGCGAAGTATTTGATGACTATTATGGATGCACACTTAAGGTAGAATATATGCCGAATTATTGTGCATATGTAGTTTTCCCGATGCTGTATTTCAAGGTTCTCTCTAATGAAGAGTATAGAAATGCTAAGAGAACAGCATTCCTGCCAATGTCTGAGGTTGCTGCAGATTCTATGGTAGCTAGAGTTCAGAGACTTTCTAGAATTGCTGCTACAAGTGGTGTAAAGGTTGAGATGACTGCTGATGGTAAGTCTATTCTTGAAGATTTTGTTATTAAGAATAGTAAGATTAACCAGAATGTCCATCTTGAAGATAGCTTTGATTGGACTCAGGCATATAATGTTATTCCGACTGAGAATGGTACTTTTGTAAGAGTCTTTAAGCTTGATATGTTTAATCTTCTTAAGATGATTTATGGAGATAAATCTGCTGATGGAAGTAAACAGTATTATCAGATCACTCCTACTGGTACCATTGGTGCTGTAACTCAGTATCAAAAGCCGAGTAACTGGAGTCTTATCATTATGAGACTTGATGGTAATAACCTTAACTATGCAGCAAAGAATCTTGGTATCTATATGCAGATTCCTGAAGTTTCTGGTATGCCGAATGTAAATACTGAAAGATTAAATCATCACTAATAGATTAGTCGAGTAAGTATATAAGGTCAGGAGTGAAATATCTCCTGACCTTTATTATTTTTTAGAGGAGAAAATAAAAATGGCATTTAAGAAAAATCCTGGAGAGTTTAAGTACTCTTTTAGAGGAATTAATAGAGTTGTAGAAGAACGAGGAAATCAATTTATCAGATTTGCTCAGATTGCTTGGAAGGGTGAAGATGAAGAATGTGAACCTAATGAGATTAAATACGATCTTAGAAAGTACACTACTGATTCTGATGGAAATGAAAGAATGCTTAAAGGTGTAAGTTTCCTTTCTGAAGAAGGTCCTCATGAACTTACTCATATTCTTGTTGAAGAAGGTTTTGGTAATACAGAAAAGATTATTGATACTCTCAAAACTAGAGATGATTTTAAATCTGCTGTAGAATCTTCTTATGGAGTTCATGTTGATTCTGATGATGGAACTTTTGATCTTAGAGATATTATTAAGTAATATACAAGGGAAGGAGGATCATTCTCCTTCCCTATTTTAAAGGAATAAAACAATGAATGAAATTACCATAGAACAAATGATCACTGGATCATTTGTAAAATATAATAGATTAAGTAAAATAATTAATGATACTTATTCTGGATCTCAAGCTACTGAAATTAATTTATTCATTGATCTTAATTCTGTTTTAAAACAATTATATTCTATAGATACTTTATATTATAAATATAAACATATTTATGAAATAGCAGCTACAGTATTAAATATGTGTGGGCATTATAGAGAATTCTTTAAATATATAGGAGTGACTACTAATATATATTTAATATATGGATTAAATTGTCCTAGTATAAATGATACTTTTATTCAAGGATATAATTCTAAATTTCTTAATTCTTATATTAAGAAACCAGAAATGACAGAATTGGTTAATAATAATTTATATATATTAAGACTTATTACACAATATATTCCTAAGATATATTTCTTTGATATTGGTACTAATGAAGTATCTGCTATGGTGGATTATATTATAAACTATACTGATGCTGCAAAAAATGAAATAGAAAATATAGTAATAAGTAAAGATATATTAATGCTTCAATTAGTGGCAGAGCATAATGTAAGGGTATTAAGACCTAATAAAACTAGAGATGATGGGGATTTATCTTATATAACAGATTTTAGTAATCTAATTAGAAGATTTTGTGTAGAATATAGAAGAGGAAAAGAACCAGTAATAAATGTTCATCCTTGTTTCTTACAAAATATTTTAACTATGACGAGATTACCAGAGAGAAGTATATATGGAGAATCTAAAATAAGTATTCCAAAAGCTTTACATATTATAGATCAAGGAGTAAAGAATAGATTTCTGGTAGAAGGCACATTATATACTCAATCTTCTATGAATACTGTCTTAGAAGCAATGGATATAGCTTGTAATAAAAATGAACTTGATATGAAATTTAAAGCTATAAATACACATTATCAATCTGCATTTGTATTATTAACAGAAAAACCAGAATTTAAGCATTTACAATTTGTAGATCTAGAGGATTATAATAGTATAAGAGAAATAGTATCTAAATATTTTGATAAAATACCAATAGATTTAGACAGGCTAAATTTATAAAAATAAAATAGAGTTATAAAGGCTAGGATTAATCCTAGCCTTTTATTTTTTATCTAAAGAACCTACGGTTTTTAAAATCATCCTTGACCTCTTCAATGAGGCCAAAAATATCAAAATCAAATAAATTGGGTTTAAAGATTCCTAATAATCCCAATGGAATAGTTACAAATAATGGGGTTGCGTCCATCTCATTGATAGGAACAATTATAAACCCAACAACAAATATCAAAATCCCTATAGATCTAATAATATTATTATTGATCTTCTTTTTTCTTTTTACCTCTCTTTTATAAAGAATAAGGTTCATTGCTGCTGATCTCTGTTTCATATTTCTCCTCTCTCTTATTTAAAGCATAAGTGCTATAATATTAATAATTTCATATTTATATCATCTATTTAAAATATTTAATTTTTAAAATTTATTTTTATTACAGTAATAACACATTTATAATCAGATGAAAGATATTCCATAAAAGGTTTACTAATATACCTTTTGTTTTCTCCTTATTATGATACATCTCATATTATATCCCTCGAATACTTCGTCTGGTTTTTGTTCATGTTGCCGCCTCTGTTAGTTTTCCTCTAGCAGAGGACCTGATTTTTATCCCAATGGGTAGAAAATACCCATTGGGTTTTATTGTGATAAATGGAGGATTTTAATATTATGGACAAA
>JAEEGL013613793.1_pt1 | contig 10170 bp, 10 predicted proteins | sample 9134231 | NCBI WGS metagenome assembly JAEEGL01 (sample SAMN16246548, study PRJNA631951) | gut metagenome | biome: gut microbiome; feature: rumen; material: fiber-attached | host: Bos | place: Iran: Karaj | collected 2018-10
GTTATTAAAGATGTTGAATCAAAGCAGAGTTTTATCGATAATATAAAATTACAAAGCGAAGAAGATCCTGAAATTTTAGGTATACAAGAGAAATATGAAAAAGGTGAAATAAAACTATCTTCATTATCTGACGATCAAGTACATCGTTTAAAATTATTATACAAAAGACAAGTTTCAGAATTAGAAAAAAAATTAGAAGATCAAAAGACAGAATTAATAATGGCAGAATATAGAATAAAAAGCTACTCAACAAGCGTATAAGTAATAAAGCACCTTTATAGGTGCTTTATTGATTATTTTATGGTGAATTTATGAAAAAGAAAATAGGAATAATTATTGCAGTAATTATAGCATTAATACTTTTAATATTATTGTGGGATACATTTAAAGTCTTACTAACAGAAGAAGGTAGACTGGCATTTAAAAATGTAGTAACCAATATTGGTATAAAAGGATATTTAATAATAATTGGACTTACAATTGCACAAGTATTTGTAGCAATATTACCGGGTGAACCAATAGAATTATTAGCAGGAATGTGTTATGGAACATTTGGCGGTTTAATTACAATATATATTGGGGTATTTATATCTAATTGCATAATATTTTGGTTAGTAAGAAAAGTAGGAAAAGCTTCGATATATAATTTTTTAAGTAAAGAAAAAATAGAAAAAATAGAAAAAAGCAAATTCTTTAATTCAAAAAATATAGAAAGTATATTATTGATATTGTTTATAATTCCAGGAACGCCAAAAGATTTATTAACATATATAGGAGCTATGCTTCCTGTAGATGCTAAAAAGTTTATAATTCTATCAACATTACTTAGATTTCCAAGTATAATAACATCTACAATAGTTGGAAAAAATCTAATTATTGGGAATATATATTTTAGTATAATTGTATATGTATTAACATTTGTTATATCAATAATAATTTTACACTTCTACACTAAAAATCAAGAAGTAAAAGAGATAATGGATATATAATTATATTATGGTTTATATAAAAATAATATATAATATTAATAAAAAATCTATAGACAAAAAAATACAAGTAATATATAATGACTTAGGTGAAAATAACGATGTTAATTTTACTTAAGTTTTTTATATAGGAGGTATCAATATGGTAGAGGATAACCAAATTGAAGCAACAGAGTCACCATTTGCAGTGCAAAAAGGTGAAATAAAAGTATTTGATGGAAAAGATGGATATGTTTCTATGAATCAAATTATTAATAAAATTAATATAGGACATTTGACTGATATCCATTTTGAAATATTAAATCTTGTTAACGAATTTGAATTTATCACATCTAGGCAGTTATGCCAATTACTAGAGACAAAAGGGATTGATTATAAATCTCAAGACAAGCTAAATAATAAACTAGATCAGATGGTAAAATCAAAAATATTAACAAGATATTATTTTGCAAAAGAAGGAACAAAGGGAATATATAAAATATATTGCCTTGAGAAGATGGGAAAATATTTACTAACTTCAAGAGAACAAGAATGTAAATGGCAACCAACTGATAATACAAAACCAATAGGAATGATAAAAAAGAGATTAGCAGGAAATCAAGCAATAATTGCATATATGAGAAAGGTAAAAGCGTTTGATTCATATATAGCTAAACCAGCATTAAATGCAAAATTCTTAGGTAAAATATTTAAAGCAACAGGTGGAAGTGTTAAACTAACAAAATCAAATAAATCAATAGACTTTTTATTTGAAGTTATAAGAAGAGAAGAAGATTGGAAAAAGAAGTTAGCAGAAAAAATGAGACTATATGCAGACTTCTATAAAAGTTTTGTACCAGGTGATTCAGGCTTTTCAATGTTACCACAATTAATATTAATATGTGAAGATGAAAAACATATGGCGGAAACTTTTAAAGAAGTTGTAACCCAAAAATTAGAAATACCAGAGATAAAACTTTATTATACAACAGATTTAAAACAAAATGCAGAAAGTTTAAGTGAAACTTTAACTGAATTTGTATTAGATAAAGATACTAACAAATACAAAGCAGAAAAGGTAGTTTTAAAACTATTAGATTAATGCATATCATGTAAAATAATAGAGAAAATAGTTAATATATAAATAATATTAAGAAAAGTTATATCTTAATATAAAAGAGGGGTAAAAAATGGAATTTGAATGCTGGAAAGACTTTAATTCTGGAAATTGGAAGAAAGAAATAGATGTAAGAGATTTTATACAAAAGAACTATACTCCATATGATGGAGATGAAACATTTCTAAAAGATCCAACTGAAAAAACAAAGAAGTTATGGGATAAAGTATTAAAGCTATATGAAGAAGAAAAGAAAAACGGGGGAGTATTATCTGTATCTGCAGATATTGCATCAAGAATTACAAGCCATGAGGCTGGATATATTGATAAAGATTTAGAAGAAATAGTTGGACTTCAAACAGATGAACCTTTAAAAAGAGCAATTATGCCAGAAGGTGGTATAAGAATAGTTGAAAAATCATGTAGTGCATGTAATGTTAAAGTTGGAGAAAAAATAGAAGATATTTATAAAAATTATAGAAGAACACATAATGATGGAGTTTATGCTGCATATACTCCAGAGATAAGGACTGCAAGGAGAGAACATTTAATAACAGGACTTCCTGACGGATATGGTAGAGGAAGAATTATAGGTGATTATAGAAGAGTTGCCCTATATGGTGTGGACATGTTAATAAAAGAAAAAGAAGAAGAATACAATATGTGCACAAGTGAGTCAATTACTGAAGAGATAATAAAAGAAAGAGAAGAACTTCATGACCAAATAGTAGCACTAGGGGAATTAAAGCAAATGGCTTTAAAATATGGATGTGATATATCAAAACCAGCAGAAACAGCAAAAGAAGCAATTCAGTGGTTATACTTTGGATATTTAGGAGCAATAAAACAACAAAATGGTGCTGCAATGAGCTTAGGTAGAACATCTACATTTTTAGATATATATATTGAAAGAGATCTAAAAAGAGGAATAATAACAGAAGAAGAAGCACAAGAATTAATGGATCATTTTGTAATGAAATTAAGAATGGTAAGATTTTTAAGAACACCAGAATATGATGAATTGTTTAGTGGAGACCCTGTTTGGGTAACAGAAAGCATTGGTGGAATGAGTATAGATGGTAGAACAATGGTTACTAAAAATTCATTCAGAATATTGCATACATTAGACAATTTAGGACCAGCGCCAGAACCAAACCTAACTGTTTTATGGTCTACAAAATTACCAGAGAACTTTAAAAAATTCTGCTCAAGAACATCAATTAAAACTAGTGCTATACAATATGAAAATGATGATTTAATGAGAGAATACTGGGGAGATGATTATGGTATAGCATGTTGTGTATCTGCAATGAGAATAGGAAAGCAAATGCAATTCTTTGGTGCAAGAGCAAACTTGGCTAAAACATTAACATATGCAATAAATGGTGGTAGAGATGAAGTATCAGGTGTTCAAGTAACACCAAAGTTTGCACCAGTTACTTCAGAGTATTTAGATTATGATGAAGTTTGGGAAAAATTTGATAACATGATGGACTATGTAGCTAAAACATATATTAATGCATTAAATATTATCCATTATATGCATGATAAATATTCTTATGAAAGTTTAGAAATGGCATTACATGATAAAGATATTTTGCGTACTATGGCATGTGGTATAGCAGGTCTTTCAGTTGTTGCAGATAGTTTTTCAGCTATGAAATATGCAAAAGTAAAAGTTATAAGAGATGAAACTGGATTGGTAACAGATTACCAAATTGAAGGCGATTTCCCTAAATACGGTAATGATGATGATAGAGTAGATGATATAGCAGTTAAAATAGTAGAAACATTTATTAATAAATTGAAGAAATTACCAACATATAGAAATTCAAAACCAACATTATCAATACTAACAATTACATCAAATGTAGTTTATGGAAAATCTACAGGAAGTACACCAGACGGAAGAAGAGCAGGGGAACCTTTTGGACCAGGTGCAAACCCAATACATGGAAGAGATACCAATGGAGCAATTGCAGTGTTAAATACAATAGCTAAACTTCCATATGAATATGCACAAGATGGAATCTCATATACATTTGCAATAACACCAAATACATTAGGACATTCAGAAGATGAAAGAGTAGAAACATTAAAATCATTATTAGATGGATATTTTGTACAAAAACCACATCATGTAAATGTGAATGTATTTAATAGAGACTTATTAGTAGATGCAATGCATCATCCAGAAAAATATCCTCAGCTTACAATAAGAGTGTCTGGATATGCTGTAAATTTTGTTAAATTAACCAAAGAGCAACAATTAGATGTAATAAATAGAACTATACATGAAAAACTTTATTAATAGAAGGAATGAAGTATGGAATTAATAACAGGAAAAGTTCATTCTATTGAATCAATGGGAACATTAGATGGACCTGGTATACGTTTCGTTATATTTATGCAAGGTTGTGTACTAAAATGTAAATATTGCCACAATAGAGATACTTGGCAAACTAACAGCGGGAAACTTATGACTGCAGATGAATTAGTAGAAAAAATATTAAGATGCAAGCCATATTTTGATGTATCTGGTGGTGGTGTTACAGTATCTGGTGGTGAGCCACTATTGCAAGCAAAGTTTATAACTAAATTATTTAAAAAACTAAAAAAACTAAATATACATACATGTATAGATACTGCGGGTAGCCTGCCAATTTCAGATGAGATAGAAGAATTATTAAAATATACAGATTTAGTATTATTAGATATAAAACATATAGATAACCAAAAGAGTATTGATTTAGTTGGAATTTCAAATGAAAACAATTTAAAATTCGCTAAATTTTTAAGCGATAATAGTATACCAGTGTGGATTAGACAAGTATTAGTACCTGGATATACTGATGATGAAAAAGACCTTGAAAAGTTAAGAGACTTTTTAAAAACACTTAAAAATATAGAAAAAATTGAAATTTTACCATATCATAATTTGGGTGAATTTAAATGGAAAGAATCAGGGGAAGAATATCCTTTAAAAGGTGTTAGACAAGCAACAGAAGAAGATGTAGCAAAAGCAAAGAAAATATTGTTTGCTTAGAGAATAAAGTATAAATTATAAACTAAAAGAGAATAGATTAATCTATTCTCTTTTATAAATATAGTAAGTAAAACTTTTATTTTGTTTCTTCTGCAGTAATTTCCTTTGGCGAATTTTTAAAGAATAAACCAAGAGTAGTTGATACTAAGAATAATGCAACTAATCCACCAAGTATTGGTATTAATGAAATTGCATGGATTATTAAACTAATTAAAACAATTAATAAATAATATACAACATTGTTTTCTATATTTAGCTTTTCTTTTAATAAATTTGCAATAAAGATTATAGATAATGGTGCACATATTAAGCATAGAAGAGCTAATATAAGTAATAAAATTACACAAAGCTTTGCACCTACTACTGTGATTAAAAGAAATATAGAAACTATTGGCATGCAGAATAGTATTAATAATCCAATACCAAAGCATTTAAATATATTTGAAGGTGCAGGATTAAATTTGTTTATCTTTTCATCAATTGTATGGAAGAAAAATTTAACTACTAATGCAATAACTAAACATGCAACTGCAAAAATACTAAATCCCAAAATTATATCTGAAACAGAAGTGGTTGATTCGTTTTTAGAACTTTCAATTATTGGTGTGAAATTGACATTACTTTCTTCATAAGGAAAAACATTATCTGGAATTTGCACTTCTGATTTAGCAGAATAATTTAAATCACCAAATATAAGAGGAATATCTTCACCACTACCTAAATCTAAAGTTTCTGAAACAAAAATATTAGCATTTCTATCAATTTGAGATCTTAATCTCATATTTGTACTTGATGCTCTTAAATCTCTTCCTATATATGAATCAATTGACATATCTATTTTATCTGTTGCAACTGCATATAAATCAAAACATTCACCATTAAAATATATAGTATTTGCACAAGCAAAAATACTACCATTTATTAAAGCTCCTTTTTCAACAGTTAAAGTATTAGCTAAAACAAATAAATCTCCGTTTATTGCTCCTGTTATTTTAACATCATTACCAATTATATATGCATTTCCATTTACATATTTATCCATATTAATAACTTTATCAGCTGCATAAAAATCATCTTGATAAATTTCTGTTGTATCTTCATTTGAATTAAGTAAAGCATTCTCAAGACTGCTAGAATCTAAAACTATATTTTCATCAGCAAAACAAACACTAAATGAAAAAATCACTGCAGAAACTAATATTATTGATAATAAATATTTTAAATTTTTCTTAATCATTTTATGACCTCCTAAATTTATTTTTTTTTATTTTTCAAACATTATATTCAAATGTCAAATTTTTTATATGCATTGCAATACTTGTTAATAGGACACATATCGCATTTAGGCCTTTGTGCAATACAAATATTTCTTCCATGCCACATGAATAAATGGTTTATATCTTTTAAATATTCACTCGGAAATATTTTTAATAAATCTTGTTCAATCTTAATTGGATCGCTTTCTTTTGAAAGACCAATTAAATTGGAAATTCTTTTAGCATGTGTATCAACTGCAATGCCGCAAGGCTTATTAAATGCTTCAAGTAGTACAACATTTGCTGTTTTTCTTCCCACACCTGGAAGGGATAATAAATCTTCCATATTATCTGGAACAATACCATTAAAATCACTTAATATTTTTTTAGCACATTCTTTTACATTTTTAGCCTTGTTTTTATAAAATCCACAAGGATGAATTAGATTTTCTAATTCCAATATATCTGCATTTGCAAAATCTGAAGGAGTTTTAAACCTACTAAAAAGTGCAGGAGTTGTCTTATTAACTCTTTCATCAGTACATTGCGCAGAAAGAATAGTTGCTACTATCATTTCAAAAGGTGTTTCAAAATCTAAGCTACAAGTAGCATCTGGATAGTAGTCTTTTAAAATTTTAACTATAGTAATTGCGTCAGCTTTTTTATACATTTAAATGATCCTTTCAAAATATATATTTTAATCTATCTATCACTATTTACGTAAACGATTAATATAATAAATATAAAGGAGGTAATAATATGTGTTTTAGATTTTTGAAAAAAACAATAGCTGTGTGCCTTATAGGTTTGGGAACTGGGGTGCTACTTGTTATATTACTTCCTTATTCATGGTGGTTATTTATATTTGGAGTGGCAATAGTTATATGTGGTTTTTGCTTAATAGCAAGTTAAAAAGGAGAGTGATTCTAAGATGCATATTGTAGTAAAAAAAGTTCCTAAATGCCTAAGAGGTGTATTTAAATTAATATTCGGAATTAAGGACTAACTACATAAAAAACACATAGATATATTATCTATGTGTTTTAATATTTTAAATTTAATTAAGCTCTTTTAACTTTTCCAGAACGTAAACATTTAGCACATACATGTATTCTCTTAGGTTGACCATCAACCATTGCCTTTACAGTTCTTAAATTTGGTTTCCATGTTCTTGTAGCTCTATTACTAACATGTGAACGAGCTATACTTAATTTATTTCCATAACTTAAAGATTTATTGCAAATATCACATTTTGCCATTTGTTAGCACCTCCTAAAATCGAAAATCTAAATTAGACTAATAGATATTTTAACACATTAGAATAAAAAAGACAAGAGATTTATGAAAAAATCTTATTAAAATAACGATAAATCTCTAGGATAATCACAATTTTTAAATATATAGAATAAAGTATAAAGGTGATATATATGGAAATTGTAGTTTCGATTATATTTTGGACGTTAGCACTTTATGGATTATATGAGATTATTAAGAACGTAATATATATTTATACATACACTAAATTAAATAGTAAAGGGATATATTTTATAGTAGCTGTAAAAGACGAAGAGAATAATATAGAATATTATTTAAGAAGATTACTTTTTAAAATTATTTATGAAAAAGAAGAAATAGAAACAGTATTTGTAATAGATTTAAATTCAAGAGATAATACTAGAAAAATTATAGAAAATCTGGAAAAAGAATATGATAATTTAAAACTAATTTCTTTGAAAGAGTGCAAAGAATTATTAGAGAGTATAAATATGTAATATTATAGGTAGTAAAATATTGATTTATAACGGTTAGTTTAGTATAATAAACAATATGGAAGAGATAGAAGTATTTTTAGATAATTTAATAACGACCGATAAGTATGATGAAAGACTTATAGTATATATAAAAGAATTCTTTTTGTATAATGCCAGATATTTTGGGTGGGATATAAAAACTATAGAAGAAAAGGAAAAATTGCTGCAAAAAAGGGTAAAAGGTTTTGAATTTGTTTACTTACCTGATAGGACATCTGAAATGGATTATGATTCAAAAAATATCTTATTAAATAGTCAAATAAAAAGAGTACAACATGATAAAAATTCAGCAATAGCATTAACATCAGAAATTTTCTGGAATTTAGATACACTAACAAGAAGAAAAGATGCAAGAACATATGATGTAATAGAGGATGGAAAAGACACACGATATTTAAAATATTATATAAATCAAAAAGAAAAAGAAAGAATAATATCAATTATTTCAAGTGATTCACATAGAAGTATAGAAGGGATTTATGATTTAAACTATGAATATAATCTTATAAGTTACCCTAGAACTATTTTAAAAACAACTGATAGAACAGAAATACTTTATACATATCTTTGTTGGTATGAAGATATAATAGATAATTTAGATATCGATTCATTCTTTTGGCCAATACCAAAAGGAGTATCTCCAGAAAGAAAAAAAGAAGCAATTAAAACATTTAAAAAAACCAGTCAGATTATGCAAAAAATTATAGAAGAAGAAAGAGACTATGTACCAGATGCTTCAGATCCAAGGTTTGAAAAATTTAAAATAATTTTAGAGCGTATAAAAAAGAAAATGGATAAAATTAGAGAAAAAACCAATGATGAAAAAGTAGAAGTCTCTAATAATGAAGAACCACAAATAGATAATTTTAAACAAAGAATACCAGAATATTTTATTGAAAGAGTAAGACCAGAGTTTCAATCCACAGAATTAACAGATAGCTATTTGATACAAAAAGCAAATATATTAGCTCAAAATTATAAAGAAGAATTTAGACCAATTATATTAGAATACTTTATAAGAAGTGCGAAGATATATAACTGGAGTAAAGAAGATTTTGATAAAAAAATAAGAAATTTTTCTATAAACTGTAAAAGAATAGAATATTTAAAAAGACGTGAAGAAAAAAACGGTGTAATAGGCTTCTGGATGCAAAACAAATCAAAAGTAGAAGTTAAAATCAAAGAAATGAAGCCAAACAACATCTTAGAGATATTTTTCCATGAGTTTGGACATGCTACAGATGTTACGAAAAGAGAAAACACAGTATATGAAGATTGCATGATGGAAAATGTTAATGAAACAGCAACAGAAATTGGTGCTGTTACAATGCTAGGAGAAAAACCATATCATGACAAGTTAAACTTTTTCATAAACATGAGAGGATACAATTATTCTAGACAAGCAGTAGGCATAATGTCGGCAGCACTTGGAATAAATGAATTTGAATTTGCAAGAATTCGTGATAATGGATTATTAGAAGAAGATTTCATAGAAAGATTTAAATACTTAAATATACTAGATATATTCAAAAAATATGACAAAATATTAGGAGAAATTTTTGAATGCTATGATGAAAAAAATAAAAACAAAGAAGTAGAAATATTATCATCTGCATATTCAAAAATGTTTAAGCTAGCTAAAGAAGTACTAGAAAAAAGAATGCAATATGAAAAGAAAACTCTAACAGGGTATAATAAATATTTATCTGATATAAAAACAAAATATGAAAAAACAAAAATGGCAAAGAACATGGAAGATGCAATAATTTCATATAAATTGCAAGGAATAGATGAAAAAGAATTTATAGAGAAAAACTCGAAAGTAACTCCTGAAGAAGCTAGAGACTATATACATACATTAAGATTAATACGCTATTATAATTATCCATATTTTAATAATACTGAAATATATAAACATATTAGAGATGAAATAAAATATCCAATAATAGGTAGATTCAAAAAGTTTTTTAACAAA
>JAEEGL014639066.1_pt1 | contig 10170 bp, 5 predicted proteins | sample 9134231 | NCBI WGS metagenome assembly JAEEGL01 (sample SAMN16246548, study PRJNA631951) | gut metagenome | biome: gut microbiome; feature: rumen; material: fiber-attached | host: Bos | place: Iran: Karaj | collected 2018-10
CCATGACACAATCCTTGCCCAACTTCCGCCATGCGTCGTTGTTGCCAATCACCGTAGGGACACTACGCCTTTTGTCAACGCCTCGCCTGACGAAACCTGTCCAGCGGATATTGCCACGCATTTTTCGGACGAGACACTAGGGGAACGGGCGTCTCGCCCGTCCAAGACGAGAACGGGCAAGATGCCCGTTCCCCCAGCAGTTCCACGCCGCCGAACACCGCTCATAAGTTGGCGGAACTGTTGTTCGTTGTCATCGGCGTGCGGCGGGCGGCCGCAAGGGATCGGCGCCAGGCGGAGAGCGACATTCCGGTTTCGCGCCGGAAGAAGTTCCGCAGGGACCCGGGCGAGGAGAAGCCGCAGAAGTCTGAGATGGCCTTGATCTGACGGGACGGATCGGCAAGGAGCCGCTTGGCCTCGTCCAGTTGGACGGCGTGGATTTCGGCGCCGATGCTGTGTCCGACGGCCTTTCGGAACCGGATGGCGGCCATTTGCCGCGAGCAGGGAAACAGTGCGGCCACGCTGGCCGGGCGAAGCCCCGTGCATGCTTCGCGACGGATGAGTTCGAGCGTCTGCGCCACCATGGTGTCGTGTGCGGCAAGAGGCCGCGAGGACGCGCGCCGGACCACCCCCAGATTGCCGAACGGCAGGGTGCGCGCGGCGGAGGGGCCGCCGTGCGCGACGTCGAGCAGCACGCGTACGGACAGAACTCCGGCAAGGTGGAAATCCGGACGGACCGACGAAAGCGTCGGCACGGCTCCCTCGCAGAGTTCCTCGCTGTCGTCCACTCCGACGACGGACAGTTCGTTCGGGACCCGGATGCCGCAGAATCGCGCCGCCGAAAGGACTTCCGCGCCGACGATGTCCGTAGCGGCGAACAGGGCGCAGGGCTTCGGCAAGCCGAGCAGGAACATGCGAAGTTGTTTCTGCCAGACCGGGTTGTTGGTGACGTCCTTGTGGTTCTCCATGGTTTCGCAGTGGATTCCGTGCGTGCTCATGGTCTGTTCGAAGGCGTCGCGCCGCTCGTTGTTCCAATGCCGCGATACCCCTGGGCCGACGTAGGCGGCGTGGCGGAAGCCCGTCGCAAGCAGCTCGCGGGCGGCCTCGAGGCCCGCCTTGCGGGAATCATGGAGGATGTTCGGCACACCTCGCGGAAGCGTTTCGGGGCTGTGTCCTATCATCGCCACTGGCAACGCCTCGAACAGTTTGGAATCCACGTCGAACCAGGGCCAGGCGCAGTCGATGATGGCTCCCAGCGGTTGCCACAGGTTCTCCAGATGTCGAATGAGGGGCTTCGTGGGATCTGTTTCGATGGGCTGCAGATGCACGCCGATTCGCTCCGCCTCCTCCATCGCTCCACGGAGCTGAATTGGCGAACCGCCTCGTGCGGAAGATATCGTGAAGAAGAGAATCGATTTCATGGGGATTCCATCGTCGGAAGGCCACCGGGTGTTCGGGTCATCCGCATTCTGGACGAAACGCCCGTGGATTGCAACAGGATATTTTCAAAACGATGCGCTTTTTGTTTTCAAAACGATGCGCTATGTCGGATGTTCCATGATACCGTAAATACCGTCTTACGGCGCTGTGCTGTAGGGTGTTCGGAACGAGTCACACCATGAAACATTCCCATTTGCTTTCCGCCATTGCGGCGCTCCTCGCGCCGTGCGTCCTTTTTGCCGACTACGCAAAGGAGTTCGACATCCAGTTCGCCGGCTATGCCGGCTCGACGACGCTGACGAACTTCCCCGCCCTCATCCGTCTTTCAAAGGCGCGCAACAGTTTTGACTACTCGAAGTGCATACTCGCGGATGGTGCCGATGTGCGCTTCTTCGACGCCAATGGCAACCTCCTTCCGAGCGAGGTCGACACCTGGAATCCCCAAGGCGAGTCGCTCGTCTGGGTCAGCGTCCCGGAACTCAACAGGCACACCGTCATCACCGTCCGATACGGCAGCGCAGACGTCCCAGCCGTCACGCCCGCCGACGTGTGGACCAATGGCTACGTCGGCGTGTGGCACATGAGCGCGGCCGCGCTTACGGACAAACAAAAAGACTCCACCGTGAATGGCAACAACCTTGAAACAAGTCCCTCGAACCAAAACGGCATGCAGTGCGGTGTCGATGGTGCGGTCGGCCTTGCTGCTGAACTGGGGCGCGATGGGGTGAAGAAAGGCGGATACTCCGTGCTTGACAGCGCGAACGTTCTTGACGGCTTCTCCAACATCACGCTTGAGGTGTGGACGTACCAGACGAGTTATGATACCGTTGCTCGTTATCTTTTCAACAAACAGGACCCGAACGTGAACAAGAGCGCCTATTATTTCCAGCAAAGGGGTGGGTCGGAAGGAAGGATCGCCGCATACATCAAAAAGAATCGAAATGGTTCTGAAGGGGATGCCGGTGTCTGGCAGGGAAACACGTATCCTGGCGCCCAGCTCAATGAATGGACGCACCAGGTTTTCCGCTGGAGCGGCGAGACTGGCCGGACAAGCGGTTTCCTAAACGGGGTCAATGTCAATGAACTTGGGGCGAATGGGTCGCGAACGGGAGTTGGCATTCAAGTTGGGGGAAGATTCTATGTCGGCAATTATTTCCCGAATCAGGAAAAAGTGTTCCCCGGCAAAATCGACGAAGTGCGAGTCTCCAACGTCGCCCGCTCCGACGACTGGGTTGTAGCGACGTACGACACCATCGCAAACGACGAATTCGCCGTTTCCGAAGTTCCGAACGACTGGACGAGATACGCGCACAAGTTCTCCGTCGCGTTCCCTGGCATCGCTGAGGGCGTCACGCTGGAAAACTTCCCCGTTCTGGTGAAGGTCTCCGAGGCGAACATCCCAGGCTTCCAGTACGCCGACTGCGTGAAAGAGGGGGGCGCCGACCTCCGCTTCACCGACGGCAACAGCACGACGCCGCTTCCCAGCGAGGTCGAGGTCTGGGACACGAACGGCACGTCGCTCATCTGGGTCAAGGTGCCGACTCTTACGAAGGACACTAGGATTACCGGCTACTATGGCTGGAATCTGGCACCGGCGGTTTTTGGAACGGATGTGTGGGACGAACACTACGTCGCCGTGTGGCACATGGACGCAGCCGAAGGGTCCTTTACGCAGAAGGACTCCACCATGACTCGCACGAACGTTATCGCCCCTGACGACCATCGCGCCGGCATCCTGTGCGGCGTTGATGGCGTCGTTGGGGCCGCAGCCGAGCTTGGGCGCGACGGCGTCACGACCGACTGCTTCTACGCCACGGATGGCGGTACTGCCCTTGACGGCTTTCCCGGCATAACCCTTGAAGCCTGGACCTTCCAGACCAACTACCCTTCCGCCGATGCTTTTCTAATCAGCAAAATGGCCCCGAGCCCCTGGTCGGTCCCCTACAGGTTGTATCAGCGGAAAAATAGTGGACAGCTCACCGGCATCCTATACACTTCCGCAAATGGATACTGCGATGTATGGCCTGCATCCGGTGCAAACCCCCAGCTAAACGAGTGGGCGTACCAGAGTTTCAGATGGGACGGCAGCACGGGGATTCGAACTGGGTTTATCAACGGCACATCCGTTGCCGAAAAGTCTACTGGCAGTAACGTCTCGGGTGTCGGCCTCCACAATGCGAATGCGCCACTGACCATCGGAAACGAACACTACAGCAAAAGCACAGTATTCCCCGGCAAGATCGACGAAGTCCGCATCTCGAACGTCGTGCGTTCGGACGCCTGGGTGAAGGCGACCTACGATACCATCGCGGACAACGCGACGTTCACGCGCTACAGCGCTGCGCACCTCAACGCCGCGACCACGGTCATCTTCTTCAAGTAGAGGCGGTTGAAAACGGCGCGCTTGCACGGCGACCGCTCCATTTACACCTTGGGCTTTCTCGGAAATCGCCTTCTGCTCCGGAGCCGCGAAGGGAAGGGGAGGGCCGCTCTTGCGCAATCGCACGACAACCGGTAGACTAAAAACCACCAGTAAAAACAATGAAGAAATTCCTGAAATACAGTTGCGTAACATCCCTTTTTGTTGTCGCCGTCGTTCCCATGCTCCGCGCCGACTCGTCGTGGCACGTCCTGCCGGTCTTCGGCGGCGGATACGTCCAGAACGTTGTCATTGCGCCGTCGAACCCCTCGCGCTGGTACACGTACGTCGATGTCGGCGGCCCCTACCGCTCCGACGACGGCGGCCGCACGTGGGCCCCCATCCACGCCGCGATGCCGCCGAAGATGCGCGACATCTGGGCCGACCACGTGCGCGCACTGTCGGTTGACCCCCGAAATGCAGACACCTTCGTGATGGCCGCCGGCGACCGCTTCGCAACGCCTGCCGGAGTCTACATCACGCATGACGGCGGCCGCACCTTCCGCCGCACACTCATCGCCCGCTTCTACGGCGACGGCAACCCCCGCTGGGCGGGGCAGTGCATGGCGCGGCATCCCACCAACTCCGACATCCTCTACTGCGGCGAGGACTGGGACGGCATCTTTCGCTCGGACGACAACGGCGAGACGTGGCGCAACCTCGGCCTGAAGGAGATGCTGATCACCGACATCCGCCTCGACCCCTCCAACCCTTCGACAATCTACGTCTGCGCCCCCGGGCTGAAACCGGGGCGCCAGGATCCGAACGCCAAATCGCATGTGCGCGGCAAGGGCTTCTTCCGCTCCACTGACGGCGGCGCCACCTGGCACCGGTCCCCGGCCGACCCCGTGCCGTCCGAAACGGCGCAGATCGCCGGTTCGCCGCGTATTGTGGGGCTGTTCAACTGCCGCCATGTCCTCGCCTCCGACGACGGCGGCGACACATGGTACCCGTTCGAGACGGGGCTGAGCATTCTGCCGGACAGCGAGCCCGAGCCTACATACAGAGCGCCCAAGCGCTACCAGGCGCTCGCGGCCGGGCCGGACTTCTGGCTCGTGGGCAACGCGCTTGGCGGCATCTTCCGGCGCGGGATCAACGATGCGACGTGGAGCGAGGTGACGCGCGTGTCGGCCACGCTCGGCGACCCCGTCGCCGAACACCACCACAAGACGCGGGCCGCGAACGGCGAGTTCTGGGCGCTTGGCACGATCAACATCGACCCGCGCGACGCCGCCCACTGGCTGGCGACAGACTGGTTCCACATCTGGGAGACGGTCGACGCGGGCAGGACGTGGACAAGCCATGTCGCCGGCATGAGCCAGCTTGTGCCCTTCACCATCGCCTGCGACCCCTTCACCCCCGACAACATCCTCTACGGCATGGCCGACCTCGGCCTGAGCATCTCGCACGACGGCGGTCGCACCTTCCACGGCGACGCCCCGACATCCGGCGCGAATTCCATTGACTGGAGCCGCCGCACGCAAGGCCTGGCCTACTGTGTAGGAGGCAAGTCCGGCGTCCAGTTCATCCGCACGCGCGACGGCGGCCGCACCTGGGACAAGCCGCGCGGGGCTGGGCTTCCCCCCTTCCGGAAGGGAATGCACGGCGATGCGGAGAAGGAGTTCGCCGCCTACACCGTCGCCGTCGATCCGGTGACCGACGACGTGTACCTCTGCGTCTCCGGGCCTAGCGGGCCTGACGGCGGCGGGGTCTGGCGTTCCCATGACCGGGGCGAGACCTTCGAGCGCGTTTCCAAGGGGCTGCCGGAGGGGTGGAACCTCTTCAAGTCGTGGGAGTTCGACGGCGGCGGAGAGGCGGGCTGGACGCCACAGATCGTCTTTTCACCGGACGGTTCGGCCGTCCTTTCGACCTACAACGGGCGCTGCTACGCGCTGGAGCGCGATGGCGAACTGCGCTGGGTTTCCACCACCATCGAAAACCCGTCGTGCTCCCGCACCATCGCGGCCGACCCGTTCCGGCCGGGGCGCTTCCTCTCCGCGCAAGGGGAGGCGCTCATGGAGTCCGACGATGGCGGTCGCACATGGTTCAACGTCCAGACCGTTGGCCGCAGGCATCGCGGCTGGAGCATCGCCTTCGATCCGCACGTGCCCGGACTTGTCGCCTGGGCCGGGCACGACGGCATCGTCATTTCCGGCGACGGCGGCGCGACCTGGAAGCCGCTTGAAGGCGGTCTCGCCTACCCGACGGGCGTAAGGCGCTGCGTCTTCCTGAACCGAGGCCGCCTCTTCGGCCTGACGCGCGGCAGCGGCGTCTGGATGCGAGCCATTCGTTAGTTGATACCCTATAGGCGAACGCCATGAACACGGCACGATTCATTCACTTCAAAGTGTCCGCCATTGCGCTCCCGAAAAAGATGACGAATCTCTTGAAATTCAGTTGCGTTGCGTCCCTTTTCGCCGCTGCCGTCGCTTCCATCCGCGGCGACTCGTCCTGGAACGTCCTGCCCGTCTTCGGCGGCGGGTATGTCCAGAACGTCGTCATCGCGCCGTCGAACCCCTCGCGCTGGTACGCCTACGTCGATGTCGGCGGCCCGTACCGCTCCGACGACGGCGGACGGTCGTGGACGCCCCTCCACGCGCTCATGCCGGTGGCGCAGCGCGCCATCTGGGCCGACCATGTGCGAGCCCTGTCCGTCGATCCGCGCAACGCCGACACCTTTGTCATCGCCGCCGGCGACAGCTTTGAAAAACCCGCAGGCGTTTACATCACGCATGACGGTGGCCATTCCTTCACGAGAACCCTCACCGCCCGCTTCTACGGCGACGGCAACACCCGTTGGATGGGGCGGTGCATGGCGCGGCACCCCACCAACCCCAACATTCTCTACTGCGGCGAGGACTGGGACGGCATCCACCGCTCCGACGATGGCGGCGAGAACTGGCGGAACCTCGGCCTGACGGAGATGCTGATCACCGACATCCGCATCGACCCGGACAATCCGTCGAGAATCTACGTCTGCGCACCCGGACTGATGAAACCGGGGCGTCAGGATCCCAACTCTCATGTTCGCGAAAAGGGTTTCTTCCGCTCCGACAACGGCGGCGCAACGTGGACGATGCTCTCCAGTACCGAGTCCCCGACCGAAACGGCTCAAATATCCGGCTCGTCGCGCATCGTCGGACTCTTCGCCAACCGCCATGTCCGCGTCTCCGACGACCTCGGCGCGACATGGGCCGCGTTCGAGACAGGGCTGCCCATCGCGCCGGACACCGCCTCCGAACCGGGCTACACCGACACCAAGCGCTACCAGGCGCTGGCGGCGGGGCCGGACTTCTGGCTCGTCGGCAACGCCAAGGGTGACATCTACCGGCGCGGAATCAATGATACGACCTGGAGCAAAGTGACTCGCGCGTCGGCCTCGCTTGGAGACCCCATCGCCGAGCACCACCTCGCCCCGCGCGCCGCGAACGGGGAGTTCTGGGCGCTTGGCTCGATTGTCATCGACCCGCGCGACCGCAACCACTGGCTGGCGACCGACTGGTTCGAGATCTGGGAGACGACCGACGCCGGCAAGACCTGGACGAGCCGCATCAATGGCATCAGCCAGCTCGTGCCGTTCACGATCGCCTGCGACCCGCATTCCAGCACGAACATCCTCTACGGCTACGCCGACCTCGGGCTCAGCGCATCGCACGACGGCGGTCGCACCTTCCATTCCGTCTACACCGCATGCTCCGCCTACGCCAACTCGCTTTCCTGGAGCGTCCTCACGCCCGGCCTCGCCTACAGCGTCGGCGGCAAGGCGGGCGTCCCGTTCAGGAGGACGCGCGATGGCGGCCGCACATGGCAGACGCCGGCGAAGGCGGGCCTCCCGGCATTCCGTACCGGTTCGCCCGGCAATGAGCCGGAGCAGGAAATCTCGTGCTACACCGTGGCCGTTGATCCGACGACGGACTGGGTCTTCCTCTGCGTCGCCGGACCGAGCGGCGAAAACGGCGGCGGCGTGTGGGTCTCGACCGACCAGGGCGAAAGCTTCGCGCGCGTCTCGGAGGGGCTTCCGTCGGACGGCACAAACCTCTTCAAGTATTCGGAATTCGCGGGTGGCGGCGAGTCCGGCTGGTGCCCGCAGCTCGTCTTCTCGCCCGACGGCTCGGCCGTCCTCTCGACCTGGAGCGGCACATGCTATGCGCTGGAGCGCCCAGGTAGGGACGCATCCACGATGCATCCCCAGGACCTCTCCTGGACCGCCACCACCTCCATCACGAACTCGACGTGCTGGCGCACCATCGCCGCCGACCCGTTCACGCCGGGACGCTTCCTCTCCGCGCAGGGCGCCTCGCTTCTCGAATCGACCGACGGCGGCCGCGCGTGGCGCACCCTTGTCAGCACCAATACACCCGCTTCCGGCTGGAAGAACAGCGGGAGCGTCGCGTTCGACGCGCACGCGCCGGGCCTAGTCGTGTCGGCAAGCAAGAACGCCATCATCGTCTCGGTTGACGGCGGCCGGACATTCTCCGAGCTGGATGGCGGACTCGACTACCCGAGCGGCGTGAGGCGCTACGTCGCGGTGGACAGGGGACGCCTTTTCGGCCTGACGCGCGGCAGCGGCGTGTGGGTACGCCAGCTGCCTCCGACGCTGGCGTTGTCCGGAGTATCCGCCCCCGGCTTCGCCTGGACCAACGGCACGGCCACCGTCACCGCCACCGCCGCCGCGCCGGAGAGCGTTCCGGCGGGCTCGAAGCTCCGCGTGACGGTTCGCGACGCCAACGGCACGGTTCTCGGCACGGAGGACCGGGACTGGAACGGGTCGGGCGAATACGCCTTCGACACGGCGTCGGTGGTGTCCGGCGCCGCCATGGCAGGCGGAATCAACTACACGTTTTCATTCTCCGTCATCGCGCCCAATGGCGCGGAAATCGTGCAGGAGCCGTGCACGTGTCCGCTACGCCTCGGGAGCCAGGCGAACTGGTTCTTGGCCGACCCCGCGGCGGACACCGTCGCCGGCGGCGAATGGGTCGGCGGGACGGCCCCCACGATAGAATCGGGACTTTACGACATCGGGGGCGGCGCCTCCTTTGCCGCGCTCCAGGACTGCACCGGATGTCTCGCCCGCACGGAAGTGATGCTCTACGGGTACGGGGTCGCCAGCGTGGACAAGCTCCAGTCCCAGCTCCAGTATGCCATTGAGAACGGCGAGCGCGCGGGGCTCGCGTCGGTGGCCGCAGGCGGCTATGACGTCGTTCTTCACGGACTGGTGGACGAGAACGGAACTGCCATCTGGAAACCGCTGGAAGGCCGCATAACCCTTCCCTTCGACAGCGACGCCATTCTGGCCGCGATGGAGCTGGATACGACCGCCACCGGGCCGCGCGTCTCCTATCTCGTTTCCCGCGACGGCGAATGGGCGCGCTTGCACGACGCCACGGGCCGCGAGTGGTTTGCGGCGCCCGGATCGGGAGACAGGATCGCGGGCCGGGTCGATTGCCTGGGCAAGCGGGTTGGCGGCGTAGCCGGATACAAGATCGACAAAGCCGTCGCCGAGGCGAATGGCGTCCGCTACGACTCCCTCGCCGAGGCGCTTCGAGCCGCAGGGCGCGGAGGCACCGTCACGCTCTTGACGAACGTCTCTGCGCCGAAATCCCTCTCCGCCGGCGTCACCATCGTTGAAAACGGCTATGACCTGCTTCTCATCGATGATTTCTCCGGGATGATCTACTTGGTTCGGTAACCGCACCAGCCGTCTGCTTGGGTGTGGCAAGTCTTTGTCCCGCCGACCGGAAAGGCGCCTGCTACGGAAGCGACCGCAATGGCAAGCTCGACGGATTCGCCGCCATCACCACATCCAATGCCAAGCTCTGCCTCGGCAACAACTGGGAGGGTGGAACCACCCAGTTCCCCGGTTGCATCGACGAGGTACGCATTTCGAACGTGGCGCGCACGGCAGGTTGTGTGAAGGCGACGTACGACACGATTACCGACGCCAACTTCGCGTCCTGTTCGAAGGCAGTGGCCAACGTGCGCGGCACGGCCCTCGTCATCCGATAGAAGCTGTCGGCGCCGGCTCGGGCGATGGAGAAAAAGAGAAACCCGCTCAACCGGTTTCGGGTGAGCGGGTCTCTGAAATATGGTGGTGGGTCTACGATTCGAACGTAGGAAAGCACTGCTAGCAGATTTACAGTCTGCCCCCGTTGACCACTTGGGTAACCCACCAGGTGGAATGCGGGGTAGTATCGCATATCAGCGGGGGGGCGTCAATGGCTTTTTTGGCAAAACAGCAATTCTCATTTTGGCTTTCGGGGGCCTTGCTGAATGACCGCTGAATGACGAAAGCACATACATGCGCCCCCCTCCGA
>JAEEGL014958914.1_pt1 | contig 10170 bp, 3 predicted proteins | sample 9134231 | NCBI WGS metagenome assembly JAEEGL01 (sample SAMN16246548, study PRJNA631951) | gut metagenome | biome: gut microbiome; feature: rumen; material: fiber-attached | host: Bos | place: Iran: Karaj | collected 2018-10
CAGATATGCATTCAAGGCAAATGAGGGCGGCAGCACTCCTGTAGTAACAACAGCTCCCGCAACAACCCAGCCTGTAGTAACAACAGCTCCCACAACGACAAAGCCTGATAACGGCGGTCAGGGAGGCTCATCTCAGCAGACAGGCGGCAACAGCAAGGAACAGCTCAATGCAAAGGTTTCAAAGTGGGGCGACGCCAATGTTGACGGCGGTATAGATATGAGTGACGCTGTAGCTATCATGCAGTCGCTTGCAAATCCCAACAAGTACCAGCTCACAGCTCAGGGCAAGCTTAATGCGGACGTTTACGATGCTGGCAGCGGTATAACGACAAATGACGCATTTGTTATACAGAAGTACCTATTAGGTCTCATAAAGACTCTTCCCGAGAGCTATTCAGAGGATATCGGTCAGTCACCTGTTGTGACGACAAACGTTGTAACAAACCCTGTGGCCGTAACTACTGAGCCTGTTACAACTGCTCCTTCAGCAGGCGGTTCTGTAAATAATACCTTTGATTCCGGTATCGGTGACTGGAGCGGCAGAGGTGCTGCTTCTGTTGCTGCAACGGACGAAGCATATTATGGTTCTTCGGGCAAGTCGCTTCTTATTACAGACAGAACTTCTGAGTGGAACGGCGCAGCTATAAACCTCGGTTCTGACTTCAAGGCAGGTCAGACCTACAGCATAAGTCTGGGAGCTCTCCAGCTTTCCGGCAGCTCGGCAGATATTCAGATATCACTCCAGCACAGTGACGGAAGCACAACTTCCTATACTTCAATCGCAAAGGCATCATGCGAGAGCGGTGTATGGACAAAGATAGAGAATACATCATTCACTATCCCCGAGAATGCAGGAGATATGGTGCTCTACGTTGAGACAGTTGAGAGCTCGGGTGATCTTATGGACTTCTACATAGACAATGTACTTGTTGCAGCAGAGGGCACAAAGTCTTCAGTTGTAACAGGCGGCGCAGGTCTGGTTCCCGAGGTAGTTGTACCTCCCGCACCGACTATAGACACTACCAAGTGGGATAATTATCAGGAAACAGCTTCTGCACAGTATATCGACTTCTACAAGAGCTCTATCAAGCATTTCGGCAACACCTACAGGCTCACTCAGAAGCTTGCGGCTGCTGAAAGCGGAGAGTCACTGACAGTTGCTTATCTCGGCGGTTCTATCACCGAGGGCAAGAACTATACATCGCCTTTCTCGAATTATGTAAAGTCTACATTCGCAAAGGGCAGCTTCAAGGAGATAAATGCAGGTCTTTCCGGAACCTCTTCAGTTGTAGGACTTGTCCGCAGCGAGCAGGAGATAGTATCTCAGAAGGCAGATATCATCTTCCTTGAATTCTCTGTTAACGACCATGAGGACATCATGTACAAGAAGTGCTTCGAGAGCTGTATCAAGAAGTTCCTTGATATGCCTAACGAGCCCGCAGTTATCGTGCTCATAACACGTGCTCAGGGCGGCTTCTCGAGCCAGTCACAGATGTATCCTATAGGCAAGAACTATGATATCCCTGTTATCAGTATGGACGACGCTCTCACAAAGGCGTTCAACAGCGGCTTCCTCAAGACAGGCGACTACTACTCGGACGAGTATCACCCGCATCAGAAGGGCGGACAGCTCATCGCTGACTGTCTCTCATACTACTTCCGTCAGGCAATGAAGAGCGAGCATGCTTCTGCTTCGTATTCACTTCCTTCAAAGGCTGTATACGGCATGGAGTATGCAGACTGCGTAAACGTTAACCCCAAGGATCTCACAGGCTTCAATGCAGGCTCGTGGACATCTGGTTCGGGGTATAACGGCAGCAAGTCGCTGAACTATTCATACACGCTGAACGGCGGAAATCCCATGAAGTTCAAGACAACAGGAAAGGGACTTATCATCGTATTCAAGGCCAACAGCAACGGAATGGGCAGCATAAATGTTACTGTAAACGGCAAAACCACAAAGGTAAACGGCAACAAGCAGTACACATGGGGCGGTCCTGACGCAGAGCTTGGCTACTATCAGGATACCACGGGAGAACTTGACGTTTCTATCAGCGGAAGCGGCAGCTTCACTATCTGGGGCATGGGCCTTATCAAGTAATATCTGGGAATCCATTATTTTATAAAAGACAGTCACAGGATCGGAAACGGTCCTGTGACTTTTTTTACTTAAGGAAGATTTCCGGCAGTTATTGCGTGCAATATGGATTTTAGCCGGAATTTCGCTAATAATACTTGATTTTATTTCACAAATGGTGTATAATTTGTATAATATTATGGGTATCCGTTAAGGGTGCATGGGAGGAATTATTATGAGAAAACACACAAAACGCTTTTTATCCGCTGTTGTTTCTGCGGCGTTGTGTACTGCATGTCTGCCGCTCCAAGCGGTCAACTCTAAGATAGTCATTGACCATGATTGCAGCGGTATCGACAAGGGCTACTACTTTGAGATCAGCAACAACGACAAGGACAGTCAGCCTGAATTCCTTATCAGCTCAGGCGGAGAATATTGCTGCAAATGGGATAACGATGAGGACTTTTCTGCCTTGAGAGGTCAGAGATTTGCCTCTCCCGTTAAGTTCTCGGAGCTTGGAGCCTTCAATATAAGGCATTTCAGACTTATGGAGTTTGAAAAGTTCAACGATATCACGGGCTATGTACGCTTCGGTATCAGACTTTACAACACAAAGGGCGATACCTTTACCATTATGGAGACAGACGCCTCCGCAGACGGAAAAAGCATTGCCGAAAAGGACAAAAGTTATAAAAAGATCGGCAGTCTTGCTTCAAAAGAGGCATTTGACGACTATTCATGGGGCAACGAGCTTGAGGGCGATATCAGGGACGTGGCTTATACGATCTATTCGCGTGAAAACGGGGACAAAAAGAGCCATGATTTCCTGCTGAGAAGAGACGAGCCCATAGCCCTTGATTGCGAAGAGGACAACTTACGAAGAATAAACATAAACGATAAAATGGACGCCATAACTGAGGCGGGCTTTGATATCGGAGATATAACGGGATACGATCTGTTCCTTGAGTGCTCCTGCTCAAAGGGCGAGGCCACTATCTGGCCATACTCTGTATACATAGAGAACATGCCGGAGATAGCTCCCGACAAGTACGAAGACCCATCGGCTCCGATAAACGTGAAAAATTATGAAAGCGGCGTAAGGACAGGCTATTATTATGATATAAGCGACTGTAATATGAAAGCTGATATGGAGGTCATCGAACCTTCTTTGTTCAAGGTAGAATGGGATTCGTCTGAAAACAACGAATATATGCGTGATACATATTTTGAGCGCGGTAAGAGTTATGAGGTCGGACAGTCCTATAGGGCTTTTAATGATTCTGACATAGAGTTTACCATGAATTTCAGTGCTGAGGGCTCGTTTGCGGTCAATACTGCTGCGAAGACAAAGAGTTTCGAGCTTCCTGAGTATGACCTGACGACCGAGTTCTATATCATGGATGCATGCCAGAACTGGAAATTCACTGAATATGCCAAGGATATGGGCGAACTCAGCGCTGAGGGACAGACATACGAGGTATATGAGGATTCCGTAATGATGTATGGCAGCTTTGCTCCTCAGTTTACAAGAAAATTCTATTTTGTAAACAGTAACGCAGAGGAGAACGGCAAAAAGGGCACAGTTACCGTAAAGCATAACCTTGCGCCCTATGTTGAGTTCCTCCGCGATAACGACGTTGTATTCGGTCAGCCCGATGTGCTTGTTGCTCAGTTAAACGGAGATCGTTCCAAGGGTACTGCGGAGCTTGTCGAAAACAAAGTCGAGCTGGCCGGATATATTGCCGACGATGGCGAGTTTGAAAAGGAAACAAGAAGAATAGAACTGAACAAATTTAATAATGATACGTTCATTAAAGGACAGAACTACTGGATCATCGACAATAGCAGAGATATCTCTGTGAATGGCTTTGCGGGCGAGCAGATAAAATGTGAATGGAAACGTTATGATACGCCTGTATTTTCTTCAAGTGATCACGAAGATCCAAGCAGTTTCAATATCGGGCTCTGGCGTATCAGTAACGAGATCGACAGCGAAAAGACCCTGACTGTTGATTACGATATCACCATGGGCGATATCAATGATATCAAGGACAGCGCAAACTGGTGGACAGGAGCATATATAAAAAGCTATAATGACGAAAAAATGTACAGCGATGAGGATACAGATGATTATGACGGCTGTATCATCAATATCGTGGATAAGTGGGACGGAGAGCTTACAGGCAGTACCTTTGCGTACCGTGATCCGCAGCAGGTCGGCGTTATAGAATCAAACGGCGTAAAGTACGATGTTATCCTTGTTCTTCCGGAGGTGCGGAAGGATAATACAAAGATTGTATACCTTAAGCGTCAGAAGCAGCTCGAACATGCTGCGGGAGATGAAAACCGCTATGTATGCAATATGGACGCAGGTGATATAGTAAGAAAGCTGAACGGACTTGGAATAGATACCTATGACATATGGTACGCATATTTCACACTGCAATTCTTCGGCAACGAGGGATCGGCTGTGATAAACAAGGCAGAGGTAAGAAAGATCAGGAGAGAAATGGACGTTTTTACGGCTGACGATCTGAAAAAGCTCAGTGATTTCGTCCTCGGCAATAAGGCGGATATACCCTCAGGCACGGATTACGACATCAACGGCGACGGAGTATGGGATATATACGATCTCTGTCTTATGAGGAAGGAGGTCGTCAGAAACAGCACTCTTGATTATGTTGAGCCCGAAAAACGTGTGGATTTCGGAACAACATATGATGTTATGGGAGACGGTGTGAAATTATACCGCGGTCCCTCTGAAAAATATGAAGTTATTGCCGCTGTACCTTCGTTGACACAGCTTGTAGAGCTTGGCTATCAGGACGAAAACAGTTCATGGTTTTTTACGGAATATGACGGGCATTCCGGCTGGGTAAATACCCTCGATAAGAATTTATGGGCTTATACGGGTTCACAATGGGGCAAACCCGTTATCTATCTCTACCCCGAAGAGGAGACCGATGTTCACGTTGAGCTTGAACTTACTTCCTCAGAGCTTTCCACGACCTATCCGAAGTATAATAACGGCTGGGACGTGACAGCATATCCCGGCGGTTCACTCCTTAATAAAGCTGACGGTACACATCATAGATACCTTTTCTGGGAAAGCGTGAACGGAAGCACAGGATTTGACCTTTCAAAGGGCTTCTGCGTAGCAGGCAGTGATACTGAAAGCTTTCTCAGGGAAAAGCTTACGTATATGGGACTGACGGAAGAAGAAATGAACGAATTCATCGTTTACTGGCTGCCGCGCATGGAGCATAATGCGTATAATCTCATCACTTTCCAGGGTGATCTTTATACGGATGCGGCAAAGCTTGATATAACTCCCGCTCCTGACAGTCTGCTCCGCGTTTTCATGGTGTATCTTCCCCTTGAAAATGCTGTCAGTATCGAACCGCAGCAGCTCGTGACCTTTGAAAGAAAGGGCTTTACAGTTGTTGAATGGGGCGGTACCGAGATCGACGCTTAAGGGATCGGTTTAGATCAGTATTTACATCAACAGTAAAAGCTCCGGGCAGTGGGTCCGGAGCTTTTTTGATATGATTTTACGTTTGGTTTCAGCAGTATTATTAAGTTCTGCAAATGCATTTGTAACAAAATCTATAACCGTATTAATATACTTCGTATTTTAGGGGGAACTTTGTCATATACATCCGGGTTTATGAATATTATTCAGTGACTAAATATCGCAAATGCGGAAGGAGCAAATGAAATGAGAAAAGTACACAGAAAAATAGTCAGCGGAGCACTTTTGTGCGGCTGTGCATTATTCACGCTGTACGGAGCTTCCCGAATAGCCGAAAGAGCCGAAAACGGAGCGCTGCCCGTATCGGTATCGGATATGGAAAAGGAGCAGCCGATAATCGTGCTTGATGCTGGTCATGGAGGAATTGACGGGGGCTGTACCTCCGCCGAAGGAGTTCCAGAAAAGGGAATAAATCTTGATATAATGCTGCGGCTGAGGGATCTGCTCACAGTAAACGGCTATGATGTGAGAGTTACGCGGGAGACTGACAAGTCCATACACGACGAGGGTGTCGAGGGCATAGCAGCACAGAAAAGCTCGGATATGGACAATCGCTTGGCTTTATTCAACGAGAGCGACAATGCGGTATGTATATCCATTCATCAGAACCAGTTCACCGACCCGAAGTACAGCGGTGCGCAGATGTTTTACTCGGGCAGCAACAGCACCAGCGAGGTGCTTGCGGGGATGCTTCAGGACAGGTTCAGGAGCCTTTTGCAGCCTGACAATGACCGTGAGATAAAGCTTTGCGGCAAGGAGCTGTTCCTGTGCTATTACAGCAATAGCCCCACGGTAATGGCGGAATGCGGCTTCTTGTCAAATCCGGGGGAGGCGGCTCTGCTGAACACGGAGGAATACAGGGGAAAGGTGGCATTTACGCTGTTCAGCGGCATAAATGATTTTGTGAGCAGGAAAAGATGATAAAAAGGCAGGCGGGAAGTTCCCGCCTGTTTTTGCGTTATACATGCCCGAAACTGTGAAAAAGTAAAAAGATTGTAAATAAGTGTTGGCAAATGTTGTAATTAACTATGAAATATGCTATAATATACAATGTGAAACAATAGATTTTAATTGCAGTTTATGACATAAAAAAGTGTGGTGATATATATGAGAGATACCTTTTCGTTAATATTTGCGGTGCTTATTCTTGCGTTGGGTGCCTGCAGTATCATAGCATACAGATCACACAAGACCAATTCGTTCTCGGTCGCACTGCTTACGGCTTCGTTCATACCTCCGGTTATCGGAAACCTTATAATCATCCGCTCAACTGAAAAGACATTGTCGCTCATAGGCGATTATATATATTATATGGGCATGGATCTGGTCATGTTCGCGTTGCTGAAGTTCACGTATGACTACTGTAATATCAGGAGCAGGATCAAAAAGGCGAGATATTTCGCGGACGGTCTGCTTATACTGGATATAGCGCAGTACCTTGTGAATCCGTTTACGGGACATGCTTTCGACAATGAAGCGATAATGGTGGAAGGTACACCGTATTACAGGCTTGTGCCTTATCTGGGCCAGACTTTTCACAGGGTAGTGGATTACAGTATACTTTTGTTGGTAATAGTGCTGTTCATCGTCAAAGCTAAAAGAACCTCACGGTTCTACTCTGAGCGGTATTACGTTATCGTGATAAGCATTATAGTCGCTGCGGTATGGCAGACCTTCTACATATTCTCACGGACGCCCATAGACAGATCAATGGTAAGCTTTGGAGTTCTGGCGCTGCTGATCTTCTATTTTGCCCTTTACCACAGGCCGATGAAGCTTCTTGACAGGATGCTTGCGGGTATAGCGTCGGAGATGTCCGAGGCCCTGTTCTTCTTTGAAGAGAACGGCAGGTGCATATGGGCAAATGAAGCGGGAACCGCTCTTGCGGGCATCGAGGAGAACGACTTTGAGAGCGTGCCGTCACAGCTTTTTGAAAGATTCGGCGACGCATACAAGTCTCAGGAGGAGTATATATCCAGCTACGTTTTCGGAACAGGGGACGATATAAAGTACTACATGATGGAAAAGCATTCCCTCAGAGACGAGAAAAAGCGCCTTGCCGGCTCGTTCCTGAGTATTCGTGACAATACCGAGGAGCAGCAGAAGCTCAAGCGCAAGATGTTCAATGCCACTCATGACAGTCTGACGGGACTTTACACAAGAGAGTACCTGTACGAGCGCATACACGAGGTACTTGCGGCAAGGCTCAATACTGAATACTTTGTTGTTTACATAGATGTAAGGAACTTCAAGATGATAAACGACATATTCAGCAATGAGTTCGGAGACCACGCACTTCTGACCATTTCTGATTGGATAAAGTCGTGGATGTCAGATAACTGCATATTCGGACGTCTTGTGGGAGCCTCATTCGGCGTGTGCATACCCGTTTCTGAGTTCGATCCCGTCCGGCTTGAGGAGGCCCTTTCACCATTCGTGATGGATAACGGTTCAATAAACTATCATATACTCATACATCTCGGAGTCTATAAGGTAGTTGAGCTTAATATGGAAGTATCTCTCATGTTTGACAGGGCAAATCTTGCTCTTTCGACCATAAAGGACGAGTATCAGACGCATATAGCCTATTATAATGACGAAATAAGGAAAAAGGTGCTGTGGGATCAGCATATTTCCGCACAGCTGCACACTGCCATCGCCGAAAGACAGCTGCGCCCCTATTTGCAGCCGATAGTTGACAAAAACGGTCAAATCGTTGGTGCGGAAGCGCTTGCAAGGTGGATACACCCCGATGACGGTTTCCTTTCACCCGGTTCATTCATACCTGTCTTTGAAAAGAACGGCATGATAGTAGAGGTGGACAAGTACATGTGGCGCTGTGCCTGCGAGATACTGACAAGGTGGAAGGAAAAGGGATCGGACCTCTTTATTTCGGTGAATATATCGCCAAAGGACTTTTATTTCGTGAATGTAGTCGAGGAGATAAAGAAGCTGACAGCCGAGTACGGGATAAGTCCTGCACAGCTGCGTATAGAGATAACCGAAACAGTCATGATGTCGGAGGCGGAGCTGCGCATGAAGACTCTCAACGAGTTTAGGGAGCTTGGATATGTGGTTGAAATGGACGACTTCGGCAGCGGATATTCTTCGCTGAATATGCTGAAGGACATGCCTGTTGACGTGCTCAAGATCGACATGAAGTTCCTGAGCAAATCAAAGGACGACGGTAAGGCGCAGACGATACTGCAGAACATCATCAACCTGTCCGACGATCTCGGGATAGACTCGCTCACAGAGGGCGTTGAGACCGAAAATCAGTTCAATATGCTCAATGATATGGGCTGTAAGCTGTTTCAGGGCTATTATTTTGCGAAGCCCATGTCCGTTGAGGAGTTTGAGGAAAAATATATATGATATATGCTTAAAAATGTTTTCAAAAATGCTTTCGATACTGTTCGGGAGCATTTTTTATTATGCATATCCGGTGTTAGATCATATATGTAATTAAGAAATAACTATTAACTTCAAATGTTTAAATAGTAAACTTGAAGCGATAATATTTTTTTAAAACAGCAAAAAACAGCAGCTGACTGACCACTTTTTGCTACTCATTGGTCTTTTCTTGCTGAATTTTGCCATTCCTATTTACAATTAGGAATAATTGATGTATATTATACTTGCATATAAATTATACAGTTTATTCCGTTATGTGGAGGTATTTTGTTTCATTTCCTACAATGAGGAATGAAGCGGAAGAAAAAGAATTGGGTGAATTAAGGAATAAACCGTTCTGTATGCATAATTGAGAAAAAGATCAGAATACATATTATTTTTAGTGAGGAGTGATTTATTTGAAGATGAGAACATTCAAAAAGATCGTCGGCGGCGCAGTTTCCGCGATGATGATCGCTTCAAGTCTCCCTGCTTCCGTTATGGCTGCCGATCAGCAGACAAGAGGAAACATCGGCGGTTTCGACTACGAGATGTGGAATCAGAACGGTCAGGGTAACGCTCAGATGAACCCCAGTGCAGGTTCGTTTACCTGCTCATGGAGCAATATCGAAAACTTCCTTGCTCGTATGGGCAAGAATTTCGACAGCCAGAAGAAAAACTACAAGGCTTTCGGAAATATCGTTCTTACCTACGATGTTGAGTACACTCCGAGAGGAAATTCCTACATGTGCGTTTACGGCTGGACAAGGAATCCTCTTATGGAATACTACATCGTTGAAGGCTGGGGCGACTGGAGACCACCCGGAAATGACGGTGAGAGAAAGGGCAACATTACCCTCAACGGCAATACATATGAAATTGCCAAGACAATGCGTTATAATCAGCCCTCTCTCGACGGTACAGCTACATTCCCGCAGTACTGGAGCATCAGAACAACAAGCGGCTCCGCAAACAATCAGACAAACTACATGAAGGGCACTATCGACGTATCCAAGCACTTTGACGCATGGAGCCAGAAGGGCCTCGACATGTCAGGTACACTTTATGAGGTATCCCTTAATATCGAGGGTTACAGATCAAACGGTTCTGCTAACGTTAAGAGCGTAACAGTTACTACAGGTGCTTCCGATGACCAGATGGGTCAGGA